>Ga0209780_1003138_pt1 | contig 12160 bp, 7 predicted proteins | sample WorMetexBAHAMAS2_FD_187384 | JGI IMG/M metagenome (GOLD analysis project Ga0209780, IMG submission 187384) | Marine gutless worms symbiont microbial communities from Max Planck institute for Marine Microbiology, Germany - Inanidrilus exumae... | ecosystem: Host-associated > Annelida > Digestive... | reverse complement strand
ACCGCCCGCTGGTCCAGCTGATTCCACCTATTAATTACTCGATTAGAAAAGAAATATTTACAACAGTCCCGTGTGCACCTAAATTTAACTAGTTTCCTAGAATGTCCTCTAGTTCCTATGTTATTGGACATTAGATCATAATTAAGTTTCAGTGATACTTTCGGGTCATAAATATTGGGCAATATTTTAAATAGGCCCTACTTAGTTCTATCATGTCACCAAGTAATCGTCTACATTTCAACGTAGGCCTAGGTATGTTTAGGCTAAGTGTATAAGTATATGTCTTTGTATGACTTATTTTACAGTTATAACAAGTTCGGTTGCTCTTTTTGATTTTTTCCATCTCCTTAATATTTCCGTGCGTAAAACCAAACAGAATTTGCACACACTAGGTGCTAAGTGTGGTCGAACCATTGATTTATAGAGAAGTATACAAAAGCGCTCATCAGGAAATGAGATAGCGAACGTGAATCTTTTTACTACGATATAGCACACGTAGGCTTAGTTCAAAATACCAATAAAAGATAACCTACTTCGTTTAGCAAATTAAACGATAGCTAAGTACTGCGCATTAAGTCTAGCTATATGCAACAAATTTTTTTGGGCCCACCAGTCGTCTACGCAAACGGCATCTCGATCGTTGCAGCCTATTTTTGCTGGGCTTACTGGTCCAGTAAGCCCAGCAAAAATAGGCTGCAGCGATCGAGATGCCGTTTGCGTCGAAGACTCTGGTGGGCCCAGGAAACACCTTGTAGTTGTAGACAATAACAGAATTTGGCTTCTCCACTGTGCGTTCAGCCTATTGTTACTGACCGAGTAGCGTTGTCTGTCAGTCTGGCGGATACGGCGATTGGCGGCGGCTGAGGGATCTATCACTGGGTGACAGACCGACTGACAGACCAACGAAAATAAGTGATAATATCTCGAAAACGGTACAAGATAGCCTCATAGTTTCTATTAAAGTCGAATACAAAGTCGTATGCGCTATATCGTATGGCTGTTGCCGATGACCTTGGCTGACCCCTAACCACCTTAACTACATCAATTTCTACATATTTAGCGTTGTTTTATACATCTTCGTAATTGGTGATCGCAAAACTCCAAATTTGATATGTTAAACGTGCAAGTCACAGCCTACTGGCGACAAACCGTCACATAGCCTATAGGGGCGTGGTCCGGTCATGTGACCCATTAAACTTTTTTGGCTCTAATCATATCACTGTAACGGCTGAACCTAAACGCCCTAAAGTCGACAAATTTTGTACACAGGTAGGCTATATCAATTCTAGAAACAGGACATATCACCAACAAAAGGGGCGTGGTTATGGTCACGTGACTGTTTTAAAATTTTGCCATTTGTCGTGATACAACGCGTTGCGCGGGTCTGTCAACGACAACTGAGCTACTTGTTGGGATATAGCGTGATATTAGTCAAAGTCACCAATTTGAACCTATCCCACGTCTTATGACGTTTTTACAAATCTATAATGTACTGGTGTGATAAGCTCTGGGTGACTATGATGGACACGAGATTTCCTCTGCACTTCATTATAACTCATTAAGGTCAAAGAAGCGGGAAAACTATCAGAATTGTTTCGTGTTTTAATTAAGGAGTCCGACAAGGTTGTGTCCGTTCTCCGTACTTGTTCAACAAGCGAATCTGATGACGAGGGAGAACCACAAGGGATTTCAAGGTGGACTACAAATCGGAGGGCGAATACTCACGAACATTCACTATAGTGATGACATAATCCTGTTGGCCACTTCGGAAGCAGAACTACAGAAGTTGATGGATCGCGTAGACTGAGTCCGCCGTAAATACAGCATACTTAACAATGTCTACGAGACCAACATAATGGCAAGCGGCGGTATAGCGTGCCGCATACCTGTAATCTTAATTTCAGGGAAAATGTCTTCTGCATTAGCTAATACGGTTGTACTTCAAATGGGTTGGAAGCTTTTGTTGCTAATGTTGCATAAGAAATGCCTCTGTGTTTGCATAACGCTTTTTACGAGCTTCTGGAGTGTTTGACGCATTTATTGGTAGTTTCATCACAGTTATTGTAAGTATGTTCACCAGCACAGCATGGACAAGTAGGCTTGGACTCGGCATTTAGTCTAATGGTGACCAAATCGTCGACACTGTTGTTACATCTTAGTGGCGGCGGAATGTACTAACCCACTCGTACAATGTGGTAGCCAATGTTGACAGATGCTAGTAGTATAATAATAATAATAATACAACATTTGTATAGCGCCATAGTGTCCTATGCGGGATGCAGAGGCGCTTGTGGCGCCAGTTAAGAGTGAGGGAAAAAGGTGGGTTTTGAGATGGCGTTTAAATGTCTGTAGGGTATATACAGGGTATACCTACGGAACATGTTAAATGTGAGGACGTAGGTGTTTGTCTTGATTATGTCTGATCTTATCTTATGCCTTTTCAAGATCAAAGAAGACTGCAACCACGTGTTGTTCATTTGTGAATGCCACACCAGGAACGAGAAACAACAAACACTAAGTACTGGTAACCGAAACTCTGATATCAATCAGCAACTCTATCCACATAAATCAGGCTGCAATATTTTTAAAAATGCTACAAGATTTCCACCAAAAAAGCAAAAACGAATTTTACTCATGCAACAGCATACAACATAAAATAAAACTACAAATACAGGCTTCACATTACATCAGCTTGACGATACGATATTTACGTGGCTCAAAAGCTGACGAAATTGCCAGCTTAGTCTAGCGCATGGCACAAAAACAAAAAATTAAGTGAAAACTAAAATCAAAACTCGATCATCTCAGAAGAAACGGTGCGGGCAAAGTCCATGAAGGCAGTCCGGGCGCAAGAAGTGAAACTATGGCAGTAGGACATACACTGTAGATAAACCAGACCCTAATTTTACAACAGTGTAAGCTGGCAATATTGCTGTAGTATTTTTCCGTGTTTGCTGTCAATATTTTTTTATCAAACAAATGTCACGCTTGTGTTTTTTTGGCACTTCTGCCAAAAATAGGAAGTGTTTGCAGAACTAGCACAGTTTAGAAATGTAAGTGGAATAAGAAGGTCCATAGTATACACCAGTGCAATTCTGAACTTCACTTCATGATTTAATATGCTAAGTAATTCTGTTGCAATGACTGAAATATTTTTAGTGATGCAATTTTTGTTTGTCAGGCACAAAATTCTAAAGGGTTGGTTCAATATGGCTGGTTGGTTAGGATTTAAGAGTTTTTTTTCAACACAATTTAGAACTCTGAAGGTGGGTCTGCATAACAACTGACAAAGTGGTGATATTAATGGCACGCAAACAGTAACTGATTTACAGCCACTATAACAACAATGAAAGCAAATGAAAACCAATATACATGAACCAGTCACAATTATATTAATGCTGTGCACAAGCCACAGACGCCAATTTTCATACTGGTCACACACGAACTTTGCATAACCAAATATTCGTAATGCTTATAAAGGTGGTTTTTCGCAACGGCCTCTGAATTGTAAGAGGTTTAACAAATTCCTACAAACTCACAAAGTTATAGCTAATTAAAAACCTTTATATCCAATTAGTTTATGTATACACTATACAGACATGTAATAGCTAAATTATCTTTCGTCTCCGATATAGCCTATTTTTGTGCTGAAAGGGGACGTTAATCTCCATACCAACCAACCACTAACATGTCTTCCAGAAAACAAGAGATTTTAAGATGCCTTTTGACACTGTGCACTCCAATACGGGTCTTGGTGCAAGCTTCTCCAAAGCACAGAAACAATTCCGGCCTTATGCATTTCATGACAACAGTAGTTACTCATAAAACATCAGCTAAATCAATCGTGTGTTATCTAAACCATGCGGCACTTTCTCACAAATAGTAACAAATTAAAGATGAAGTACCAAGATAGTTGGGAGTTTAACGACCCCTTTCAGCACAAATATGGCTATATCAGAGACAAAAGGTCAGGAGTGGAGAGCTATACCTACCCAGTGAAGGAAGGCCAGCGATATATTAACCTCAACCCTGGCCGCCTTTTTTGTTCAGCAGCCACCCAAAAGGGAAAGGGATCAAGAGGCTCATTTAAATTATTATGCTAGCACCTACAACAGGGGAAGACAACTATCACACCGCAAGACATAACTAAACGTATTACAACAAAACACCAGAATAAATCTTAACTAAGCAATACAGATAACACAATAATGAACAAAACAAACTAAACACAGGTTCGGTCATTTCCTATAACCGCCGGCCTGGAAACGGAGTGGGACGATTCTGTTAGAAAGGGATCGGATGGACAATACAAGAAAATAAGTAAAGTGAATGACAAAAGGAAAAAGGGAAAAATTACAGCAAAAGATGAGGAAGTGAATGGACAAGGTAGCAGCAAAGGCGGAAAGGGGGTACCCAGGCCCCACGCGGGGTAGATGAAGTACCAGTCAAAAATAAAGTATATTCCTGACATCTTATACATGAACAGAAAATTAATTTAACTAGAGAAATGTGCAGTCATATTGACATGCAAACCCATGCCGGATGTTTGAGATTAGGATCTGACCTCTGACCTTAGGGTCAGCGCATGCCGAGGTCCTACCAACTTTGGTGCTGATAGATGAAACCGTTTTCCTTTTAGAACGTGGACAAACAGACAGTTAGTTAGTTAGTTAGTTGGAGTTTAACGTTCCTTTTCAGCACTAATATAGCTATATCAGAGAAGAAAGGTCAGGGGTGGAAAGCGATCCCTGCCTAGTAAAGGAAGGCCAGCGATATATTAACCTCAACCCTGGCCACCATTTTGTTCAGCAGCCCCCAAAAAGGGAAAGGGATAGAGAGGCTCATTTAAATTATTACCCTTGCGCCTACAACAGTGGGAGACAACTATCACACAGAAAGACAAAACTAAATTAAATACTACAAAAACAAGCATGCATCCTTATCTAAAAAATACATATAACATAAAACCAACACAAAAGAACTAAATCCAGGTTTAGTTGCCATCTACGACATAAGGCCTGTAAATGGAGTGGAACTATTCTGGTAGAATGGGAAGGGACAGAAAGCCAGAAAATAGATAAAACGAGTAAAAAAAGGAAAAAGAAAAAAGTAAAAGATACTAAAAGATAAAGTAGGAGAGGAACTGTAGGGATAAAAGAGGGAGGTGGCATTGCCCCGGGCTAACAAACAGACAGAAGCAACTAACTCCCAACCCCATGACGGCGGCTATACAGCTGGCGTGGATAACAAATAATTACAACAGAAAATGAAAACAGTGGTATGATACAATTAAATTTGTGAAAAGTTACTAGATACATGTCAAAACTAAACATGCTAGCAAATGATAACTGTGTGCACACTATGACAATCATAATTACAGTCTCGGATCTCTACAAATAGAAAGTAAAAATGTATATAGTGATAATGACAATATGCACAGATTTCTAATAATTCTGCACAGGCAAACTAAAGAGCGCAACTACCGTCTACTTACTGCATAATTCATGCTGTTAACAAACAAAATAAGACAAGATCCAATAAAATGAAATCTCATATACATACAATTTTACATCCATCGATATCTGTTTGCAGTAAATATCTGAGCATTCAGCTATTCATTACACAGCAAGTTGCAATCAGCTGCTAGTTCATGTTCATGTTATCCACATAACAATTCTAACAATAACTTAGGTAAACGTTTCCGTAAAACTGACATACAAACATGTTGTACATCATATTACATTGGAATGCCCTTTAATTTGGAACTTAACAAAATCATAATTGAAATGACATTTGCAAAGTTTTGGATGCTATCTTAGGTATAACGGTGCAGAAAACTAAGCATAATGCTATTTCTTAGCTGCTCATCTGATTCAAAAACAACTCAGAAGCACAGACTTTTCATGTTTTCTTTTCAGGCATTACCATAAACACGTTGATCCAGAAAGCACTCTGGAGCCATCTAGTGAATGACAGCAAAATGCAGCAGTGACAACGGGTCACTTTATCTTTCGCTAAAACTAAAGTCTAAAACCTCAGTCTAAAACCAAAGTTAATCTGAACAGCTAAAACCTGGTTTTAGACCGAGTTCAAATTAAGCAAAAGATAAAGTGATTTGGTTTTAGACTACTCTTAACTCTTAAATGATTAGAGATAACTGCCTATCTAAATACATTAGGACAGTTTGGTTTAAGACGGGACTGCTCAGATTAAGTTTGATTTAAAACCAAACTTTGGTCTTGAACTTGGTTTAAGCGGTAAGTTTGGTCTTTAGACTTTGGTCTCAGATCAAAGTTTAGTGTCACTTCACGTTTCGCATTAACTGGGTCATAAACCGGATTACAGGTCTTAGACTAAGGTTTCAGACTTTGGTTTTAGCAAAAATAAAGTAACCCAGCCTACCCAGTGGATATGTATAAAATGTCTGGAACTATCATACCAAAAATCTAATCAACTGCCCTGTGTACTAAAGTGCACCTAGAGTACACCCACCAGTTAGAAAATATATTCACATTATTTTAAGTTACCCTAAAATACAGACAAACAGAAAAGACCAGAATCACTGGATTACATCACCACTATGACGGATATACATTCAGTTCACTGAGATCGTCACATAAATACAATATACTGGAACCAAATACATGAAATAAGTTGCTCACAATCCTATTACATTACAACCATGCAATATGCCAGATGTCAACCACATTTGCTGTGTCTATACTTACTGCCTGTTTATACACAACCCTGTTTCATATTTTGGGAGATTTGCCTAACATGCAGTTATCTCCAGAAAACTTGGCCAGTAAAACAACAAGAGCTCAACAAGTACTGAAATATCCAACAGTAAAAGTCGACAGTTCTGTTAAATACAATATTATAAAATGTTGTTACGTGTCCCGTCTGCCTTTGAAACAACGCAGATGGGACGTACAACCAGCAGATACTGCTCATTATGTGAAACTGAGACAGCAACTCTACCTATAACCCTAATAAACTCTTCTAAACCCCACAAACTACAAACTCATCTCTGCTTGATGAGCTAAACAACACATCCACAACATGACGATTATTTTAACACCACTACACTACTGTAAACCCTACCTCTACCTCACCCTCGGCAGACTTATAGTACAGACTTGCCCGTACTTTACACATTTTGTTTATGATAATGTACTCGCACTCTGCACTGCATTTTACACCGTACAAGAACACATTGATATAAAGGGTTTCTACTTGCTAACCTTTACAAAAATATCTTTGGCTTGGTTGGTTGGGAGATTAACGTTCCCTTTCAGCACAAAAATTTTAACCACATCGAGGGCGAGGTCTGGGTGGATATTTAGTGCCGCCATGTGAAGGGTGGCCAACAATACAGTAACATCCCGACCTCATTGCCTTTTTGTTCAGTGACGATCCAAAATGGGAAAGAATAGGGGAGGCTCATTTAAGCTATTACACAACAAAACACGGTGGAAACTAACCAACTACCACAAGACCTAATTATGAGTTCAATGTGACATTTTGTGTAATTGCTGTTCTTCAGTTTCTATAACATATCCATGCCTAATGACTCTCATTGTATAATATCTTTTCTGTGTTGGTCTGAATTTTGAATGTTTCTCTTAGATAAAACACAAAAGAAGCATCCAGGAAACCTCCAACTCACAATATCTTTGGCATGACATGTTCATCATCCATATGAAAGTTAACCAAACTGAGTTTTAGGTATTAATTCACTCAAAAGTATTACTAATGATTAAGGGCCGGTCTTTCCACCGCAAATTGATTTCCCCTTAACGTTAATGGGAGATTAACTCCATTAATTAATGGGAGTTAATCTCCCAATAACGTTAATGAAAGATTAATTTGCGGTGGAAAAACCGGCCCTTAACCACATAATAAACATCTGCATCTGTAGAATATAAATCTGTCTTATTTTTTACAAATTTAAACTTTATGCTTCATAATGTGCAGATCACCTTGATGCTACAGTATTATAGTGTACGCAAAACATCCGCTTTCCTTTTCTGAACTCACAATACCAGACATCAGCACAGAACAAGCGTGATGGTTACCACGGACGGCTACAAACTGAAAGCAACAGTAGCTGTTTACGCAACAAAAGACTATAGCATCTTCCAATGTGGATAATGCTGCAAGCAAGCATCACACATTGACTACGGACGTTTTAGGATGTGCAAGTGCATGTACATCTTCAGGTTTGGCAGTTCGTCTTGTCTATCTTATCACATAAATGTTGCGTTTATTTTATTTATACACATTAATTTCTTTCCATTTTAGTCAACGACATCAACTCAAATTCACCAGCAACACAGTACAAGATATGTTTACCGTGAAATGAGATTTATCAGCCGTGTAATAAGAGAGACAGTTTCAACAACCAGACAACTGTACTCTATTCATCATCATCCTTCCCTACTATTATTACTACGTACTTCAGTCCAGGATGCACTGCCCTTCCCAAAAGAAATTATTGCGGCAGCTGAAACTGGACTCTTTATATTCAGATGCCCCCCAGTCACCCATTCGAAAACATCGGATAAATTCAGAAATGTCTCACACAAACACACTTGATCACTCACTCACTGTTTTTTACTCGTGCTACTTCCACAAACTGCCGCTTCGCTCACTTCTGCTGTCTTGTCTCTGTCACATTTCAGCTTCTTTGGTTTCAGTTTCAGTTTACAGTAGTTTGCCGGTCACTTTCGTCACCCCACACCCCGACTCCGTGCATCCGACTTCCTCTCTAGCTTCCCATTCTATGCTAAGTTTCTATTTTCTTTATTTCATATTCTCTGCTTAGCTTCAAACTCGCTGATTCCCGATTTACGATCCTGACTGATATTGATATCCTGGTTCCGCACGGTTGAGTGGAATGCAGAGATACGAAGCAACATTTTGCTAGTGTCAGTGTTCAGCGTCAGTCACGGCCCATGCACGACGGCTGTCAAAGTCCGCATGCTGCTGCTGCTGAGAGGAGCTTGTGTTGTTCAGCATGTGATGAGGCACGGCCGACCTGTCAATGTGAACAAGTCTCGTTGCCGTAACTTCACAGTCGATCTGCATCATTGCTATACTGCCGACAGGCGACTGCGTCGTCTCTGCAACATGACATCAACACGTCCACTTACTCAGTTTGCACTTCTTTTCAGGACTCACTCCAGGCTCGACTGACTCTTCAAAATTTGTATGTAAATAGTTCACAAATTTGAGTGAAAAGATGTAATTTCCATGTTTGGCAGGTAATACACAGAAGCACTAGTTACGTGATGTGGAAAACAAAGCGTCTTTTTGATGGCTTTGCTTCCATTCTCAGTAATATTTCTGCCAAAATCAGTTATAGCCAGACAGAGTATGTTAACTTGTTTGAGACACAATGTGATATTGCAGCATCTGACAAGCCAGATGCACTTTACATCATCCGCTAACAGTGTCAAAGCTCTTAGGCCACTGCTCAATGGAGTGTTGTATATGTCAGCTGTGCACAATGCTACACATACACATGTTAACAGTTCTTAAATGTAAATTTGCATGTCGGTTTACGTTTAGATTGTGATTTTTGTGTCCTTGTTTAGGTTCAGCATTTATGGGTGTTTTTGTGTTAGCTTAGATCAATTCATTCCTGTGTTGCTTGCTTCTGTTGTGCTGGGTTTGGTTTCTTCAGCACCAAGCCAACAGACTGTCTAGGAAGAATGTCTCTGAAAAGACCTATTCGATGTCGAGCGGAATGTACAACCTTAACTCAGTTGATCAACAGACTGCACTGCTTGACTATGGTTCTGAATGTTCCAATATAACATTTTTACGAGGGGCAGACATCAAGTGTTCATTAAGTCCACATCATTTGCTGCCTATTGCAAATTTCGTGCTTTACAAGTGACATTACTATTATTATTATTATGCGGGTCAGTGACAAAGACTGATACAAAAAAGTACAGTGAATAATGTGGAACTGCACAGGCAGCTGTAAGGATCTTAAAACACTCAAGTTTCACAAATAACACAAACACGCCCGTGTGCAGTGTAACAATACAGCACGAACCAACGCACCATTAAGACCCATGGCAGGCAACATGACTGACATGCGTGGCCTCATTGTCTTGTTGTGAGCTGTTGCCGGTAGCAACAGATGATCCTACACACAAATCAACCAACTTCCATGACAAACAGACTGCAGGCAGACTTCAATCCTTCATCAGCAACTCTGAAGTTAGCAGGACCAGCATATCACCAAAGCTGCTGCAACATCCCCACTCACCCAGATTGAACCCATTGCACACTCTTCCATGCCACTGTATACTCGTCTGGTATATATAATGTCACCCACGTGGGGTGAAAAACCCACAAAAAACGTTCACAAAATTCTAAAGTTTTTGGGGTCTGCTACATCCACCCTTTCCCCAATCAGGATCCCACGACATATCTTTCCACCCCCGCAGGAACCCCGCAACATTAGCTTCCATCCATGTGGATTCCCATGATCCCCATTCCCGTGCAGGTCTCCAATACCGATAAGGTATGGAAACAGCATAGTTGACATCATTGCGGAAAACTGTAGCATTCTCGTCCCTAATCTGAATGCACTAGTTGCCGGTAATGTGTAGACTGCAGATCCGTCCTCGAACTGATGTAGATACGCAGCAGTTTTTGGATCCATGGACTGACCGCAGATCTGTTTCCAGAGAAATTGTAAATGCAGACGGATGCGGGTACTATTCCTCGATATTTTATTGGTAGTATCTGCTGTGACACTATAGAAAGTACGATTAATTTCAATATTGTTTTACAGAACAAATTACCGTCCGTTACATGCTGCTATTTTGTTGGCTAATGAGTATTCAGTACTTGTACTGACGCCAGTCATGTGCCGATTAACGGCAGGACATTTACACATAGGTTGACAGTGACGTAATTTCTTCATTCCTGTCTAAGCAGCTTGTTCTGGCAAACATGGTATGGCAAGGAAATGTAAACATACTGCAGCACTTACAGTCAAATCGCTGATCTGGCAATAGCGACAACTTAAACCACATCAATGCGGACTGAAAATTTTAGGATCCGCACATCACTGCTAGATGTCATCAGCAAGGGCAGGCAGGCAGTAAAACGTTGCTCAAATCCTCCAGTACTTAAGTAAAGGTGCCGGCAAACGTACATTAACCTATACAATCAATGTCCATAAAATGGCTGCGTGAGTGTTCAGTGTATTGCAAAGGGTTCTGATCGAAACTACGCTTATATATTAAAAGTTTATCAAAAACAGGACATGACCACTGACAGGTTAATGGTAAAAAGAAAAACACAGCCACTTATCCATCTACCCACACTGACGGTGGGGAAGTGTCTGTCTGTGTTTATCTGCATGATATCTCAACAAAAAGCTCTGCCACCGCAGAGGGACTATGCGACCTGCAATTTCAGTTGAAATCTTATCAACTGCTGTACAGCTGTACAAAAAATCACATTTGAAAGGCTTGCAGTAGAGAATGACCTTGAAGGTGACTCAAGGTCATCGGAATAGCCTCTATTCTATGGGCCATATATCACTTCCATTTAGTAGTCTGTAGTAACACCCACTCTATCTTGTACCGTTTCTGAGATATAACCACATTTACAGTGTACGTGACTGGCTGTGACCTTGAGAAGTCCTTCATTTTCAAAAACATACTTAAAATTACAAGCCACGTGCGCATACCAATTCATGTACAAATATATCGTAGATAATACATGCTGTATTTCCCCTGAGGTATGTGAGATAGAAATGTTTCAAACAGCAAACGTGACCCTCAAGGTCACTAAAGGTCACCAGTGATGGTGCCATTCAGCAGGTCACAGACAATTTTCTGTTAGTCTTCCACTGCAAATGTCTATCTTCTCTATCTCTGTCTAGTTTCTGGTCACGTCTAGAGCCACAGGGGCACGTTAGAAATACCCGACAAGCCGTTCACCGCCTTCTAATCCCGCCTTCCCCACACTTATCTGCACACACCTACCATTCCGCACCTCTTCCTGGGCTACAGCACTAGACCGTCACGGTCTTAGCACTGAGGTCCAGAAGTAGGCTGGACCTCGGCCTGAAAAAAAGAAAGGGGGACGGGAGGGAAGACACAAAGAGAGGAAAAACAGGAAGGGAAGG
>Ga0209780_1003137_pt1 | contig 12160 bp, 7 predicted proteins | sample WorMetexBAHAMAS2_FD_187384 | JGI IMG/M metagenome (GOLD analysis project Ga0209780, IMG submission 187384) | Marine gutless worms symbiont microbial communities from Max Planck institute for Marine Microbiology, Germany - Inanidrilus exumae... | ecosystem: Host-associated > Annelida > Digestive... | reverse complement strand
CTATATGAGAATAAACATATATATAGAAGTGTGATGGATTGGACACAACTGGTCAGGAACTGAATGCTCAACCAACATAGACACGGTGTTCCATTTTCTACAGTACAAAAATCTAATTAAACCGAAACCGGCAGTATTTTCTGACAATCATAGTTGGTTAGTTAGAAACGTACAGATTAACGTGGCATGAGCAGAAGTGCTTCTAGGACACGGTACACAAACTAAAGTTATGGGAACGACTTAGTGACAAGAAATATTTTTAATTGTCTTTTGAAGGAAGCCAGGGAAGTAGCTGTAGTGAAGGATGAAAATCATACCAGAAATTATCATGGACGAATTTTTCTTGTCTCCAAAATATGTTCAATTTCAAATGAATTCCAAACTGTAATCAGTGTTACAGCACGAAAGCTCTCAAAAGGAAACAACTACTAATATTTGAACTGCATCATTCCGTGGTTAAATAAAAACTCTGAACAGATGCAGACAAAGAAGCAGCAACATGCAGATGTATAAATGAACGACAACGATCCATGCAATCAGCATTTCTCTCCATAAAGTGCATTAGTCTATGTTTACACTTATCCAACATATCACAGAAATATACCTGAACCTAGACTTACACACCGAACAACATGCAATAAAAATAACTCTAAATGAAAATCAGCCGGCGCGTGTGGATTGTAGGCCAACATACCACGGAAATGAATTTAAGGGGTCAGCAGTACTATGAAACGAATTTCTTGCAGGCATTAAAACTGGCGAGGCAATGGCTGGCGAGGCCGGTGAAGCATTTGGAAGTGAGCCGCGACGGCATTCCCACGAAGTCGGTTCATATGAAGCTACACGTTGCTGCAAGTAACAACTACCTATGCTCGTTACTACAATAAACTAAAGCAAACATAAAAGTAGGTTTCTCGGAAAAAAAAACATTACCAATTTCCGGCTTTCATTCAATCTAAACTATCACGACATTTATCAGCATTCTCAAAACAAAGACTGCCACTGTTAAAATGCAGCTGAGACAAATTTTAATCCACATTTGACAACACAAAGTAAAAACATGTCACCCTCTACAACGCATCTTCTCACATGTGCTATACTTACCGGTCTTCGCTGGACAAAATTCTTTGGAAAGAAACCTACTCGACCTTTCAGCTGACCCTAACAAACCACAAATATGACCATACAGTGGTGCAAACAACAGGCCATTGCTATGCAGGCCGCGTTTAGTGAAAATTGTAACGCCTGGTGTCCGTCTGTCTGTCCTTCTGTTCCGTCGGCATCCTCACAGTTACTCACCAGGGGGCAGCATGTGACAGGGCCAGCATACATTTCGGCTTGATAATAAGGACTTTAAGGACAGTGTACTTTTTGTTGTCTATAAAGTATACCCAACACAAAACATGCCCAACACTTAATGCAACCAGAGTGTCGGTCCTCTGTCGGGCTGAAATGTACGCTGGTGGGTCGCATGCAACCTCCCGGTGAGTCACGGCGAGTATGCCGACGGGACAGACGGACGGACAGACAGACAGACGGATGGCATAAACTCAATCATGTGAGAATTTGTCAGTCTGTATCATAAAAACCTGTCTATTAGAAAATGGTCCTCACCAGTGTGGCACAAAAACTAAGAAAATGACTCATGAAGAGAACATTATCAGTATTCTACCAGCCCTGTGAACAGACAGCAGTGTGGTTCTCTGATAAACGCTGAAAACACCATCCGAATCAACCCCACAATGCCGATGCTATTGTTTCTCGAAGCAACACACCATCACCCAACAATAAAAAAGTGTAATGGACAAACAAAACCATCAAACTTTCTCTGCTCCTGCCCTCACATGCAGCCTTATCCCTATCATATTCACCATGGTGATAGGCGATGTATGTACCGTTTTTTGCATTGCCCCAAATTATTCAGATCCAGTCAGCAGTTTCGCTGCTACAAGACCTGAAAACTTGGGGGAATCACAGTTAATCATCTATAACTCCTTCCTTGTGACTGAAACTAAGCAAATTAAGCAGCAGAAAGTAGCAAAGTAATGCCCATATACCATAAAAATTTCACAAAAATCGCACGAGGGATGCACCCCTTAACTGTACAAGGTGATGGTGTTTAAGAAATTCCTAACTGCACAATTTAGAGGTCCAGACCCAACATTCCTGCCAAATTTCACTTTGAACAGTGCAACATACTGCCCCTGTGGGCAACGGCACCAGTAAACGTGCACTACTTACTTCATAGAAATCTCCATCATCTGCGATAACATCAATAACACTGCCTTTCTCAAAGGTGAGTGCCATCCGATTACCAATTGGTGGAGGTACACCATCGTAGTTAGATACCGCACAAAACTTGCCTGCAACAATCAGAGCAACTCTTTGTGAAATACACAACTATTCAGCATGTTTCCTCACTCAAATATCTTGTCAATAACACGTCCAAAAGGTGCTAAAATAATTTTGATGGAAAACTGCATCGCACATCGTGTCATTATTGAAGACTGAGTGATTCCTTTTGCTGCACAAACCACAGCAGAGACTCCCAATGCTTTTTAATGGGCCGGATAACCCCAGAATTGTCCCTTCCTGTGCGGGATGTCGACCTCTTCTAGTACACAGTTCCTTGGGCCCATGTGAGTCAGCCCCCAAACTGCATCTTGATCCGTTCCACCGTTTTTGCAGGGCTTACAAACGTGACCAACAGACAGACAGACAGACAGACAGACCACGCTACTCCATCTGTAGCAATAGGCCGCATCTAGCTATTGCTGCAATATGGCCTAATAATACACACAGTATGCATCAATTGCTTTAGTCTAACTGACAACACAATTTTTGACAACTATTGCATACCTTTTGATGTGTGGCTAACATGCGACAGTGGGTTTGTTTTGCCCACAAATGATTGTGTCTTAGAACGATCCAGCTTTGGAGGAATAGATGGCGGCCCTACAAGCACATAAGTTGAAATGATGCTAATGGGCATATTAAACAGCTAAATAACTGGTCATTTGAGTGTCAAAATTTTAAATCCATTCTTGTTTGAAAAACACAGGCATATAATATCACAAACACAATAGTAGTGGTCCAGACTTTAATCTGGCCTCAGAACTATAGCGGTTTTACTTTTGGCTAATGTCACTCCAACCCTAAAGGAAAAATAAAAAACAATAACTATTTCTGTGACAGGTAAAATATGTTGGTATTCAACGTTATGCGATTTTTCTGATTAAGTAATATTACAGACATCACAATTTATTACTGGCCCGCCTACACACAGTGTAGGTGGGCCAGACTAGTAACGGTCGCTGGCGTCTGTCGTTGTCTGTCTTCGTCTGTAACACCGACGCATATGCAACGTCACTCACTAGGGAAGAGCACGCGACGGCGGGCCAGTAGTGTTACGCCCCGTTAAGGCGACACCTTGTTTACAATCAAGTTGACTATTCAGTACTGAAAGTAGTCTTACAGCATTTAAGATGTGCTTCACTGCAACGCTATTTACACACAAATGTAGTTTCATAAATTCATATAAAATAAAATCGTAGACAAACCCCTCATGTCCTTTGCTTTTGACAGACACTCTTTGTGAACAGCCATCTTCGTTTCTATCAAAAATTATTATGTCAAATTACTAAACAATGATGAAAATCAATCAGACTGCACAGTATTAACATTTAGAACAAAACAAAGAGCCAAACACTACATATAATTAGCTAATGCAAGCATATTTTAAACTTATAACAGTTTATCTGTTAGCAAATGTCTCAATGTGATATAACAGTTACCCAATGGTTGCTGATCCGCCATTAAGACGTTTGCTAAAAGTGGATGCACTGTGCCTGGTTTCAACTGCAGTCGTATCAGACGAGACTGTATCTTACCTGAGAGTTGTACGTATAATTAAATTTCAGGTAGTTATGTAGTAACTGTGTCCTGTATTTGTTGATTTAATTTGTTCTTTCACTTTCAGTACATCACTACCAATGCCTCCATAAAATAAATAAACTTAGTGCTTTAACAGAATGCACAATAACCAGTACATGCAATTAAAGGCAAACAGTACACTTACTTGAACATCGATATCCCTGAAAGATAGTTCCTCTACAATAAGAATGCACAAAATTAACTTAATACAATTAATGAAAAAACGTTTACGACCAGTGTGAATACAACAGTGGATAATTAATTTTATCTAGAAGACATTTGTTATCTGGGAATACTGCAGTCAAAGACAGAAGTACATTTTCAAGTAAACCATAGTCAACAACAGAATAATTATGGAGACAGGAGTGGCAAGGGTAAAACAGCCTATTTTCCAATATCAAAAAATGTTTACATAATTGCTTTACATTATGTAACTGCCCATTTACAATACAAATCCTGCAGTTTTCCAATACACACAGATAATACATATGCAACAGTTTTTTTTTTACTGAAACAAGAGACTCTGCTATCACAAGGGATCACGTGACATGCTGTCAATTGAAATCTTGTCAATTGCTGCAGAGCTGTATGACAAATCTCGTTTGCAAAGGCAGTCAGAAGGTGAATGACCTTGAAGGTCACTCAAGGTCATTGGAATTGCCTCCATTTGACGGGCCATATATCACTTCCTATCAGAGGTCTGTAGTAACAACAACTCCATCTGGCATTGTTTGTTTCTGAGATATTACCACATGATCAGTGCACGTGACTTCCTGTGACCTTCAGAAGTCCTTAGTTTTTGAAAACATAGTTGAAATTACAAGCAAATGCACTTTCTGACTCATATATAAACCTATTGTAGATAATACATGTCATATTATTATATTGCCAAGATATGAAATTCAGAAACGGTTCAAACAGCAAAAGTGACCTACAAGGTCATTCAAGGTCAGCAGTAATAGTACCATTTGATAGGACACATACGATATCCTATTGATCTTACACTGCAACTATGAATGACCTTGAACACAACTGCTTTAGGGGTAGTCTATCATCCATGCAACAGTACTCCTCAGTATTAATCAGTACATGAAATTTGAAGTGACAAGTTTCACCAAATGCAAAGATATGACTGGAGCTCCAAAATTTAATATATGGGTCACGTGACCCTGAACACATCCATTAGGGTCAGTATGTCATCCTAATGCTAGCATTCGACCTATTGTACCGGTCTACAAAATTTGGCAATTCTCACTTCAACAGTTATGGAGATATGATCATGGGGGTTGAAATTTAAAATTGATCACATAACCCTGACCACGCTGCTCCTTTTAGGGTTGGTTTGTCACCTGTAGGCTAGCATTTGATATTGCCTACCTGTATACAAAATCTAACGACTCTAGCACAAACCGTTCTGGAGATACAACTGGGGTCCCGAAAATTTAAATGAATCACGTGACCCATACTATGCCCCTTTTAGGGGTACTTTGTCATCAATAGCCTAGGACTTAGTATAGCTTACTACAGTACAAAATTTGACAACTGTAGCTTCAGCAGTTCCAGAGATATGATTGATGCGTCAAAAAATTTAAACAGTTCACGTGACCTGACCACGCTGTTTTCAGGGATGTTTTGTCATCCGCAGGCTAGGGCTTGCTACAATCAACTTATCTACCACATTTGAAATCTCTATCTGCACCCACAACATAGATATGAAAGGCAATACAAAATGTCAATAAATTAGCCCTGTATGGGACTGGCAGTCGACTCCTACTTACTGCCAACTTCAAAGTCAGGTGATACAAAAACTAGGACAAAAAAATAAAAAATCCGGCCCCAATAAGCCTTCCTTAGTAACTATGTCTCTATCTTGCACCATTTCTTAGATACAGCGAGATGTTGATCAAAAATCGCCGACTTTAACCTGCCCCACCTGCATTTGACACCCGTCTGTGGGTGACTCCATTAAAATTTCGCTGAGATCTTCATCATCAAAAAACTATAAGCGCCGTTTGAGCAATCCTAGGTTTAGTGTCTTGGTAGAAGTCTGACTTGTGATGAACAGACAGATAGATGATGACAGCATATACTGTGCTAACATAGCATCGCAGGGTAACAAAATGTACTGACAACAGGAAAGCACAGTGCATGCAGTGCAAACTATCAATGCTTCAAATGGAATGCCCAATAACACATACCGTAGCAGTTTGCGACATACGTCACATATTGTTGTCTCATTGAACGTTGCCATGTTAAAGTTGTGCAAGTTATTCTGTGCATGTGGCGGTTTTGCGTTGGTCCTGTTACACAGTAAATCAAGCCGGGATGGTAAGGACTCTTTTCCAGTACATACAGTCTACGCACATTAGCTACACACACATCTCCGTCACACAATATCACGGCAAACTGCTGTACCACTTTAATCATCTACTATGTGACATGCATCAACATCAGAACTGTGGGAATAATCTCATGTGACACTAAATCCTACACAATACAGAGCAGTGGCAATGTTTTTTGCCACGTAAGTATGCACCATATTTGACTTTTCACCTACCACTACAGCAATCGATCCAGTACACATGTATGTCCAGACAATAACTCTTGAACTAAATGACTTCTATCTATTTGGCACGATGATTCATCTTGACCCCATTTAAGTAAAGTGTGAAGGTCAAGGTCATAGGGTCAAAGTTCACCATCACAGGTTGAAAAATGTTCCTTTTTGGCTACAAATGCACGTTATTGGTGACATATTTTATGAATGCACGTTACATCATGACATTTGTGGTCATCTGTGGAGTCTTTGTGCTGAACTGGCCGGTGTAACCTCAACTGAGGGTTTTCTAGTACATTACATCATTAGTCAGCAAAGCCTTATAAACAGGCATACATCAGTATGTGCTATAAACAGAAACACGTTTACTGTTTAACCACCTCAACATTTTCCACTAAGTAACTGCCTCAAGTAGATCCCAGGACTTATTCCTATGTGAAAATTCACTAGACAGCTGCCACATCTACATCAGTTTGTTTACTTTTGCATCATTATGCAGCAAGATGTCCACAGTGACCGTCAACGATTGCCAAAAATTTGGCTAGGTAATTTTCCTGTACACAGCGTACAGTCCACGAGAAAGACTTTGAATTGATTCAAATGGTAAAAATGGAAACTAGACATCGTGTAGGAGGACCATTTGGCCGTGCGTTTTCGGCATTTGTACTCACTGCAGAGTTATGACAGCCTGAAGTTGCAAGACCTGGAAATTTTGTGAGCAATTTTTGCTTTTTTTTGGAAAAACAACCCCTGTCAAACAGTCGCCACAGCACGGATTGCCCAAAATCTGCCAGGGCCAGCCCCCCACATTTGGCTCACATTGTTCCAGATCTCATCCAAATCGGTTCACTTTTGGTGGAGTTATTGCCGCATGCATGAAGACCGTTTTCGCTCAGTAGAGTATTTACAATACTGTATAGGCTCTTTCAGCCTATAATAACCAGAATTATGACACTCAACACATCTCTGCAGCACACCACTGTAAACAATTTATTATTTTCACAGCACAAAGTTACTGACTGAGCCATTTTCATTGCGTCCATCCACTTCTTCCGTATATCCTCCTTCTTTGCTGCAAACTGGTAAGTCTCTTTGGTGTTTCTGTCAATCATTGAGAACCATACGCCACTCTACAAACCCAGTCAACAGTTATGCTACATTCACATCAGTATACACCAAACATTTTCTATCCCATGCACACTTTCCATCATATGTCAGAATGTCACTGCTCCCTTTCCAAAACTGTCCAACTCAAAAGATGCTTTCTAAATAACATGGGATTTTACACAATTAAAAATTACTATCTGTTATTAAAGTGCGATATGTAGGTCGACTCTATCATGTGATATATGGTATTTGGCATCAGAATAGCGCTGACATTTCGGCACAGTTAAATAATGACTGGAATTATTTCAGCTGCTGAAAGATCAATATTCCAACAGTATGAGTCTGACAGTCTATGGCCCCATTCACCCTAAAATTCCTCAATGAGTGAATTACCCTGCCTGGTAACTCTCGATATAGAAAGTGTACCAAAAAATCAGGGTCACTGCATTTGACTGCCCACTTGCCTGTAATACCTGAACCAATCTACACAGTTTTGGCACACTTTAGTGCCATTTAGTCCTGAACACATCTATTAACTCTATTTTCATTAACTTCCAAGCACAAAATGGCACCAGTCTTAAAGCATACCAAAAATTATGCAAATCACTTCAGGCATATTAGCATTTCAAAGATGCCGGCAGTCAAACACAACGGCCCCGTGCTTTTGGCCCAACCTGTAACTTAATTCAATAATATACACTGCATATAAAAAGTGGACCATATATTACTCTAGGCTTGTACCATCACCAATATCCTACGAATTAAGATTTTTATAAATGCCACAAATACCGGACAGCAGCAAGAGATAAATGTCCTCCGTCCAAGTTTTAAACTTGAAGTCTGAAGTGTATTCAAATAACACAGAGTCTAACGTGTAACGTCAGGACACTAAGAGCCGAATTAGCACACAGCAGCATTCTTAAACTACCAAGTCAGTATTACTGCGGTTCATAGTCACTTCTATGCAGAATGACATTTATTACTATTGGTCACTGTAATGCTTGTTAATTGTTAATTGGTTAAAGTAATTGATAGTCAACTACAATGATTGGCGTTTAGCGGCCAAAAGACAGAATGCTCGATTGAATACTAATTCAATCGAGCATTGTGTCTTTTGGCCACTAAACGGAAATCATTATAGCTGAATATCAATCACTGTGACCAATTAACAAGCACAATCTGACAAATTAGTACAACGGCAATGTGTCAAAAATCTGAACATCAGCACATACCCAATCTTTCACCAAAGTTTCATCAATGTCGTATTTTTCGGGCGTAAATGCAGCACAATATTCATAGAAATCACCCTAATAATATACAAAACACAATCCTTCCTTAGACTGACAACCGAAGGCATTATTTCTGCACTGTTATGTGCTGCTTAAACATACTCAAAAAGCTAGTGATGTCGACTTTCTAAATTTTTAGAAACTGTTTCAATTAAACATGAGCAAAATGTCTAATCTCAGTCTGCTTGTCGATCATGTTTCATGCACTTTAGAGACAAAGTAGGCCTTAAGTATGGATGGCCAAAACAAAGCAGGCGAAGGTGCAACAAATCTTACTCCAAACTTGTGCAACATGAACTAAAACATGTTACAGTTGTCATTTAATAATGTCAACATTACTGACTGCTAACAAATATGTTCCACACATTACATTATACTAGCTCTGATAGTTGCACTTCATGAAAATACTAAAGCACAGACCAGCATTGGAAAAACTATACAATAGATGTTAAACTACATCCGGTGTAAAACAAGGCTGCACCTTGCTCCTGCATTGTTCTCCACTGCCATTGACTGGATCTTAAATCATATGAATATAAAGCCGAAAAATTCACATTGGCAACACCAAATAATGGGCCGCGTGTATGCTGATGATACCACATTCTTTGTTCAATCAGTCCCCGATGCAGCTGACCACCTGTCCAGCTTCAGTGAGTTATCATCAGTTCTCAGTATGCACATGTCATGGCCTAAGACCAAACTGCAGAATCTGGGCACTGGAAACCAACTACCCACCATCCCCATGTTCAACAGGAATGTAGTTGAACATGTGGACGACTTCATATATCTTGGTTCCATACAGTCATCTGATTGATATAGCCAATATGACATAAGTAAAGTAAGTAAGTGTTTATTTCAAACTGGCGGTCATGAGACCGAATAGCTCAATAATAAAACAATGTTCAAACAGGACACAAGACATAAAAACACTGCGACACTTACTAACAGTCTGTAGCATTAGAACAAACACCAGTTATGGCAGTTCATAATATCATAAGAGTTAAAAAATAGCTCACAAAAACGATGTTAGTCTAGGCCTACTGATACCATCTTAAGCCGTAATTTATAAGTGACTGAAATTTATTTGTCATGGCGAATGGCACTGGGAATTTAAATGCCGAACGCAACCTGGAACTAAACCATTCATTGGTCTAATTATCAGAAGGCACAACAGCCTGTTTGGTCACACAGATGTGGAAAAGACATTACAGCACATCAAACTCTTTCAGCGCAATATCGACATCTCTCGCAGACATCTCCTTGACCACACTTGGAAACATCTCCCAGGTCGCCAAGAAGCAAGTGGCTGAATCAGATTCGCTCTGACAACAACCTCCTGCTCGTCTGTGGAGATGTGCTATCCGTCGAGGTGATTCTGGGCTGACTCAATGGTCCCAGCCGAATGCGCGATGATGACAACGTACAAATACGTATGTATGTATGTTAAAAAGAAAATGCACAGGACAGAAATTAATAATTACTTACTCTACTTTTGCAAATGATCACCAGCTGATCAAGCACAAATACATGCCTGTCAAAAAAAAAACATCCATAAACAAATACAAATAAAATACCGTTTTAGCCACAATTGTTAAAATAGCTACATTTAGGGTGTTGACATCTGAATATATCCTGTGGATATTGCTATGACTTAAAAGCATCATTCATTGCATGTTGAGCAAAATCTACCAAATAATGCATACAAAATGTACATGGTACTGCCACATGACTCTTGAAAATTTTGTACAAACTGCTCAAAGATACATTCAAATGGGGGTGAGTTTACTTTGTAAAAGTACAATTTCCAGGGACCCATATCATACTAGTCACTAGTGTCAAATCTGCTACAAAATATGCAAAATGTGTACCTTTGTGAAGTACTTCGATCATGCTTGACTTTTATTTCGCCATCAAGCAATAGTTTACCATAGTCTTTAAGGCTCATATCACTTGGCTACAACACATTTGCACATAAAATATAAAAATGATTGGCATAAAACTACAATATATGGTTTTATTTGACTACATAACATCTTTGCTGGCCACAGGCCAGTCTAAATTCAGCAGTTCTCTCGCAAAGAGATGCAACAATGATGACGCCTGATGTTTAGTAATTAAATCATCAAATCACAATAGCCATTTCCAGGTATATCTGGATTTGCTAGTTGCCCATAAAATTAATTTTAAAGACCAGATGCCGTTACTGGTGATAGTGTATATACCAAATATAGCACAGTAAATGCAGTAGTGGCATAAAGTAAAGTAAGGCAAACGTAACAATAACAACAACAAGGAAACTGAAACTAGGATAGAATGAACCAACTCCTCAAATACGTTATGCAATAATAACATCTATCAAATGGTTGGCTGGATAATAATTTGTGGCACTTTTGACACAATTTAGGTTCTATCATGCCTTTAGGGTTATACTCGATCATTCAAATTTGTACTTATGATAAAGTCTACAATATTTCTGCAAGCTGTTTAAAGAATTCATAAACGTTAGCGATGTGCATCAAAAACATTCAGTAGACAGATCTGGTCTACAACAATGGTCACTCAGCTCCAAGCGGCAACAGTCGTTATTGTTCACATCAAGTACAAGTGCTTCTATAATTACGTTAAGGTTTAGCATCCCACAAGACACAAAATAGGTCATTTCGAAAATGTTCTTCGCAGCTAATCTCTGGGCTTAGTATTAAAAACTAAATCTGACACAATAAAAGCAAACATGTAACAAAATATAATATAACACAAAACTACCGCCAGGTTTTACGCCTCTTACAATCTCTGGCCTGGAAATGGAATGGATCTATTCTTTAAAAAGTAAACAAGTAAGTAAGTAAGTTAGTTGGAGTTTAACGTCCCCTTTCAGCACCAATATGGCTACATCAGAGACAAAAGGTCAGGGGTGGAGAGCTATGCCTACCCAGTAAAGGAAGGCCAACGATATATTAACCTCAACCCTGGCCGCCTTTTTGTTCAGCAGCCACCCAAAAGGGAAAGGGATCGAGAGGCTCATTTAAATTATTACGCTAGCGCCTACAACAGGGGAAGACAACTATCACACGGCAAGACTAAACTAAACCAAATACAACAAAACAAATCTTAACTAAGCATTACAGATAACACAATCATAAACAAAACAAACTAAACCCAGGTTCGGTCGACGTCACGCCTGGAAACAAAGTGGGACGATTCTGGTAGAAAGGGATCGGATGGACAAAAGAAGAAAATAAGTAAAGTGAACGAGAAAAGGAAAAAAGTAATAAAG
>Ga0209780_1003136_pt1 | contig 12163 bp, 8 predicted proteins | sample WorMetexBAHAMAS2_FD_187384 | JGI IMG/M metagenome (GOLD analysis project Ga0209780, IMG submission 187384) | Marine gutless worms symbiont microbial communities from Max Planck institute for Marine Microbiology, Germany - Inanidrilus exumae... | ecosystem: Host-associated > Annelida > Digestive... | reverse complement strand
GTGTATAAAACATACGTCACTACTAAACTGTAAGCTCTATTGTTAGTTGTATTGGGTTGGGTCGGGTCAGTTAGCTGATGGTTTGGGTGGGATCGGGTCACACAAAATGGACCATTGGACAACTGTGTATCACGGCTAGCGTTGTACAAGGCTCAAGTCTACGACCTTCATCATATAGTCACTGCTGCTGATTTGCAGTCACGCTATACCGATAACGCAGTCGTCAAGTTCGCTGATGGTGCCTATCTTATCATACCAGCTGCTAACTCTCACACGCGTGACGATGAGGTCTCACGTGCAAAGTCGTGGGCTGCCAATAGACAATCTTCAGTTAAACTGTGCCAAGTCCCACGAGATCGTGTTCCGGTCCCGCAGACTACTTAATGCCTTACGAGTGCTGAGAAGTCACGGCCTTCCTAGTCAGTCACTGAAAGACGTACGTTTTCCATGCTACGATGATTGGCAGGATGATGATGTAATGTGCTCCGGCATGGCACGGATTCTGTTTGTCTTCTGACTACACACGATTAAATTCGTTCATGCGCCGCACTGTTAAACTTGGCTACTATGATAAACATTCAGCAACTGCTAGTGACCTGTTCCAAGAAGCCGACGATACGTTTTTTTCGGAATATATTGTATAATAAAGCACACGGTCTTCACACGTTTTACCTGATCGATCCGATATTGTATACACTCTCCGCGACAGAAAACATAATAAAACTCTCATACCCAAAACCAGCGACCTAAATGATCAACATTTTTAATAAGGACTCTCTATAAAGACTGTTATTAAGTATATACTGACTCTGTTTTCTTATCTCTTTCCATCTCTTTCCATTGTTCTAACTTTAATCACAATTTTATGTGTATTAGGCCTATGTCTAGTTGCGTTTGACGACTTTTATTAAAAATTTTATGGTGATGATGATGCATAGCATAGATCAAATCATTGAATCAAATCATTACTTCTTTGAATAAAATAAAGCCAAGCAATGGGAGTAGGCATGCATGCTGATTGCTGACGACGATGTAGGAATGGTCGGTATGTGTGACTGTGTGTCTGTGTGTCTGTCGATCGCGTTCGGGAGCCCAGAAAAACGGCTGAATCGATCGAGATGCCGATTAGAGGGTAGACTTGGGTGGGCCCAAGGAACCATTCATTAGATGATAGTCAATATCGGGCAAATACATTCGCAATCACGAGTGGTGACAAGTCGGCGATGCGGCCTTTTGTCAAAATGTTTTGACCACTTGTTTATTTTCTAGTATTTTAAACCAGCGTGTGGACGACATTGGCCATACTTATAGCGTTGTAGTGCTGAACCATTTCCGTAATATAGCAATAATCGTCGAAATAATATACCGGAGTCTAATAAGCAGTATTTATGATGATGCACACATAAGTGCGGCTTCCAACCGGTGTGATGAATGAATAGTTAATGTCAGCGTGTGATGGCTAGCGTTATTGATGTCATCGAGAATGCATAGGCAGGCTATGCGATCTGAATATATAGGCCACGTCGTGGTTAGCATGCATGATGCCATGTTGCATTAATGCTGTAAGTCGACGCTCAAAATCATCCGCAGTTTTCGATTAGCGCCACTGCGCTGGAAAATAATCGAAATAGCCTGTGGCAATATCACTGTGCGACTATGCTGAACTTCGTTCATTTAACACCGTGAATTAAGACTAATACTAACAGTAGCAGTAACAGTAACTTAGGTATTTGTATTGCGTCCCTTACTATACTGGCCGTCATCTGCGAAGCCACGATTTTCACAGAGTGGGTGGATTAGAGGAGGTACAAAAGGAAGATGCATGGATTAGAGGAGACAGGGCGCAGTTCAGAAGCTGAACACCGCCTCTCTTATCAGATAGCAAACTCTGCCTCCAGTTTATTTTTAAAATTTCGTGATCGGGCAGCCGCCAGGTGTCCATACAAAGGGTCCAAGGGAAGGGCGGCCCCATCTTTTTCTCCAGATGAATGCGTCCCTTCTGGACATGTGCGTCCATAGAAGTGGATTTTAAACTTCTCTCGACAGCTTCCGACAGAACGTGGCCGAGAAAATAGTCGGGCGAAAAAAGGTCGACCCGGAAGCTGCGTAGCGGCGTTGCGACGTGGGTGGCTGTGTGATTGATGTGCTGGGACGCCATGTTGATTGCGACCGTGAAAAGTCGCGGCTCGTTATTCTGTCGGTTATAATAGTCGCCGTTGTGCGTCGGAGTCACAAGCGACCGGCCGGCCGCCAGACAACTTATGAAAGCTCGTCATACGAGTCGGTCCATAGCGGGCGCCATTTTAACGATGCATTTATGTAAATTAGATAAGATTTGTAGTTTGTTTTTACCATTTTACCAAGTTGTTTTTTCACCATTATACGGTGAATAAAAGTCATCAAAACAAAAAACGCAATTAGTTGGAGAATTTTGCCATTGTTCCGACAACATCAGGAAATCACATATCATATCCACACATGCCGATCCTACGCGTGGCCCGTGCGCACGCCCACGTCGCCTACGCCATGGCTGCCCTGCGCGGGCGACGCAACCGATGCGTCCGATTTTGGGTTTCTGGGGAGCTTCTGGGGAGCCAAGTTCCGTAAAATAGGAGATTCCCTGCCCAGGACACCGATGAACTACCGTGCAAAATTTGACGCCGCTAGCGTTATCCTCGGCGGAGAAATCCGCAACCGTACAAACACACAACAAACAAACAAACAAACAAACATAAATAGGCCTACTGTAAGCGATATATCGACACTTTGCCTATCGGCATGTGCGCATGGATAACAAACAGAAGACATACGTACAGACACGCTGATGACAGCTTCTCGCCCACATTAAATGTACCGGGAGCGAAGCAAAAAGCGGTTTGTTACTTGAAATAGTCCACTTGTGCGCGGCACAATCATTTTACCGTGGTCTGCGTTGTGAACTGAGAGAAGGCTCCATTTTACAGTATTTCTGGTCCCCAACCTCGCAGACCATCCGAACCGCAACGTCATTTACCACGTGATTGTCGTGGAAGAGTAGCTGTGAAGAGCTTCGCGTCGCAGTCAAATCGTAGTTTTGGTGGGCCGAAGTTCAACATTAAAGTTGTTAGAGCCGTCAAGAATTAAGTAAGTAAAATTCCAACGGTCTTAGCATAAGCTTATACGACGTTGCAGCAGTTCAGATGTCAGACCTAACACAACCCAACATGCAGCCGAAGATAATTATCAACTAGACGGATTGCAGTGTATCTGGAGACACACTGCAATAGAGGATCGATGAGAGCGTTTCCCACCGGCTTACTCGACAGGTGACACGACTGTTTACTTATATTTACTGATGCATAAGCTGTTTAGTTCCTGCATTCAACGATACCTAGTGTCACGTGCCTGCGACTGAGTGATGTAAGCGTTATCTTCCGTGTTACTTATTTTCAGTAGCCAATTCAGTTTGCTTTTCTTTAATATATCGCTCGTTAGGCCGCATCAGCACTGCACTGCGGCGTACTATTGGTTTCAATACGCAATATCAGACATCGGACATTGCCGAAAATTTGGTTAGTTACATTTCTTGTACGGAACGTATACGGGAAAAGACTTTGAAATGATTCTAACGGTAAAAATGGAAACTGGACATACCGTAGAGGACCATTTGGAAGTGAATTTCCGGCGATCTATAATCATTGCGGAGTTTTGACAGACTGAAGTCGCAAGACCTGGATTTTTTTGTGAGCAATTTTGTGTTTTTTTATTTGGAAAAACGATCCTCTCAAACTGTCGCTACTGCGCGGATCGCGCCCAAAATCGGCCAGGGCCAGTTCCCATCACATTTGGCTCACAGTGTTCCAGATTTCATCCAACACGGTTCACTTTCGGTGGAGTTATTGCCGAACGCGTGAAGGCCGTTTTTGCCCCGTAGAGTACTTCCAATATAGGCTCTTGGAACCTATAATAACGTCTCTGTATCGAAACGATACGATATATTGATATATATGACTCATTGAATATGTATATTACGTTATGAATGCTGTTATAGACTTATATTTCGATATAGCACTAGAATGAACATACATGTATGTGAAATTCACTGAAGTAACAGTCTGGCATGGACTTCCTGATCACTCCTTTAGGGTATGATGCATCACATCATACTGGCACAGTAAGTCGGACCCAAACCACTCCAATATATACGGGAAAGTGAAAAGTCACGATTCAACCCGATCCGACCTAACCCAACCTGTGGGTTGAACCAACGTACGACCGTCTCTGGTTCGGTCGGAAAACCGAGTAGTTCACTGAAGCGCTCGAACGCCTTGCAGGCGCGTGGCAGCTTCAACATTACGTTTATTGTTTTGTATCTTGGTTTCGTCAATTGTCGTACGCTTGACGCTGGCAGACTATCATGGACTTTATTGCGATGGAAGAACGTGGAAATGAGATGGATGAGCGATTGCTTCTGGTCCACAGGGTGTCTGCATACCTGCCGTGTCGCGTGTCCACCGTGGAATGTCCTTATTTGTTTGCTGGTCGATGTAACGTGGCTGACGGTCCTCTCGCCATTTCATTACAAGCCAATTTACCGGACGCGTGCGCCGCGCTAATGAATTGTCCGATTGGCTCGGAGTCGAGCCCGTCCACGATGGATTGCCTCTCGACTTGTGACTTTTGCGAGCAGGCAGCATTGGTCGCGGCGGCTCACGCCTCCTTAAACCCCGTCAACACTAGCAACAGCGTCGAAGCAACATTGTCGAATGCTACAAAGTCGAATGTTGCTTCTACATCGTTGCCGTTTTTGACAACAATGTCGAAGCAACGTTCGACTTTGTAGCATTCGACAATGTTGCTTCGTCAATATTGCTGGTGTGAACGGGGTTTTAGTGTCCCCTTTGTCATCTGGTCACGTTTCAGTAGAATGCAACAACCTCAGGTCCTAGGCGTCCAAAGCCCACCGCCCCCAAAGGGCTAGGTGACCCAAGCTAAGTATGAAAAGTGTGTCTGCATCTGTACAGAATGGACGATAAGTCTAAAAAGTTATACACTGTGTGTTTCAATTGAAGCGAGGCGAAAATTCTAATCATTATAAATACAATGGTTGTTTGTAGCTCAACAGAAACGTATATCATTTTAACTACACTATTTGCAATTTATTTAACGTGAACTGTAAAAGTTTCAACAAACTATACCGCCTAGTTACCGAGATATAAAAGTTTAAGAAGTAAACTTGAAAACGTTAGTTTTCAACGTGTGAACGCACATTGCTTACTGAAGCAGTTGAACAAACAAACAAGTTCGACAGTCAAGCCTTCATCGGTTACAGTTTGTACTCAAAATGGTGGCCGTTGTTACGGACACAAGCACACAGTCTAACACGCCACTGTCTCACTGCTCGGTCGATAATGTCCTGACTGAAGTGACGTTTATTCTTCGACTAGTCGCTGCTTCACATGGTCGACGTCGCGTATCCTGCTGAGGCGTCTCTGGAGCACTCCCCAGACTTCATAGTCGACTGGATTGAGATCTGGAGAATTGGGCAGCCACATCAACGGTAAGATGAAGTCTGGCGTGTTTCGACATAAAAACTGTACCGTCTCACGAGCTTGGTGAACAGGTGCTTTGTCCTGCTGGAACGTGAAGTAATCGCCGGCAATGGGCGTTCACACAAAATGGAAACTGACATTCAAGTTTTAAACTTTTGTATCTCGACAACTAGGCTGTGTATTTTGTTGAAACTTTTACAGTTCACGTTAAATAAATCCTATAATTAGTGCAGTTAAAATTATATATGTTTCTGCTCAGTTACGTCGCATTTATACAGATTTGAGTTTTGGCTTCGCTTCAATTGGGACGCACTGTAGGAAGCCGTATATGAGCTTTCGATTGGTACCAAAATCGCTGACCTTGAATGACCTTGAACGGCGAAGTGGCCCTTATTTTGCGTTATTTTACCGAATTTGGTAGTTTCTGGGCGCATTGCGTAAAAGTGGTTGACAAAGCCATAATTATGGACAATTTACTATTAATATGTCCAGTAGTAAACGTCTTTAACTGCAACTGGAAATTTTGTAGCAGATTCATAAATTCAAGACTTAATGGGCAATACTTGCCTAGCTATCGTCTTCATTTGTGTGTTCATATGTGCGTATATATTTGCATATATTTATATCTGTACGTTTATATTTGTTTATATGTATTTATGTGCTTGTGTACGTGTGTATGTATGAGTGTGTCTGTGTGTTTTCGCTACCATGTATTGGTGAAATAAAATGAATATAATTTGTTGAACGTAGTAGGTTCTCTCGTTTTAGTATTTTGAAGTACGTGTGCAATATCGTCTTTTAAAAAAGTTCACGTTCGCTATCTCATTTCCTGATGAGTTCTTGTTTCTTATTGTTTTGTTTCTGTGCTGTGCGCTAGGTAAAGCTGGCCGTTTCGTCAACTTTTGAGTGCACATAAATATACCGTATCGTATCGTAAATAACGTGACAAATCTTCACCAGTTAACTTCGCACAGTACGACATCATGCCCTACAACATGGAGATTGTGTCGTGACCATAGATTACTGTGACGTCACTTCACCCTATACGTATACATCTTTAATTCTTTACGCTTGAATCCTTGGCCATAGACTGCTTCACTGCATCAGTCGACAACAATAAGAACGCCGTTACGCGAGGACTGTAAAATTGCAAGTGCCCTAGGTATAACCATTGACTCTTGATGGCCGGTTTGGTGGGCGCACGATATCTCAAAAACCGCTGCAGCTAGGCTCACTAAACTTGACACAGAATGTTTTACCACGAGTCCTAGGAATCCATTTATTTTGGTGTCAAAAGGTCAAAGGTCAAAGTCTTGAGGCACAAATACAGTGCCGGCGTGGTTTTTTTCTTTGCACTCTTGTGAGTGCTGGCTTCTGCAGGTTCTAACAACGTGTCTCACCGCGAACGAGAAGTGGTTAACGCACCTACAGTACATTCGCCAACTGCTAATGCTGCCGTTCCGGTGAGTGCGACCATACTTTTCCTCAGCTTTATTGTCGGCCCGAAGGCTGGAGCACGGTCTTTATCGCCGGAGACGGCACCCGGACCGGCACATAAAGCTATCGTCCGTTCGGCGTCTTGCTGTCCGTCGCCGGCGGGCGCGATTGGTCTATTAAAGCCGCGGTCTGTGTCGTGCCGTGTCTGCTGAGATATAGCCTACCACCGATGGCATTCGGATTCTGCGAGGCAAACACGCAGACGGACAAACAGATATACGGAGAAAGATTATCGATCAGACCCGGCGACACATACTTTCGGCAGTATTATTGGCGGCCGTTTTGTGGTCCAAGTAATGCAGCCGGCCTGATAATTGTGTGTGTGTGTCTGTGCGTTCTGACGTGAACCTTCGAACGAAATGACCGTTGACCTAGATATTTGACAGACATGGTAGCTCCACTTCATCCTGTGTATGTTAAATTCGTAGGTCAAGGACAGAGGTCAAATTTCAAGGTTACGAGAGGAAGATGTTCATTTTTTTCAGCTGAAAGCGAAAGAGTGAAACTTGGAAAACCAGTTCCGGCAACGTGGAGGAAAAGCAGACGTGAATTGGAAACTGAAATCAAATGGCACTAACCGCATAGTGGCAGGTGCGACCTCGAGTGAGGCTTTTCTAGTAGTTGTTACAATGGTTATATTACTCGGTCCCTTCCCTCTCCCGCGATCATTAACTTCCCTCCATTCTCTCCTTCGCGCAGCGACCAATTTGAGAACAAGCCAGTGGCTAGATTAACCCCCGTAAACTCGCACAGTCACAATAACATTATCGGCGTGGGTGTTTGCATTCTTGTGAGTGCTGGCTTCTTCTAGTTTGTGTTTGTATTCGGCTTCGTTACTTACTTACGGCGTCGGTGCGCGTGGCACGGTGTATTGTATATAGAGCGAATTGTTTGTCATCAGCCGAGGTGATGATGCCGCCTACGTCGATTCTGACAATGTATTCATTGCGGCAATTTGATCGCCGTACTATGAGGATGGCGCTGCGCGACGGTCTTGACGCCGCGCTATCGAACGTCCTGTACGGAGTCCATGCATTTCAAATCGGCCGCAACTTACCGTCGCGTCGCCGTCCTCGCTTTTTATTGCCACCGAGTGATATAGCCCCGACGGCAGACACGCTATGCGTTAAGCTAAGCCGCCTCCCGCCGTCATTACACAGCTCCACTCCACTCCGGGATACGGCACCTATCGGGCGGATCCGACACTTAGTCGGAGATATCCAGCAGTATATCCAGGTGATTTTTGCCACCAGGGAAAAAGTCGATTGCGGTTTCATCGGACTTATAGAGAGCGAACCATAAAAAGTGTCGTTTTATTTTTGACTATAAATTTGGCTTATCTTAACCCATTTTATACTGTTTATATCATTTTAATAGTGAAGAAATTCAACATGCGACTGTAGTAAAATTTATCACATCACCCGATTTATGTGCGCACCTTACCTGGAAAAATTAAAACCTACATTCATAAAACGTAGGAGTGTATATTTGATCGCAACTCTGCCAAATCTTAACCGATTTCAGTAATTTTTGCAGTGCCGAAACCGGAAAAAAATGTACAAAACAGGACGTGCATTTACTTGTTTATTACTTAAAGAAAGTGCTGCTAATGACGTAATAAATGTGTCATTGTTTGCTTACGATGAAATTGCGTTTTCCAGTCCTGCATTTTCCGCTCCTGCGTTTTTAGTGTTCCCAGAGAAAGTGGGACGAAGTTGACGGAGAGAAAGAGGTAGTGGATTCCAGAGACAAGGTGAAGCATGTCGATCAGTTATTCTTAGTGAGGATGATGTCGGTGGACGAACGAGGGTGACAGAAGATGAAGAGCGAGTGCCTCGAGGAGCATGAACAGTTTATAGTTTAATACCCACGTCAACGGCAGTCGCGGGGGTATGGTTCTCACTGGCGTTTGTCTGTCTGTCTGTTTATCCGCACGATATCTCAAAAACTGATGCAGCTGGGATCACCAAACTTGACGTACAAATGTTCCTCGATGAGTCCTGGAAACTCATTTAAGACATGCCTATTAATGTCAAAAACTTCGCAGTTTAGAACGGTTTATAAGGACGACGGTGACCACGTCACGCGATGTCGCCACTATCGCGCTTACAAACCGTATTGAACTGTGAAGTTTTTGACATTAAAGGGCGCTATCCGCCAGTAGTGACAGCTGGAGAGCCAGTCGAAATTTGTTTTTTTTTCCCCGTCAATTAAGCAACGAACGATTTCTGCGACGATTGCCGTGGGCCAAATTTCACGAAATTTGAACACAACACGTCATTCGGCATCGCGATGAAAATTTCGGAACAGCATTTTGAAAAGTTACCGTCATGGGTCGTTTTTCCCAAAAAAACGCAAAAATTTCTTAAAATTTGTAACATGTTGCAATTTCAGGCCACCGAAGCTCCGCAATAATTACAGATCGCCGGAAATTCACAACCAAATAACCATCTACGGGATTTTTGTTTCCATTTCTACTGTTGGAATCAATTCGAAGTCATTCTCATGGCCTGTACACTCCGTTCAAGAAACCTCCCTAAATATTCTGCGACGTCCGACGCGGGATGACAATATAGCAGATAACGCTGACATTACTTAGTCGCAGGCAGCCAGTCACCATGTACTGTTGAGTCGCGTGACACTAGGCCTCGTCGAATGCAGGAAGTAAACATTTTGTGCACAGATTGCCAGGTTCTTCGAGCCGAATACTGTATTGTGGACATTTCACACAATACAGCCATCTAGTGATCACATTTTGCTTTACAGTACTACTGCATAGGCTGTACCATGATGACGGGAATCCCCTAATGTTATCGGTTCCATTTTCGGTTTGAGAAAACCGTGGTGTCGTGGGCTGCAACCTAGTGTTGATTACCGGATGCCGTTTTTTGTGGCTTTGCTTTGTGGCGTTAGGGTTCATTGTATTAAGCAACGCAATCAACGTATTGCCCAGTGACGGTTCTGTCGCCGTAATGCGACGGAAAAGAGACCGAAGTCGTTAGGCGGCGACGAAAGCATAATAACGTGGCCGGCCAGTTTCCGACACGGATAACTCCGACCGAGCGGACCGAGCGTCGATCGAACGGCGGCGACGGCGTCCGTGAAGAGGGGTCCGGGGAGCCGGCACAGGGAGGAGAAGACGACGGATTAATGCGCCATCCGTATTAATGAGCAGTTTGTCGTTGTGAACCGGCGGATCATCCGGCATAAAGCACGCCATTGTACCACGTCCACTAGCATCATTCACGTTACAATCACTCACCAGACGTGCATTAACCCATTTTTGCCCAGAGTGCCGTAATGGGGTATAGGGACTAAGGGATTCGACGCCAGGCTGGCTCAATCCTTGGCGGAAGAATGCCCGAAAGTCAACTTGAAGCTCAGCTACCGCAGAGGGACCGCGCGACGCGCTATGTTAGTCCATTCGTACTGTGTCTCACGAGGCATGGGAGTCAGAAACGTTTCAAACAGCAAAAATGATCCTCAAGGTCATTCAAGGGCACTGGCAATGGTGCCATTCGATAGGCCACATACGATATCCTATTAGCGTTCTATTGCAACTGTCTCTATCCTGCACTGTTATCCTGCACCGTTATCGAGATAATCACATATTTCTTAAAATTTAAAGAGGTCACGTGACTGTGAACACATCCCTTCGGTGGGTAGTATGTCATGCATGCACTAGTACTCCTTAGTATCAATCACTACACGACATTTGACCAATTCCAAATATATTATTGGGTAAAATTTAAAAAAGATCACGTGACCCTGACCACACCCTTTTAAGGGTGATTTGTCATCCGTATGCTGGAACTTGACATAGACTACCTGTACAAAATTTGCCCACTGTATATTCAGCCGTTCGAGAGATAGTTGGTGCCCAACAAAGGTTAGAGGCCTGACTACGCTCCTTTCGAGGATGGTTTGTTATCCGCGAGCTAGCACTTGCTATACGATCAGCCTATCTACCAAATTTGAAGTCTCTAACTGCACTATAGGAAAGGCGATACAAAATGTCGAAAATGGGGCAGTTTGAATAGTTAGTGGCCACTCACGGTCACTAGAAAGAGCACCATTTGATAGAGCGCATACGATTTCCTATCAACCTTCCAATGTAACTATGCCCCTGTCTTGCACCGTTTCTGAGATATAGCGAGATATTGGTCGAAAATCTGTGGTATTAGACAACTATAAAGTCTGTAGCCTAAGCTATCGAATGGCGTTGTTTGAGTGATCCTACAATGTCGGCTTGTGACAGATGGACGGACAAACAGACACATGACGACAGCATATACTGCGCTAGCATAGCGTCGCGCGGTAAAAACTAAAAATGGTGGGTTAGCCAGCCTGCTGTTGAATCCATGAATTGTAGTGTAGCTAAAGCGGGTTAAGAAGTCGGACAGCACAGTAATCTGTAAAGTAACTACCAGTCATTTCTAGCGTAATTTTCCACCTCTAGTCGGTGGTCTCCCGGAGCATAGATATAACAAAAAGCTCAGCTGTCGCAGAGGGACCGCGCGACGCATTATGTCAGTTGAAATCTTGCAAACTGCTGCACAGCTGTACGAAAAATTACATTTGAATAGGCTTGCAGTAGGAATGACCTTGAAAGTCACTCAAGGTCATCGTAATTGCATCTATTCGATAGTTCGTATATCACTTACGATTAGTGGTCTGTAGTGACAACAACCACATCTAGCACCGTTTACGAAATATTACCACATTGACAGTGTACAGTACGTGACTGCCGGTGATCTTAAGACGTCCTTCATTTTCGAAAACGCAGTTGACATTAAAGCCACGTAGGTTTTCCGATTCGTGTGTCAACATATCAGCCTATTCATAGGAAAGGAAAGGAAAGGAAAGTAAAGGAAGCGTATTTATATAGCGCCTTTTATATACTGTATATATCTCAAAGCGCTCAGGCATGGATCACACAGTTTTACCTGCAAATACACCATGCCTGCCTTTCCTTCGTATGCGTTCACCAGATGGCGCCACCTCTAACTGAAGTAAGAGACATCTAATTGCAGCTTACTACTCATCTATCGACCCAGAAAGGATGAAAGGCTGAGTTGGCCTGGTTGGTTGACCCATAGCGGACGGTTTACCCACATAAGTGGTCACCCGTCAGC
>Ga0209780_1003135_pt1 | contig 12163 bp, 7 predicted proteins | sample WorMetexBAHAMAS2_FD_187384 | JGI IMG/M metagenome (GOLD analysis project Ga0209780, IMG submission 187384) | Marine gutless worms symbiont microbial communities from Max Planck institute for Marine Microbiology, Germany - Inanidrilus exumae... | ecosystem: Host-associated > Annelida > Digestive... | reverse complement strand
GTCAGACACTTCACCGCAGCAAGAAGGTACGACGCGATCTCGAGCTGACGCCAGCCGACAAGTTGTTGAACCGGAACAGTTTGCCACTGACATTAAGACTCACTGATTCTCTTTCTGCTTTTCGACGATCACTCAAGACCTACCTTTATATAACTGCTTTTACTGAAACAAAACCGAAAATGTAACAGCGAGAACACTGTTATTTATTTACTCGCCATAGTTAATCGGTATGACTCTATGTTGTAATCCGTCGATAGGAATCATACGATAGCTTTTACAGTTAAAGCTGACGGTCGACAAAGTTAAGCTCATTATTTATAACTTATCTTAATTTTTATGCAACTATAGACGTACTATCGATGCACAGACAATGCCGTCCGAAATTCAGGCGTTAAAACAGCTGATTAACTTCAGTGCAACTGCATGCGACACGATACTGTTGTGTCCTAGGCCACTCACTCTCGACCCGCGATAAGTACAATCATACAGCCCTCAGGTCAGCCAGCTTAGTGGAGGGCGTGACAATCACGTGAGAACAAAATACGCTGTCAATATCAACCAATGAGGCGATAAGACATCGTAATATCTCGTCACGTGTCATTGAGACCAGTCGCTAACGACCCTGTCATCAAGTGACCATCGCATCCGGTCGACTTAGTTAGCCGTTCTAAATTACAGCCGTGCACGAACTCTCGTTTGTTTTTTTGTGCCACGATGTACAGTGAAATGAACGCGGCCCACATGACAGAACGTGAAGTACCCGTGCACGCACCTGCTTCAAGCCGGATGTCAGTAGCCACGGTGTAGGCCAACACTATCGCGTACAGGGTACGAGTGATGCGTATCACTGCTCTCACATCAGAGTACTCGGAGTCGTTAGGGCGGCGGGGAGCTGGGAGCTCAGCTACGGGGCTGCGGTCGCCAGTTCGTAAAACAAGCAAGAAGCCTACGTAAACTTCGGCGGCGAACCAGATTCTTCATAACGAATTCATACAGTTTTTCACGTCGCAGCGCATTTCATGGCATTTTGGGCCATATTAAATGTGGGCCTTTAAAACTACTTCCGGTTTTCCAGTTCTATTTCCGGTCTGAAATACAACACCACAAATGATAACTCCGTCGCTGCTTCCTACACGGTGTTTCAGTACCAAACCAAGCGACTAGCTGGGAAGAACGTCTCCGAAATGACCTATTCTGTGTCAAGTGGGACCTAAAACCTGAACCCAATCAATCCGAAATGGCGTTGTGATTCCGGCCTTTCGCGTCATCTGCGGGCATCTCCGTGCTATTTCGCGTATTCTCAGTCCAAAGTGGCAGCGAAAGCTACTTCCGATTCAGGTGTTCACGGCATAGTTGTATGTTTCTTATCCCGTTTCCTGTTAGGAAGTCCATTTGTAGTGCTCCAGTTGCAATCATTAGGGTATTTCTCTCTTGAACCGTTCCATTAAAAATGGCCACAAAACATGGAATCGCTCAAATGGTCATCATTCAACATACACGAATACCAGCCTTTTTTATTACTGCAACTTTTGCCGCAGCGATATCAACACAACGTAACGCTACCACTGTCGCCCGGCCCTATAAAGGTTAAACAGGGGGCAGGCGATCGGGGCATCACTGCCGAAAATATGGAAAAGTCACCGCATACCGATTTCAACAAAGCTACGACTAATGAAAGCGCTAGTGTGGCTTGCAGCAACGTACGGCTGTGAAAGCTGGACACTCGAAAAGAATGAAGAAACACGTCTTGACGCCTTTGAGATGAAAGGGCTGAGAAAGATTCTGCGGATTTCGTGGACAGCAAAGAAAACAAATGAGTGTGTCCTTAACAAAGCTGGAGTAAAGCGAGAACTGTTAGACACTGTCAAAGCAAGGAAGTTAGCATACTATGGTCATACCATGAGGAAACAAGGGAGTTGCCCCTATATAGGCGCAACAACCGAAGGGACCCGGAGACTGGTTCCTTGCACCTCCCGCACAGCCTATGACCGGGCGCGGGGCGCAAGCACCCCGGTGTTGGGACCCAAACTTTGGTCCTCCTCCACTTTTCAGCCGTGGTTGCGTTGCACTTATGGAGTTGCCTGGATAAAGAGATAATGCAAGGAACAATGCCAGGTGCACGCAGCCTACGCAGGCGAGGAAGACCACGCACGGCCTGGATGGGCAGCATCAATACGTGGACAGGACTCCCAGTGGAAGAGTGAATCAGAATGACAGAGGACAGATATAAATGGAGAAAGTAAGTCCATGGTGTGGCCAACCCTCGGATCGAGGACGGCGAAAGAGCAGAATAGAACACACTAGCCTACCTGTGTTCATGGGCGTGTTAACGGGCGGTTGACATGCATGGCCCGTCGACATAAGCGTCATTGTGGAAGCCATTAAACGCGGCCATGGATACGGGTGTCCAAAATGACACCGATGTCTTCGGATCGTGTTAACGGGCATCAGAAGCGTCGACAGTAAACTTGGCCCTTAAACACGGGTGTCTGTGTCGACGTAGACTTTACTTACTTAATGCAGTAAACGAAAGTGAAAGGGAGAAACAAACGTGAAATTCCCAGCGTCGGAAACGCCGCTTGCGAACAGTGAACAGTGCGTGCGACAATGGCGGACGATCGCCTTCGTGAGGAAATTGTCACCAAGTTCTTTCTGAATACATGTCAGTTACGTCGGCCGCTAAACGACTATGATGTGTACGGTTGGCGGTGTTGCGCTGCTTTAGTACAACGCCACGCAGTGTGAACGTTTGCTATTAGTGGGCTTACACCGCGATCCAAAAACAGTTGCCGATGACTCGTGGCATGGACCCGCGCGTGTCAGCGAACTGCCGGTCGAATCAATGGTATTAGCATCTCCAGAGTTAGGACTCAGTCTTGCCGAATCACGTCGATCTACAGATCTTGTGTACAGCATGCGTTGTCTGATATGGCCGCCACAAGCCGCTGATTGGCCAACACGATACAGAAACTACGACTGGCCAGACTCAGCAACTGTTGATTGTGTTGCCAGCAGCGGATGTGATGTGGTTGGTGTGGCACATCGTCTATGTAGAGAAGATGAACGGATGGGCAAATCTCAGTGGAGACTGTCATTCTCCCGAGCAGAAATTGTACTGTTAAACAGCTGGATGCCAGTACAGCAGACTGTCTATCATATCTTACGTCGTTTTATGAAGACCAAACTACTAACTTCACTAATGTCAGATAGTGCAAATAACTTACTTACTGATAATGCTAATAACTCTGAAGCAGGCACACTGAGCAACTATCATATTAAAACTCTGATGTTGTGGGCTTGTGAACTGAAATCAAGAATTTGGTGGACTGACGATTTGAATCTTGTCCGAATCTGTGTCGAACTGCTGCACACACACTTTGGCTGTTTGGCTGACTGATGCATGCTGTCGACATTATTTCATCGACAACTGTAATCTGTTCGACGTGTTTGAAAATTCACGCTATACCCAATTAACTGCCAATACACTGATGTCAGTAACCAGAGCGTGGTTCTGCGAGTGGTGCGTTAACAGTTATATACACGAATGTGTCCAGCTTTGTCCTAGCCGTGTTTCCAGTTCGTTATGGTATCCTTCCTTGAATCCCGTTGTCCGTCTAGAGAAAGTCGTATCAGAGATCGTTCGATGGAGGCTGGTCACGTCGTTAGCACTGACTGCCGCTAACTTCTCCTCGGCTCAATTCAGCATCATGGACTCTGTTTCTCATTTCTCACTGACACTAAGATCCTGTCTGTGTTGGCTGGGTCAACTAGCAAAGACTGACACAGTTCTGCGTCTTTACTTCAGTGCAGTCGTTTTTCTACACGTTGCCCATAAAATAACCCAGTCTTCACTGACAGACGAAATGTTGGATGTTATAGCAACAACGTGTTTACAGTCAAATGATGCACGCCGTTGTCTCAATGCACGACACAGCAGTGTGTTGTCGCTAAGTCAAGCTGTCATGTTGATGAAAGTCGTAGCGAATAACTCACGTAGCACTGTGCAGATGGTACTCGTAGAGATTGAACTGTCAAAGGCATATCTGCACAGAGCGTTGAGATGTAAAGACTCTGACAGCGACTCCGTCTACTGCCTGGCACATGTCTACTTGGCTGTTCTGTACTACACTACAGGACAATATCAAATGGCGATAGATCACTGTGCATTGGTGACGAAGTTACAAGACCATCACTGTCAGTGCAGTTCACATGTTGTACAAGGAGAACTTTTACCAAGGATTGACGACCAAGTTGATAATGGTTTAGGTGTTGCTCTGTTCTACCAGTACATTCGAGCAGCTGCGTTGAATGAGGAACAAGAAAGACGACACGTTAGCGTCTTTACCACTGAATTGGTTGCACATTATTTGCACATTATATTTCTATCAGTCACAGAATGTTGCCAGCTCCCACAAACGTCACTAACTGGGTAGATTCAGAGATATTGGAATTGTTTGTGTAATTCGCCAGAAACGTATGTCACTGATATAATATTGTTGTTTTTTACAAATCGTAGAAGATATCACTCAAAGGATCGACTGGTGATGGCTGACAGAGACGCAACCAAGTCACTGATACTTTGTCAGTTCGGCACGTCGAACCTGGTTGAGTAACTGCAGCAGTCGGCAGTTGACCGTCTGACAACATGTGGTGAGCTCGAAGGGCGCGAATTTGGTTCTTTGAGTGATGTTGTCGCCACAGTTTCAAGTCGCTGTATGCGTACAAATGTGGTCATTATCAACGCTGTTTACAGTTGTCTGTGTGCACTGTACGCATGATGATTGGTGGAGCAGATTACACCATGTTAGGCCCGTTAGCAATCATGTATCCTGAGTTAATTCAGTTGATGGATGACGACATCGTCTCAGTCTTTGGACTCATGGTGCTGCTTAACCGATCGTATGAAAGTCACCCTCCACGTATCGAAATATCTCAGCTGAGTTTGTCGCTGTATCTGATGACTCAGTGTCAGTTCAAACTGCGTCATTCAGTGGCATCACTGTCGAAGACGCTCGACTACATTCAGTTCGCACGTTTTAACACCGAACAAACTTATAAATGCGTGGCTTACCACTTTGGGCAAGACCATGGATGTATTGCTGATCAGCTCGTGTTAAAGTTTGTGCAAGAAAAAATACTTTGTGGAAGCTCTGCCCACATTTATGTGGATGGGTTCCGTATGTTTAACATACAGCGTTAAGCCCCGTCCACACCCGCAACAATGTCAAAGCAACATTGTCGAATGCTGCAAATCGAACGATTTTTTTAACAAAGTCGAACGTTGCTTCGACATTGTTGCCGTTTTTGGCAACAATGTCGAACGACTTTTTTCGTGCAATTTTGTCCTTTCGATAAAGTCAAAGCAAATTCAACATATGTTTCGACTTTGTCGAAAGAATCATTCGACTTGTAGCATTCGACAATGTTGCTTCGACATTGTTGCTGGTGTGGACGGGGCTTTAGTCGTTGGAGTTTGATATGGCGTCTGACGTCACGAGAATTTTCTTTGGTAAATAGCCACATTGTAACGAAGCAGCGATAGCTGCTGATTCTCATCTGCTACTGCCTCCTGCTAGCGTCCGTCTCTTGGAGAATGTCTGTTTCATCACTAGGTTACTTAAGTAACCTAGTGATGAAACAGACATTCTCCAAATATTTTGGACGGTGCTAACAATTGTTAGCACCGTCCAAAATATTTATCTGGCCCGTTGTTGGGAGAGGGGATAAAGTCACTTTTCCACTTGATTCAGCTATAGTTAAACAGCCTAAATTGACGACCGTTGGCGCAAGCGACCAAAAAACAATGTTTCCTTTTCACGTTCACTATATGCTATCGCCGTCCGTCTGTCGTCTGTCGCCATCCATTGACATTCATTGAAAATGTACGTCCCAGGACAACCCCTCCGTCGGGGGGTTTAAACGCAAGAGAGGTAGCCAAATATAGCGATTTAGGAGCTTTCGGAGGCAATATCGCCGCCGCGCAAACGGTGCAAGATAGGGGGTAAGTTAGTATTAATCTCTGATAGGAAGTCGTATATGAGCTTTCCATTGGTAGCAAAATCGGTGACCTTGAATGACCTTGAACAACAAAATGGCCTTTTATTTTGCGTTATTTTACCGAATTTGGTAGTTTCCGGGGCGCATTGCGTAAAAGTGGTTGACAAAGCCATAACTATGGACAACTTACGACGATTACTATGTCTAGTAGTACTAAACGTCTGCAGAGGGACCATGCGACGCCCACGGTATAAATTCCTAGCAGATTCATAAATTCAAGACTTAATGCGCAGTACTTGCCTAGCTATCGTCTTGATACAGGAAGCCGTATATGAGCTTTTGATTGATGGTACCAAAATCGATGACCTTGAACGGCGAAATGACCCTTATTTTGCGTTATTTTACTGAATTTGGTAGTTTCTGGCGCGCATTCGTAAAAGTGGTTGACAAAGCCATAACTATGGACAATTTACGATTACTGTGTCTAGTAGTAAACGTCTGGAGAGGAACCGCGCGACGCCCACGATATGAATATTTTATAACTGCAAGGTGGAAAGTCTGTAGCAGATTCATAAATTCAAGACTTAATGCGCAGTATAGTTGCCTAGCTATCGTCTAATTTGTTAAACGAAGTAGGTTATCTTTTTTGGTATTTTGAAGTACGTGTGCGATATCGTTCACGTTCGCTATCTCGTCTCCTGACGAGTTCTTGTTCATATTTCATTGCTCATATGACTTGCAATACATTCTTTTATTGATTTATAAACAAATATTTTGACTGACTGACTAGTGACTTGTACTGGATTTTGCGTGAAGACTTATTAACTTTCACCATTTACAGTCGTGCATCAGCCAATTAAATTATGTTTGACATGTTTTGCATTATTTTATGTAAAATTCGTCACATTTGTATCACCAGAGGTGTTCATTTGAAGTGAAAATGAACCAAAAAAGCCATATGCGCCCGGCTTCCTCCCGGATTCGTTGGGAACTTACAGCGCTCCCAGATGTAGATGGATTTCGGTAATCGGTAGGGCCAAAAGTGAAGGTAAAAGGTGCGTAGACCATATAAGCATCAAATTGTTAGACATGCAAATGCACAAGAGCACGACAATAATTATACAAGCTAGCGTATTATCAGTCTAACAGTTGTAAAAAGACATTTTATTAGGTGGCTATTAATTAAATTAATTGTGCGCTGACCTGAGGTTTAGACATATACTGTCAGGAGTTTAAGGTGTCGTACATACTTACCCTTAACCTCCCCCCCCCCGTCGGAAATACCACTACTACTGCTGCAACGCCGAGAATAGCGTGCCACATGTCAGCCAATTAAATGACGAATCACAGGCACGTCATTCATGTTGTCCCCACGTCGGGTGACCCGTAGCACCACCACCGCGACATTATTTTGAAAATGCTTACAATAAATAATTGATGAATAACCTGGACATGACGCTATTCGATAGCCCATATGTCACTTCCTATTAGTGGTCCGCAGTAACGTCTCTAGTCTCTGAGATATTACCACTTTTACAGTGAAGTCTTCTGTGACTGTTTTTCGCCTTGAGAAGGTCTTCAGTGTCGATAAGACAGTTAAAATTATAGGCCACATCTGCTTTCCGATTCGTGTAAGCATATAGCCATAGCTAATACTTGCTATATTTCCGAGGTATGGGAGTTAGTTGTGGTCAGACTAATGTCGCTAACCCTGGGAACCGACGTCGATCAGATATTAGCGATGATCTGCCGACTAGCAAACAGGAAATCATACACGGGCTTCAATTTTAACTGACGTAATCGACTTGATGTACTTTCCAAGGTTACAACCATTCGCCTACGCTAAACAGTGGCAGTATCTCGGAATTCTGATGCAAGATAGTTATGATTTCTGCAGATCCTTTATAAGAAGTGATATATGGCCTCCGATGACCTTGAGAGACCTTCAAGATTATTTCACCAGTTGCAAACCTTTTTAAAAATACAATTTATCCTCAAGATTTGTTCGCTTTGCTGCTACGTCTGTCGCGCGATCTGTTTGCGATAGGTAACTGTTGTTCTCTTTCCAATCTTTATGGATCGTACTGTGCTGCTGACGAGCAACGAACAAAGCGACGACTTAGTTGACTGATTACTGCTCAAATCTCAACTCAAAGCGCGATTCTGTGGCAAATAGCAGCTGCCGTACCCGACCCGACGCCGTCACCTGCGCTTTTTGATGTCAGCTCAGCTAGAACCGTTAACTACATGCGCCAGGCTGTCGGTTTCACGGTCTGCGTCGTTTGATGTGGACCAATACAGGCAGGAATGTCTGGGCACCTTGAGTTGGTCCTACCGTACCGAGAAATTCTGGCGTCGCCATTCTAACTTTCACTGAAGCCACTCAGCGGTATTTTAACACGAACTGTGCTGCTCACGCAAATCACATCGTCAATATTGCAGTATAAAAAGAAAAGACACCGTCGAACGTCGGAATAAGTGCGATAACGAAAAAATGAAGAAATTAAAACAGTTGTACGGTGTGTCGCAGGCGAATATTGATAGGCTACAGCGTGCGCAGAATGTTCTAGCGCGAGTTGTTGCGCAGGCAACGTCGACCATTAGCTCAGCAGAAATTCGTCGTGACGTACATTGGCTACCTATTAACCATCGTATTAGCTAGGCCTATAAACTTAGCCTGTTCACCTGGAAAGCATTATATACTGCTGAACCATCCTACTTGTCTGAGCTGATCTCTCCTTACGTTCCAGCGCGAACTCTACGGTCCTCCAACACGTATCTTCTATCAATACCAACGGGTGTTACAAGTCACTTCTACTCACGCTCTTTTTCTGTTTCTGCACCGTCAACCTGGAACTCTTTACCTCAACATATTCGCTCTATAGACAGACTCTCAACGTTCAAGCGTCAACTAAAGTCACACTTCTTCCATTCTGCTTTTACTGTCTAGTCACCCTGCGCCAGCGCCTCTGATTCGTTTCCACGATTTTGGCGCTATATAAATTCGTTTGTATGTATGTAATAGTCTCTAGCTCACGTTGAAGCTAGAGCGAGTGAACACGACATAAGCGAAAACAATTTTCCGGAGTAATTTGGCAAAAGGCCGCATCACCTTCTTGTCACCCCTCGCGGCGGCGAAAGCATTCGTTAGCCGCGTGTGCTGGGCAGGCACATTCGCCCGGGGCGGCAGGCGAACAATGCGCAATGCAGTCGCATGTACCTCTCAAAATGCCCCTTCCCATCGGGATCTTTACCCCCATTTAATACATGGTTCCTTGGACCCACGTGAGTCAGCTTCCCTAGAAGGCAGTTCGATCAGTTTAGCAGTTTCTGCACAGCTCACTATCTGTGTGGACAACATACAGACACACAGACCACGCTACGTGCGACATCAGACTACAGTAGGAATAGGCCGCATCTATGCACTACGAGCAGGCGATGCGCCATAACAACTCAGCAGCCTAATAATGAAAAAGTAGCACGTACAATAAAATTCAAATAGCAGGGCAAGAAACTGCACGATATGAAACTCTTGATCTTGAGTTTAAATGCGAACAATCGCGAGTTGACCAGTCCGCGACTTGACAACTCCGTAAGTTGACCAGTCCGCGAGTAGTCCCGCTACCAGCGGTGGTATTGTATGTATTACAGTTCGTTTCACAAACGATTATTAAGTTGGTTGAAGACTGTCAACGGCGGGCAGGCACTGGCGCCGGCCGCGTAGAGGTTAATTAGCGCCGTCTGGCGACTGACCGAGCAGCGACACGCGGCGAAGGCGGCGGACGCTGAACAGTGGCGGCAATTAGAGTCGATAGACTTGACTATTGCAGGTATAAAGATGTGAGGACTGTCAACGGTCAGTCACGCTGACATATGACACGCTGTATGACCGTCGTTAGACGTCGTATGGAAGTTCAGACTTGATGTACCAGTAGAGAGTCTATGTCGTCAACATACAACGCGTAGGACTGGTGTAATCGAATCGTGACAACACATTTATAACGTCACAGAATGATTTCGACTTCGTCTGCTGCACAGGTAACTTACAGTTCCAGTTCACATATAAAGCTTAAATGAACTGTGTGCACGTCTAGCAGCAATCGAATTAATTAATCGAACGGTTCAGGAGGTCCCATTGGACATAAAAATAGGTAATTTCAGAGACGTTCTTCCAAGCCAATAACTTAGCATGGTGTTGGAGACATTCGGTAAAATGCGGGCATGGGGGATGCCGATCAGGTAATACGTAAATGCGTTAGCAACAGTAGTTAGCTTTTTGGTTGATTCGCCTTGTACGACGTCCGGCTTAAAAGCAGATAGGGCCTATTATTCCTACAGTTTTCAATGCTTTAGCCCGCATTGACAGTTAGTTTGAAAACTCGGTCTTACGCTCCGTGGCAATATTCCGCGTACAGAAAATCTTCTAGGCATCATTTCTTACATAAACAAAATACCATTTCTCACTAGGTCTACTTTGTTTTAAAGCTCCATAAAACCTAGTGGCTTTTTAGCTTTGAATTTGTAACGCTGATGTAACGCTGTAACGTAGGCCTAACGTAATATAACGCTGATCATTTTCATTAGGCCTACTTCGCAAGTAACTGTATCGAATGTTTTACTCCGAGGTAGTTCAGTCTGCCTATGACCACTCAGTGTGTTTTATGAACCATTTTCTGTAAACTGTTAACAAGTTGTGTTCTTTGACATTGCAACCACCGGATCATCTCCGATCAACGGCTTTTGCTTCAAGTACTTTCTCGGGCTGCCAGTCAACTCGTCACACGACCAACTCGTCACACGGTCAAGTCGTCACATTGTATAAGTTAACTCGTCACACGGTTAACTCGGCAGTCAACTCGTCGCAGACATCGTAACTAAGCATTGCATCTTTATTATCACACCGACGTCTATCCTACAAACAAGGCACTAAAACAAAATACAAAAACTCGTCTTGCAGTTATAGAATATTTGTACCGTAAGCGTCGCGCGGTCCCTCTGCAGACGCGTTACTACTAGACATAATAATCGTAAACAGACGACAGACAGATAGACGACAGACGGAACGGCGATAGCGTAGGCCTATAGCGAACGTGAAGGCTAACAGTCAACTCGTCACACACGTGTGGTCAACTCGTCACGCGTTGTGTAAAATTAAAAGGTCAACTCGTCACGTGTGACGAGTTGGTCATGTGACTAGTTGACTGGCAGCCCTTTCTCGTCATTTTACCGACTACCTTACTGGTCCAGATGGAGCAATTGGTCGGTTATGTGTGTCTGTTGCATTAAATGACCTTTGGTCTAGAAATTTGTCAACCTGATTCATTTTTCGTCTTGACCTTATCAAGGTCAAATGCGATCGTCAAGGTCATAGATCAAAGTTCACGATTACGAGATGAAAACGTGTTCCTTCTTGCGGACTATAGACATAGACTGTGAATCGCCAGAGGGCAGCACCAGGCGTGCACACAACACGTACACAAAACACCTTAAGTAGTTCTTTGTGCTAAATTGTTTGGTGCGACCTCGAGTGGGTGCGTTCTAGTTCAGTTATGAACAACGTTATTCACCTTGAGAGGTATGGTACAGAATAATACAAACAAAAACGAGACAGAATACAAAAGAGACGCCACGTAATGCGCACAACATGACGAAAATGATGATGATGATGATGATGATGATGATGATGGCAGAAACTGCCAAGTAGCACATAATAAAGGCCATGACAAGTCAAGTACATGAAATGATATTAATTTATTCCTGCGCAAGAAAGCTGAACAATTCGCACAGTTATGTTTCAATGCGGTAGCCGTCAGTTGTTGAGTGGACGATAATGTCGCATCCTTATGCTTCACCTTGTCTCTGGAATCAACTCCCTTTATCTCTTCGTCAACCTCATTCTGGCACCACTTCCTCCATTTCCGACTTACCTATTCCTTCACCCATTTATCTTTTGATTCACCACTACTTTTCCATAACTTCCCTTCTCTTTCACTCCGGCTTAATACCTACCTGTTTCGCAAATCCTACCCCCGTAGTTTCACTTCCTTCTCCCGGACTGCCTTCACGGACTATTGCCCGGACCGTTTCTTCTGAGCTACTCGGTTTTTGTTTTTAGTTTTTACTTATTTTTTTCGTTTCTGGGCCGTGCGCTAGATTAAGCTGGCCA
>Ga0209780_1003134_pt1 | contig 12165 bp, 13 predicted proteins | sample WorMetexBAHAMAS2_FD_187384 | JGI IMG/M metagenome (GOLD analysis project Ga0209780, IMG submission 187384) | Marine gutless worms symbiont microbial communities from Max Planck institute for Marine Microbiology, Germany - Inanidrilus exumae... | ecosystem: Host-associated > Annelida > Digestive... | reverse complement strand
GCTCAAAGCCCATGCAGTAGATTACAATGGAAAAAAACACATTAACAGTAAAAATTAAAAATTAAAACAGAATGTTGCGCCATCGTCTAAAAACAGGTGATCTAGCAAGTAGATCAGAACGTAATGCAGCATTAATAAGAACATTTTTGTTAGCAGTTTATAACTTTGTTGCGAGTGTTTTTGACGTCCGGAATTTGTGGTGCTCATGGCAAGTTAGCTACTTTATTTTCAAAAACGTTCAATGACGAGGTTACACCTCCGGATCGCGGGTCGGGTCACGAGTCGAAAGTTTAGACCCGTTTCCGTCTCTGATGTGGCCTATCAGCTCTCCGTCTGCCCAACAGCTTCTAGACTATACTTTGTTGACAAAGTAGCATCAGTGCGCAGATCAACTGGCGGATCTGAAGCTTCAACTGTACTGCCTCCTACAACTGCTCGTCTTGATCAGTCTGTCGTCTGCTCTGCAGAGGACATACAGAAAGTCATCACAGCTGTGCAGCTAAGTCCTGTGCGTTAGATCCAGTACCGTGGACCACGACATTCTCATTAGTCGGCTTCAGTCGACGTTTGGTGTCCATGGTACAGTTCTTAGCTGGATCACATCTTTTATTGCCAACCGAACGCAGACAGTGAATTTTACTGGACAGCAGTCGACATTGGCTACCGTCTTGTGCGGAGTCCCGCAAGGAAGTGTATTAGATCCAGTGCTGTTTCTGCTCTATACTGCCGATGTTCCTGTCATAGCCCAGCGGCACGGTTTTTGGCACACTCTTACGCTGATGATACGCAGCTTTACTTTCACGATGAAGTTTCATCGAGTGACATTAGTTTGTTGCGTCTGAAGGAGTGCATCAGTGAGTTAGAAAGATGGATATCCTCAAACCGGTTGCGACTAAATACTGATAAAACACAGTTTATATGTCTGGGAACGCGGCAGCAAATGACTAAATTTCAGCATCACACTAGAAACTACATCACTTCCAGTTGCCACTCAGGTCACCTGCTTGGGAGTTGTCTTTGACTGTGATTTGACCTTCTCTAAGCATGTCGCATCCGTGGTTCGACGCTGCTTCTATCATCTGAGGCAGATCCGTGCAGTCAGGAAGTCACTGACCACTGAGTCAGTCAAGACGCTAGTTCATGCTCTGATTGCTTCACGACTAGACTACTGTAACGGTGTTTTTTTATCAGCTCAGTGCAGCTAATCTACAAGCTTCGCAGGAAATACGACCACATCACATCAACATTGCGCGACGATTTACACTGGCTACCTATTCGTCAGCGAATATTGTACAAGCTGAGCACCATTGTTTACAAGTGTACTCGTGGGGCAGCTCCATCTTATCTGACGAATTTATGTGCCCCAGTCGCTACCAATACAAGTCATCGTTATCTTCGCTTAGCAACGCATGGAAACCTGCTGGTGCCTAGGACGAGAACGGTGACCTATGGACCACGAAGTTTTGCTGTTTCTGGTCCCACTATCTGGAACACTGCCATCGACCCTAAGTGCATCGACCACTACACTCGGACAGTTTCAGAGTGGACTAAAGACAATACTGTTTCGTTTGGCCTACAGGGCATGACTAGGCGCTTTCGTGACTGTTTAGGCCGTTAGATTAGCGCCCTATAAATTGTCTTACTTACTTACTTATCGAATGACATCATCCTTTAAAGTCACTTCTGCAATTTGAAATTTTTTAAAATATCATACCCCGTAGGTATGGTCAAAAATCTGTGTGGGCCACGACCCACACAGCCCACACGGTTCCGGCGCCTATGCCCAGGGGCCCGATTTACAAAGAAAAACCTTAGGACAAACTTAGGACGATAAAGTGACATGTAAAAATCTATCATAATCTGAACTTAATAACTTAATTAGAATAAACTTAGGAAAACCTAGCACATAAGTTTGTCTTAAGATTTTGTGTAAATCGGGCCCAACTTCTCGTACTAACTTAACGACGGGCAATGCGTACATGCTAATGCTGTGCAGAGCCAACTTCTTGTTGAAGCTCTCAGGACGGTCGTAGATGCGCTCGATTCCGTGCCGGAGTCTGTCCCAGACTTTCTCGACGACAGACACATCCATGGCGGCCACGTGCTGTGCTTTTCCTTGCAAAATAAAGTTGCAAACCGACCTCACGACGTCTCCGTCTTCTACAACTTACGTTGCCATGACAACGCCGAGGCTATGACGTCAGTGATTCTGCTCCGCGAGGCAATATTTTTATTGACGCACTGACTGGGGCCCAGCAAAGTCAGAAAACCCGCCCACCCACCAAACCCGCTACCGCGCCTCCGCAAAAATTTCTTTCATTATTGCGATACAACCTTTTTATGGGTGTCAATAAAATGCGTATAAAAATATTACCGTTACTGTGTCGGTTAGGGTTAGTGTTACGGTTAGGGTCAGTTTTGTTTGATTTGTTGGTAGTAAGCGTCAAGTGTCGTCATCTGCCGTGTCACGAAGTATTAACGATGGGCCCCAGTCGGCGCGTCAAAAAAACTTTGCCTCCGCGAGACCACAGCGCGCGAGACCGCGAATAGCATCGCAGGCTCGCAGCGTAGGCTATACGATGAATTAATCCGGCGCAACCACTGGACGAAACGCACCCCACTTTTTCTTTGCAGTACCCCACTTAATTGGCATCGGGGACTCTAAGATGGTTACACTGAATCGCATTCAGCCTTCCCAAGTGACCCAAGTGACGCTTACACACTGAATAAACCTATACCAGTAGACCTAGATACTACGGAGTACGGAGCAAGCGAAGGGACATGCAGAAAAAAATTTTTATCTCGTGCGCACGAGATAGCATCTCGTGCGCACGAGATAAATTTTTTTCTACCTTCGCGGGCTCCGTAGGCACCTTCGTGGAAGCCGAAGTAGAAGAGGTGTTATCCTTACACGTGTAAACGCGCTCATCACTAATATTTTTGGTTGAAACTTAAAACACGTTGAAATCTCGCGAATTTCGAGATTTGGTTATACTGTGTATTTGTTTTCATTTATCTGAATTTATTGAATAGATACAAACGAAAAGATGTGATTCCTTGTATATTTAATTTGTTGAAGGACCATGTCTTTTTTCCACGACTTACAGTTATATCATGGTCCAGTTGCGGTGCTGCCGATGATGCAGGCTGTCAGAGGAGGCGTATGGCAGAGTGGTGGAATAGTGTCAGGTGCGCTGACAGTAGCCTCTGATGCCGAACGACGCCGACGTCGCCTGGAGATGTATCGGCAGCGCCACGAGGCGAACATGCGCAGTTACGATGTTTGGACGAGTGCTGTGGCTGACGATCAGCGCCAGCAGACTGCTCTACTGTTCCAGCGATGGCTGGATAGCCGCTGCAAACGAACATCATTTTCAAAGTCAAAAATTGTTAAAGGCGAAGTAATTACTGATGATCCAAATTCGAAGTCCACGATTCTTGTAAGTAGCAGTTACCGACGTTGTTTATTATGTTTGGTAATGTTCTGTGGTACATGATACAGAATGGCTTCATTGACACGTTGGGATTTCTGGTAGTGCTACACGATTCAGTGGAAAAATGTTGATTTTATTTGATTTTTCGATTGGATTTGATTTGATTTGATTCAAAAACCAGCTGTCACATTGAAAAATGGACCAAACTGTTGATCATCCTCAGTCGTTTTTCACACTCAGTGGACGATATTCTGTGTCCGTTTTATGGGATGTTTATTCTCCAGAAATCTCATTCCAGAGTCTTGATCGGCCAATCCCAGAACTCGATCGACCCATTGTGTGTCTCTCTGTCTCTTCATAGCCTACTATGGCTGGAGCGTTGCTGTGCCTATGATGCGGCGCCATTTCTCTCGGTCTGCTGCCTTCCACCGGGCGGTATGGATGATGAATGCCGAAGTTCATCAGCTTGACATCGTCCGTGACCACTCATAGCCATGTCGAGTTTGGCCTCCCCTGAGGTCCTTCCCAAGACGATGGTGGCTTCTGCATTGCAGCCTGTACAGCACGACAGTGAACTTCGGTTGGGTGCGCTCATGCAACGTGGTTGAAAAAGCGCAGTCTACTGGCTCGGACCATGTCGGAGACTGGCTGGCATTGTGTCACTCGCCTGACCCACCGTGCTTACGTATAAGCCATTACAGCTGCACTTCATCTGTCTATGGAAGGAGCTGCTATCTCATTTTCGTGATGAGATGCTCGGTAACTGGAAAGAGCCTGTCTGACTGTAACGAAGTTGCTGGTGCACTACGAAAGTAACAGCAGTGTCAGCGATGTGTCACCGGATACACTGACATCGCACCACTAATCCAGTACGTTGATGGCGAAATGCTGAGCTCCCGAATTTGTCCAGTTAGCATTTCGGGGCCCCTAAACAACAAAAATTAAACTGGATCACACATTTTGGAGCCCCCAAACACGTACATCATGTAAGTTATTCCAGCTGGCGATCTGTTTCTTGCTTCGATGTTGACTGCAAGAAGCATTCTTTGTTGAAGGTAGCTCCACTTGGAGCCATTGTGTAGCGTTGGGACCTCCAGAGAAAGCAAGGGCCCAACATTTTAAGAGAGTTCCGGGGTGCCCAAAATTATACTTTAACCACTGGCTGTAGCTGTAACTGAAGTGGATGTAACCTCATTAACAGAACAGTTATCCCGAGTCCAACAGATACACATTTGAATGGAGATGTAACTCCCACGCACAGCCTTCCTCTGGCAGCCGTGTGGACGACCATGTTTGAGTTACATCTCTGCTCTGCGTTACCTGCAGCCACTGATGTTGCTAATGTTGCTGACAGCGATCATGGCCACACCGCCCAGCCAGTAGACCAAAGTACACCAGACCAACGGTTAACCGGTGAACTGGTGTCAATTGGCCATTCTCTCAAATTTATGGGACTCGAAACTATAACTTGAAGGATCTTTCAGACATGCTGCTGGCTATTGACTGGTGATCTATCTGCACTGGTGCTGCTGGATCTGTCTGCGGTCTTCGACACAGTGGACCATGACATTTTAATTCAGTGGCTGAAAACATCTGATGTTTTGTCTGGTTCAGTGCTGTTGTGGGTCAGCTACAAAGCGTCCGCCGATCTGTTCCTAGATCCATTCTGCAGTCTGGTGTCGTCGCTCATCCTGACACGGCTGGATTACAGTGATGGATCACTTGTCGGCATCCCGCTGTACCAGCTTGAGCGACTACAGTCAGTGATGAACTCTTTGTCCGGCTGGTGTTTTCCTCGTCGAGATATGACCACATCACTCCGTTCCTCCGTCAGCTGCACTGGCTCAAAGCACTAGAGCAGATTCACTACGAGCTCGCCCTTCTTGTTTACAAGTGTCTGCTGGGTGTAATGCCGTCGTACCTTGCTGACGACCTCTGCCGGCCGGCAGACGTCGAAGCTCGATGTCGTCTATGTTCGGTCTTGTGACCACCTCTGGTTGTGCAACATATGTGGCTGTCAGCGTACGGCAACTGAGCTTTTCCCGTTGCTGCCTCTCGAGTCTGGAATGGTCTGCCACACCACGTCACGTCTGCACAGTCACTGCCAGTTTTCCGCAGTCGTCTGAAGACTCATCTCTTCAGACGCAGTTTGCCTTGACTATATTGTTGTGCCCGCGAAGTGACACTCGTCATTATGGACACATTAATCATTATTCTTACTTACTATACATGTACACATTGGGGGGTTGTCACCCTTTACATGGATTGTTGACCTTTAGACAATGTATGCTAAAAAGCTCATGTCGCCGGCTGAAAGTTTTACTTTTGAATAAGATTTTTATGTTGATATGTTAATGTTGTTAATGTGCTTAATTTTACAGACCATCATTTGAAAATAGCTGTTCTGTACAGTTACAACTTACGAGTTATTTTCTTTTACACATAGTACTGTAGAAGCACATTTAAGATGAGGTGGTACAAAATTTTCTTGGGAATCTGACAGTGAAAAAATGTTGAAAATTGGTTTGCAGAAATTATGATCAAAAAACAATTTCTTGTTTTTTTTCTGAGACAGTGTACCTTTGGTTTTTGTTGAACTGACCCAGTTTTCCAGAGTTGCTCCAGGTTAAGTTAGTTTTTCCAAAAGCACACCTTTATGATTTGTGGAGTGCATTTTGAAAAGCCATCTGCTCTTCTGGCCACTAACAGACAACTTCTCTTCAGAGATTCATGATATAGAATTATGAGTTTAGAGACAGTATTTCATTATGTATTTTTAGGTCAACTCTTCAACAGAGTCGACCTAATAAAGCCTGTCTCAAATGTCCGTCCGTACGTACGTACGTACGTCCGTCCGTCCTTAAAACATTTCTTAGATTTCAATGCAATTCGGCATGTAGGTAGAGGTCGATGAGTGATGCACGATGGTATGCAGTATGACCCGATCCTAGGTCAAGGTCAAGGTCATGAGCCATTCAAAGTTGGAAATCCAGCCATTTTCGAAACATATCTCCTCCACCATTTACAGTGTGAGCTGACAACTGACCACGGATTCTTAAACTAGGGCACAATATGTAAATTTGATCATGCCAAATTTTTGATATTTGGCCTACTTTTAGTGTTACGTGACTTTGAAGTTGGCAGAAACGTCAGTTGTGAAGAGTCGACCGTCAGTCCTATACGGGGCTATTTTATTGTGAAGGCACTGCATGTGCTACTTACCATTACCAGTTTTAATAGACATGAGTTTTGGGGCAAAATGTGTTTTATTTCGAATATAGTGTCAGTTAAGTTTGCACTTTTGTGCAAGAAAGTTGAGTGCTTGTGTTATTTGTTGTGTAGAAGATTAAGCGGCGTCACACTGATGGTGGAATTTTTGTATGTCATGATGGACATTTGAAATCAGCTGATGAAATAGCAGAGTGTTCTTATGATAATGGTAGTCCTACGTCAGTGTCAAAACAGCGCAAGATAACAGAAAACACCATGTCAGCGTTAGATGCACCACCAGCTTACACTTCAGCTGTGGTATCTGTTTCTGAACCTGCTGCAGCAGGTAGCTGCAAGCAGGAAAGCATCGGCCCTGAAGTTGTTAGCTCCGTCATGGACTTAGTAGGCTTGGATGATGACCCTTCTGCTTTTGTGGACATCTGGAGAACCATCGACGGTAGTGAATTTCCTTTAGAGTTCCAGATGTGTTTAAGTGAAAGTGAAAGAGACAGCAGTAATTTGAATTTCAGTTCTGGGGAGCTGACCTGTTTGACGGTGAGTGATGTGAATGATGCAGTAGCGGAGAAAGTGCCTGCTACACAGCAGAGCAGTGTGGACAGTGGGCCTTCAGTGCAGACTACTGCATTTTCTTGTCAGTCTTTTCAGCCATTACATGATTACACAAAATATGTCAACCCTCCTTCCAGTGCTCCAGCAGTGCCCATTGATAACTACTCTCTGCAGCCATGGCACCAGACGTCTCAGGTGCATGAACCACTGATGCACCATTTGCAGCTGTTACTAGCATCTGTGCCAACCCAGCAGCCAGATAGTTGTTCAGAATTGCTCAAATATTATCAAGTAATGCAGACGAAACAGCATCCCGGTCTCAAGATGCAATTGCAGTCACATGATACTCACAGTTTGTCAAGAACACAGGGTATTCAGCAGCAGCAGCAGGCACATAGCAACCAGCTGCAGAGTTGTTATCCAACAGATATGTCTGCACAGCATCTGCAGCAGTGTGTGATGACACCAGAACACCAGCCCTGGGTACAGCCGGAGTGGCAAATGTCAGCACAATGTATGCCACAAACTCCGCAACAGCTGCATCCTTGTCAGTTTGTGCCAACGTCTATCGGCGTGCGTAGCCAATCAGTTAAGAAAGAGATGCCATTGTCTGTAATTGTCTCATCTGCAACTGATTCTGCAGCAAGGCCGCATCAGCAGATGTTGTCAGTATGCTCTGAGAATGTTGGGCATGTGCTGCAACCACAGTACAATAATGTGACAGTTGCAGCTCCAACCCGTCAGAGCCAGTCCAGAATTAACTGGCAGCTAAATTGATGAAAACTTACTACCACTACTGTGTGTACTGTGTAATCAGTAGTGACTAGTTACCACGTATTTCTATACAAGGGTGTCATGTCATGTTGATGTCACTTTTAATATGATAATATTACCTTACAGTTTATCTGCCAGTGTGCCTTGTATGGGCTCCAGGGCTGTAATGCATCTGGATTCATTTGATTTTGGCGCTATATAAATAGCTTGTTTCCTTACTTAACTTCCTTACGTTCTTCCTTCCTTATTTACTCATTTACTTCCTTACTTATCTGATTCCAGAATAGGCCGGTTCCATTTCCAGGCCGGAGGTCGTACAAGGTGACCAAACCTGGCTTTAGTTTTTTTGGAGTTTATTTTGTGTTGTATTTTTGTTATGGATGCATGTTTGCTTTTGTTGTGTTTGATTTAGTTTTTCACTACTTAGTAGCCAATAGATTGGCTGGGAAGAACGTCTCCAAAATGACCTATTTTGGGTCATGTGGGTTTTGTGGGACATAAAATCATCAATCAATCTGCCAAGGCATATGATTGGAAGTGATGTGTGCTGATTGCACAAAACTATCCAAGAAAATGGCATGTGCTAAGCTTCTCAGTTCCATAGTCCCGTATGGACTCCGGAGCGGTAATGTTGAGATTTTGGTGCTATAAATTATTTGTTTCTTTGTTTTCTTAACTTCCTTATTTTCTTCCTTCCTTATACTTTCTTCCTTACTTGTTTACTTCCAGACTTATCTATCTACTTCTTCCAGAATAGACCCGTTCCATTACCAGGCCGGAGGTCGTGGGAGGCGATCAAAGTTGGCTTTAGTTTTTTTGTATTCATTTTATGTTGTAGTATATTTTTTTACTGATGCATGCAGTTCCATAAAATTGACATTGGTCATATTGTCATGTCCAAGCAATTATCTTAAAGTCAAAGTCATTACTGGTACATCTATAGTTACTATTTCCCATAGTGACAGCCAGCATGTTACATTTGCTGTGATGACTTGTGGTGATGCTAATGTTAAATCGAGGTCATTTTGGTACTTATCTTTAATTTAAAATATTTCTCAGAGGCCTTAATGCAATCTGCAGAAGTAGTCAAGTGTGCAACCAATGCTCTGTGTGAGTGCAGGGTATACAGTGTTGGCTGTCAGTTGTAGTTGTTATAGGCTCGAATAGCCTATCATGGAAATACTCTACGTGGCAAAACAATGGCCTTCATGCGTTCAACTATTAATAACTCCACCGAATGTGAACCGATTTGGATGAAATCTAGAGCACTGTGAGCACAAAGTTGGGGGTTGGGTTGGCCATGACAGATTTTGGGCATGGTCCGCACAGTAGCGACAATTTGAGAGACGGACGAAATTTTGTTGTTTTTTTGGTCCGGTACTTAACGCACAATTTCACCAGTTTACTGTCGGACAAAGTTTATGACATTTGAACACAACAATGTCCATCGGTGTCGCCATGTAAACTTTCAGAACAGAATTTTGGGTCATTTTAAAAACAAATGCAAAAATTGTTCACAAAATTTCCAGGTCTTGCGACTTCAGGTTGCCATAACTCCGCAGTGATTACAGATTGCCGGAAACTCACTACCAAAATAGCCCTCAACGGGATGCCTAGTTTTCATTTTTACCGTTAGAATCAATCAAAAGTCGTTTCCCTGAGCTGTATGCCACGTACAATGAACGTACTTCCCACATTTTTGGCAATGTCTGATATCCAATATTGGGTAAACCACGTACGCCACTGCAGCTGCCTGGCTTCCAACATGGATGTAAAGCAGACTGAATTGGAAAATGAAAGTAAGTAACACGGCAGATAATGCTGGAATCACGCAGTCGTAGGCATGTGACACTAGGTATCGTCAAATGCAGGAACTAAACAGCTTGTGCGTCAGTAAATAAATAAACAGTTGTGTCACCTGTCGAGTATGCCAGCGGGAACGCTCTCTTCGAGCCTATATTGCAGTGTGTCTCCAGATACATTGCAAACCCTCTCTAATTTCTGTTGTCGCTGTTGCTAGGAGTCCGTAGAAGTGCAGCATAGCAGATATAGTTCAGTTCAAACAATTTCAGAAAAACCACTGGAGGCCTGATGAGGGCGTTTACAGCATAGTTGTTCCATTGATCCATAGCATTATGAAGTTCTTTAGAGTTTGCTAATAATATGGCATAATATGTCGCCTAGTAGGTGGAACTAGTGTGCACAGTAAATCAGGCCCACTGTACTGTACCAATAAGCCTTCTGCTTTGACGTAGGCAGGTTTTTGCACAAAATGTCAGTTATGCAACCACTTTGTATGTCTTATTGTTTATTTACTGCTTTTGTGAATTTTAAGCATACAATTATAGTTTCACTTACATCTTCATTGCGCCAACCATTGGACCAGTATTTTATTACGGGAATTTAAATTATAAATGTAAGTAATTTATTTTTTTCAGAAACGTTGGTTTGTATGTGAAGCTCATTATAGTACACAAGTTTCTTTAACTTCTCTTAAACAAAGTGTGTTTTGCACCTGTGGAACAACTGTGATTTAAATGAATAGAATGGTCTTTGATGAAGAAGAGATTAAAATTTCGGTTTCATTCGGATATATTTTCATTCTAACAGACAAGGGTTAATTATAGTAGTTGATGTCATCACATGATTACTGATGAACAGTTTCTTGCTACATCATACGTAGTATGATATTTTTGTATGTTAATGTTTATACATCATATCAGTACATCATGATGCTACAATTGTTACAAGAATCTGACCTGTTGGTGTTATTGTTGTATGGGTATTGTTATGGTATCGTGCATGGTGCATTTAAGTTTGTCTATCTGTCTGAAGGGAAAATGTCTTCAGAATAATGATGTGTACAGCCAGTTGTTATGTAGTTGACTTTTATATCATGTTGGTAGCTCATCATATGGTAGTAGTGTAGTTCATACTTCATTAGCATTGCTGAGCAACTGTTTGTGTATCTTTCGCACTAAATTATCACACTGGGCATCTTGCCATTTTCGCCAGTACCAGTACTCTGCTATGGTTTTACTAGAAATGATTGTTGATTTTATGGTTAGTTCATCGTAACTTCAGTGTGTACATGTTGACTTTAGCTGTAGCGTTAATTACCATAGACATCTTCAAATTCAGTTTTGTAATGCAATTTTAATTAATGAAAGCAATTGATGTATTATTATGGGTATTGTGCACTTGAATTGGTTATAATACTGCTGAATTGCTACTTGAATTGCCTTTATAACTGTTGATGTAATTACTGCATACTGTTTTGTTTGTTTTATGGAATTTCAGTTGTTAATACTGGTATTTGTTATTCATTGTACGTGTACTGCATTCATTATTATTTTTTTATAGCGTGTAGATGTATTATTATTCGTGGTGTTTGATGCGTATCAACGGTGTCAACTGAGGTCAACATACTACAGTCAGAATACTATATGGATAGGCCAAAAAAGCATACTTTTCAATACACAATATCAATGCAACCTTTCAAGGTGAAACAGTTTTTACAAAGATGTTCATAGAGTTCGCAAGATTAAAGATTCAGTTGCAGCTTTTATGCAGTGGTTAGATATTCCTTGCAAATTGGCTAAGTCTTATTATACACAAGAATCTTATTTCCAACAGTTCATTTCATGTTATTAACATTAATTAACATTAATTTGCAGTAAACTTGATTAGATACGATATGATATATTTACGTGCACTCAAAAGCTGACAAAATGGCCAGCTTAGTCTTAGTTACCATTTTCAACAAATATAAAAGGATAAACTAAAAGCAAAAACCGATTAGCTCAGAAGAAACGGTGCAAGCAAAAGTCCGTGAAGGCAGTATGCTTATGGAGCTATTGTCTATGTCAGTGCACAGAAATCATATCTTAAAATTTTAGAATCTGTAGCAAACCAAGCTCTAAGAATATGTCTTGGAGCTTATCATACTTCACCAGTTAGTAGTCTGCAAATATAAGCCCACATTAACACAGAGATCCTCCAAAATGTACAAACTGCAATTAACTTATATCTGTCAAAAACATACTGGCATAATGTACTTCATTTGGTCAAACAAGTCAGTACTATTCCTTTACTAAGTTTACTGACATTAAAAACATCTTCAATCATACACCCAGCCAAAATATACTAAATTTGATTTAAACAGTCAGTTTATATG
>Ga0209780_1003133_pt1 | contig 12165 bp, 3 predicted proteins | sample WorMetexBAHAMAS2_FD_187384 | JGI IMG/M metagenome (GOLD analysis project Ga0209780, IMG submission 187384) | Marine gutless worms symbiont microbial communities from Max Planck institute for Marine Microbiology, Germany - Inanidrilus exumae... | ecosystem: Host-associated > Annelida > Digestive... | reverse complement strand
GTATGTGTGTGTGTGTGTGTGTGTGTGTGTGCGTGCCTGTCTTTCGACTGTGTGTGACGTTGGTATATTGTGGCTAAATGCCTAAAGGGATACAGTTGGAAGTTGTTTTTTGGTGTGTTACTAGCCGGGGGTCCGGCTACGCCCGACGGAAAAGTATACCTCCCCGTAGTGAAAGCCTATACCCGTAAAAATTTCAGCTTTTGCTACGTCACGGTCGGCCATCGGAGCAGTTTGTGAGCTGTTGTTGAGATATGCGTAAAAGTAATGGCGGACACAATACGCACAACGTAGTTGCGTGTCGGGCGACATTTCTGACGTCCGACATTGACGACCGACAGTGCTGGCCCGTGTGTGTGTAGCGACATCCGTCAATGTCGGCCGTCAAAAATGACATTCTATACTACAGCCCAACAGTGTCGACCGTCAATATTGACCTGTCCGACACGGGCTTTATGTTACTGTGTCACAGCATCTAAATAACTATTCTATGATTACTAGCCGGAAATGACGTCATTTTAGACTGTGTAATACTGTTTAATGTGGCTACAAAGCAATAACATTGTTTCCTATTATTCGCAATAAACATACAACAGGCGTAACAATACCAAATATATAACTCAAATACAAATCCAATATACTCAAACATACAAGCATTTTGATACTATTTTGATAACGGGAATTTCCGGGATTTTTTGCCATACCGGGGGCTTTTTAAACTTCAAAACGGGAATTCTTGGTGGCCCTACTACACATAGCCGCGATCCTTTGTTATTTTCGTTAAAGCCTCAACGGCCATTTCAGCTGTTCTCACATCAATCGCATAAGCCGCCTTACGCTTAATTCATTAATCGATTCCTTACTCGTGTATAGTCCGTCGTCATCTCGCCCGTCACTCACTGTCATGTTTGCTTGCCTTCCATGCTGACGTCGTGCATCCCTGCTCTTTCGTTCGTTATTGTCACCTTCGTTATTGGCTTTTCCAGCATTTTCAGCCTTCCCGTTAGAAAACCATTTCGCTAGAGTGATTACCGACGCCGACGGCAGTCACAGGGTATTGTTTCACCGCCGTTTGTTTGTTTGTTTTCCTCACCATATCTCAAAACCGATGCAGCTAGGATCACCAAACTTGACAAAGAAATGTTCCACATTGAGTCCTTGAAGTAAGTACGTAAGTAAATTTATAGAGCGCGGTTATCGTCAAGAACCTCTAAAGCGCTGAATGCAATAGCGATCAGGTATGCTTTAAGCAAACGTCTGACTCTGAAACAATCTGCAATGATGGTCGGGTCCCGGATGAAATCCCAGAGAGAGTTCCAGACTGTGAGGCCGGCAACGGCGGTGCGCAGCCGTTCAGACACCGGTGAACTGTCACTGCCAGCTTGAAAAAACCGGTCGGGGACGTCGAGCCAGTGAAGTTCGTCGTGCAGTATCTGACCCAGGCCGCGGTCAGACTTCCAAGTGCCGGTGACGACAGGCACAGCAGCGTTCAACACAAGCTGTAATTTGTCCATAACTGTCCTTGGTGCGCCAGCAAGAACAGTGTTGCAGTAATCAATCCACAAATTCACAACGGCGTAGACGAATGTAACAAACGAGTTGGAGTCCAACGACCGCCGAAGTCGTCGGAGTTGACGAAGTCGGTAATAGCAGCCGGCGCAGATGCGAGAGACGTGCATGGTGATCCAGACTCAGATCAGAAGAGATGTCGACGCCGAACAGACGAACATCGCTGCAGACAACGACAATGTCCGCTCCTAGTTGGAGTGCCGGATAACTGCCACTAAGCGTGACGCAGCTGTAACTTGAGCTAGCAAACAGCAGTTCTGTCATATCGGCGTTGAGCTTCAGTCTGTTAGCGGACATCCAGTGTCCGATGTCCAGGACACAGCGCTCAAGTTGGTCGACGGATGACGCGATTTCAGTGTCATCAGCGTAAGCATGAAGAGACACGCCGTACTTGGCAACCCAGTCCGCAAGATAAGCTATATACAAAATGAAAAACAACGGACCAAAAGACTGAGCCTTGCGGAACCGAGCACATGACGTAGGCAATGAACGACATCAAATCGCTGTACACAACGCGGAATGTCCTGCCTGACAGTTATGAACGGGCCTTTTATTTCGGGTCACATGTTACAAAAACAATGCCGGCATGGGGTCGTCGCACTCTTGTGAGTGCTGGCTCTTTCTAGTTGATATTGCATACACTTTATAACAATTGTTGGTGTTGTTTAAGAAATACATAGGTGCCTTACGTTGCAGGATATGAAATTAAATGACTCGGCTCGGTTTCTTCGCCATTCTGGTTCGTACTCGTCTGTACTCTCTCTGAAAAAGTCAAATTTTAAGAAATTTGATTTGAGGCAAGATTTACGATAGTATTATTGTTGTTAACATGCCAGATATTGCTGCAAGGCTCAGAGTGAAGCGGCTGCAACTGACTACAACGCGGGGATAAAATATCTGCGATGTATCTGTGGACGTCAATATCCGTGACGATCAGAATCACAATGTGAATATGTGCGTTAAAAATGGACTAAGCTGCTAAATGTTTAATCGTAGTAGTGCATTTGAGTGACACTAAATCACCCACCCACTGACTTATTTGCACCAATTGTGCTGCTATACTCTGCCTGTCAAGAATTAGTGCCTCCAGGCCAATGTCAGATATTTATATTTTTGACTGTTACTGACCGTTTGTCGAGAAACATAACCGCCAGCGTGAGACGAAACGACTGACAACAGTGATGAAGTAACGAGTAGTAGAAAAACTAACGATTTCGTAAATTTACACATCACTAGCGACAGCATCTTGCCGACTGTGACGTCTCTTCACTCAGACGTCACGAGTGTGGCAGAGTGTGCAGCAACCGCAGCAGCCGCTGTACCAGCTAACGCAGCAATGACGTCACCACTCGGCACGTGTGCCTTTAACTGCAAAGCGTCGACTCTCACAATTGAAGCTGGTGAATAACGACGCAAGGACCAGTAAATTTGCAAGAAACTAATATTTTGTAGTTCATATTCTGTGCATGTTTTTTTCTAGTTTAAAACTGAGTTTACAATTGACTGGCGTTATGCTATCTGCGCGTTTCAAATTTACTCCGTATTCAATATCTTTACCACTAATTTCTTCACATACGTTCACTTGCGTATTTAAGTTGGTTATGGTGCCATCTCCTTGATAGATTGAGATAAGGTTTTACGTCTCACTCGACACAGAATAGGTCATTCGGAGACGATGCTTCCAGCTAATCCCTTAGACTTGGTACTGAAGAAACTAAACCCAATACAACAAAATCAAGCAAAACAGGAATCTAAGCCGACAAAAAACACATAAATGGTAAACCAAAACAAACACACAGAAATAAAATTTAAACCTAAACCAACATGTAAACTTAAGAACTGTTCACATGTATATGTCTATCATTGTGCAGAACTGGCGTACACAAGACAGCATAAAACAGTTCTGATTATTTTCCTCCTAACCTCTCAACAATCGTCAAAGCTCCGATGTTGTCTATTGGAGAGGAGGGGCAACAAACTCAAGGCTCTCTAAAACCGACCACGCAAGTTGTTTTCTGTTCGCGCCAATGTTATACTGTGTCGCAGAGGGAGACAACAATGTCACACACGCAGACTATTGTTAGCGGCGGTCACGTAGCTCATAGTTAATTTAACAATTTCTGAATTACACGACACGTTACGGAGTCCCTCTATGGCAGTAAACATCTGGCATCTACGCTGCTTACTCTCGGCTATTCTTTCATACAGATGACAGCCTATGGTGTATCGGTATATCCATCAGGTCTGGTATATCCTAGATAACGACCAGCATTTCTTTTGTGTGCGAGCTCGGCGTGAAGACCGCGTTTTATGTTGTTCTTCTTTTGATCCGGAATGACGTCAATAATGGAAGTCTTTGGGTCAACTAACCCGAGGAAATGACAAATTAAAAAATTTTATAGTGACCACATCACAGTTAGAATAACACTTTATTGTAACAAATCGTTTAATTTTACTAATAAATAAGTAGACAACGCACTTTTAACGGGCAACTGCGTGTTATCGTACTAACTCTGTCTGTGCTACGGCGTGCTAGAAATTGTAATCGTTATTATTTACACGTAAATGCAAAAACTGCAGTTTATACATAAAGTTAAGTTCGTTAACGGCGACAGATCAAAAACCACAAAAATCGTAAAAGGAATAATAGCATAGCCTGAATGTAAATGTGCTGCTGAAAATTATTACTTTTTTGATTTTTTTCTACGCCCGCGGAAGCGGTTGCAAGTATTGCGATGTGTACGTCTGTGTGTGTATCTGTCCTTGTGTCTGTCTGTCCGGGAGGATATCTCCGGAACCACATGCGCGATCTTTACTATATTATTGTGCATGTTGCCTATGGCCGTGGCTCGGTCCTACTTCGGCGTCGTTGCGATACGTTATGTACATGTACTTCCGGTTTTGTGGATGACATCATGTTTCTTTTCTATAATGGGCCGTAAAGCGATATGAATTTCGCTACGAAGAACCGATGTGGCTGAAATTTACTTATTTATCGCAACGTCGGACAGAATTCAATTTCATATTATTAAACGGCATAATTATGTCCATTTCGAAATTACTCGCAAACTGAAGTAAAAGATAAACAGAGAAATTTGACGATTAATCGGAAGAATTACCAAAACGCGCGTCGCCGTAGCTATTGTTACTACGGTAACGGTGAACGTTGACGGAGAAATAAATATACTTTGATGCATGGACGTAGGAAAGCGAAGTTAATTTAGCGTTAATGGGACTTAGGTTAAGGGAATATATAGAGTTACGGGAGATAGGCGCTGGGGTGAAGGGAGTTATAGCCCCGAGCCTATAGTGGGATTCTGGGGCTATACCCCCAGTATAGTACAGCGGCAAAGCCCCTGGCCAGGGTTTAGGGGGCGAAACACCCCTGAAGCTAAAAGCAATCGGAAAACTATGTGATCAATATTGCGCTATGGATGTGACTATTTTGATCTTTTGGTGCTTTCAGATATGTGTCGTTCATTACTGCCTCCTTGTTATATACCGATGCCGCTAATGGGTGGCATAACGAACCTATTGGAGTCATGTTTTGGGGTGGGCGTTATTTGAGCATTTGAGTGGCTTAGCGCCCCAAGTCCCCTTGTCCTCGCCCTCATATTTCGAGTTAACGTTTGACACTGGCAGAGAAGTGTCTTGACGTTGAGGGCGGTCGAACGTGACGCGTTCGCAGGTTGGCTCTGACCCGCGACAGCTCGTCTTCCTCTGTCGTCACCAGTGACTTGTCAGACTCTACTTCACCTCCCGCCTGCTCTACCTCGCTGAGTTCTTCCACCATGCTGCCGCCTGCCTCGGATTGCTTCTGTCTGTCCACGCTGCTGATGCTGTCGCTCTGAGTCCAACCGTGCTCTGCTGTACCGCTGGCTATCTGCTCGTCGTTCGCCGGTTGTTTACTAACTCCGAGATCGTCCGAGTCGGCGGCTGGTCGCTCAGTCTTAGTTCTGCTGTTCTCCGACGTCTTCTGGTCGTCTCCGGTTGCCTGCCGACTGCTCGCCTTCGGTATCAGCACGACCGACTTGGCGTTGAGTACTGACGGCGTTCGACGTTCACGATGAAGAGCTGCGTCTGCTGGCACTGGTTGCGGTGCGGTAGCTGTCTGGTTTGTTGGCCTGCGGTGAAGTGAGACTTGGACTGGTCTTGCAGTAGACTCGACGTCGTTGAAGGTCATTCTTCGCGTGACATCTCCACGCTTGTCGTTAGCGTCCTTCTTCGCTTGTGCCGTGGTCGTTGTGTCATCTGTAGTCGTTGTGACCGTCGTCGTCGTCGTATCGGTTGTAGTCGTTGCGTCCGTTATAGTTGTTGTGTCCAGTTTGGTCGTTGTGTCCACTGTAGTCGTTGCGTCTGCCGTGGTCGTTGTGGTGGAAGGCGCTGGTGTGTTCGTCGAAGACTTGCACGTCGTGGTTGATGTGGCTGCCGCGGCAGTCAGACGCTCGAAGTGACGCGCCAGCTCTGACGCACGAGCAAATTTCACGCCCGGCTTACGAGGACGGTAGTCGTCGTCGTTGTTGTTGTCGTCTTGAAGCGGTTTCGTTACGGACGATTTCGTTGTGATCTGCCGTATCCAGTCCTTATATCCTGGTCCTTGTGGATGTAACACTTGCGTCAGTTTGGCGGCGTTTGGCGGGCGTTCTTGAGCGGACGTCTCAGTGCTAACTCGTCGCTCGGCTGAACTGCCCGCGACAGCGAGGTGTGGCACCGGAACGTCGAACTCTGCATGTCTGGATGTGGCAACTTTACTATCATAATTATCAAGCTTGACGACCACTTTACCACTATTATCCGTCATGGCTTGATGATCACTGCTGCTGATTAGCAGACTCGGCTGAGCGGACTGTTTTACGGCGTCGTCAACGCACCTGTTGTCGCTGTCCGTTGAACGAACATCAACGACGACATCGGCGTCAGCTTCAGCCCGTTCAAGTCCTGCGCACCGCTGCAACGGCGGCGACTGTTCGAAACTGTGACGAAGTGTCATCACACGTGGACTTCTCTCGTTCTCTGAGTTCACACTGTCTCTTGGTTTAGATTGGCTCCGTTCTGCTAGACGACTCTCAATTTCCCGTTCTTTGTTCTGCGGCGGGTCAGAAATGATTACGACTGAACGTTTGTCCTGTGAATCGTTTGTATCAGTGTCAGCTGTGTTCGTCGTTGTAGAAGTAACAGGCCGATCGATAACTGGCTGGTCAATGACTCGTTGGTCACTCACTGGTTGGTCAATGACTGTCTGGTCATTGACTGGTTGGACAGTGATTGGCTGGTTAATGACCAGTTGGTCAATGGCTGGTTGATCAGTGACCAGTTGGTCAATGACCAGTTGATCAATGACTGGCTGGCCAATGACTGGTTGGTCACTCAGTGGCTGGTCAATGACTGGCTTGTCAGTGACTGGTTGGACAGTGATTGGCTGGTCAATGATCAATTGGTCAATGACTGGCTGGCCAATGACTGGTTGGTCACTGAGTGGCTGGTCAATGACTGGCTGGTCAATGACTGGCTGGTCAGTGAGTGGTTGATCAGTGACCAGTTGGTCAATGACCAATTGGTCAATGACTGGCTGGCCAATGACTGGTTGGTCACTGAGTGGCTGGTCAATGACTGGCTGGTCAATGACTGGCTGGTCAGTAAGTGGTTGATCAGTGACCAGTTGGTCAATGACCAATTGGTCAATGACTGGCTGATCAGTGACTAATTGGTCAGTGACCCGTTGATCAATTACTGGTTCATCTGTGACCAGTTGATCGATGACTGTCTGGTAAGTGACTGGTTGAACAGTCATTGGTTGGTCAGTGACTGACTGGTTAGTGACCAGTTGGTTAGCGACTGGTTGGTCAATGACTGGTTGGTCAATGACTGGCTGGTCAGTGACTGTCTCTCCACTTTCCATCACAGAGTGTTCGATGTCTTTTCTCCGAGGCAGAAGTACGCTAACTAAAGGTTCGTCAGTTGTCATCAAGTCATGAGAATCGTGCTGAAGTGGTTGGATGTCGCTGGCTTTGAGCTCGATGTTTGCGCCTGTTCCGACATCATCAGCCACGCCATGAACACATGACGGGCTGTTATCAGTGGAAATCCGCGGCTCTTCGTTGTCGGCGAAAATATCTGTCGTCGTGATACCACGTACGTCATGTGCAGTGTGGGTCGAGCTTGTTTGGTGGCTGCTGTTGTCGTCATCCGGTAAAGCGGCTTCAGTGTGAACATCATCAAGATACTGTGACGTCACGTTGACATCAATGTTGCTCGTCACTGCTACAGCCACGTGCATGTCAGGATTACCGTCGTCACTCGCCACCGGCTTTGTGTTCAGAAGAATCACCCCAGCTGTGTTTGGCCGGTTTCCGTCATCAGCAGCAGCAGCAGTAGCTGCCGCAACCACAGCAACACCTGTGCCGAAGTCGAACGTATCAGCGACGTCGTTGCGGTCTGTCGACTGGTTCAGTTTCTCATCATCATCATCATCATCATCATCATCGCCTGTTGCTTCGTCAAGCCGCTTCTCATCCGTACTGGCCAACACGTCCACCCTCGCTGGCTCGAAACTGTCCGGGTAAGATTGAACGTAACAACGAGTTACGGGAGAGAAACTGTCATCAGACATGGAGCCGGCGTCATTATCCGCCAGCCTCTTTGCTGCTATATTTTCGACAAGTGACGACTCAGTCATGACTTCGACTGGAGGACTCACTTGCGTCACTATGACAGCGTCATCTGGAGATGTCACACCGTCACGATGACGCAGTTCGTCGTCCTCGACTCCGTTCGACGCTGTCAGTCCATCTGCAACTGTAACATCGACTACATCTGCATCTGCTGGTGGTGATATGTGTTCACGTGGTGGCGTGTCTTTAATCTGCGCTGTCACCTTGTCTTCGATTTCGTCTGTGACCGCGGGCGAGGCAGACGCAACTGTTGGAACGTGAACACACACGATGGATGTGATATGCTTAGCAGTGGACGGCGGCGGCATGTCGGTTCCATGTCGGCCTGCGTCTGAGTCGGTTTCAGTGGACCCGGCACCTGGTAGATCGGACGTGTCGGCGTGATGTGGTGACTGATGACGGCGTCTCGGCAGCGGAACCACCACGTCGACGTCTTTGTTCAACCTCACCTCGACGTCATCACCTACCGTATCGACAACCACATCTGCGCCTACTGTCGGTGAAATGTGTTCAAGAGGTGACGTATCTTTGACCTGCACTGTCGCCCGGTCATCGAGTACGCAAGTGTCCGCGGTTGAAGCAGTGGCGACTGTCGGAACGTCGATACACACAACCGTTGCAGAATCTGTGGCTGTCTGTTCAGCAGTACACGGCGACGGATCGTCGGATCCGTGTAGGACAACGACTGTGTAGGTGTCCGTAGCAGTCGACGAAGCGTCTAATAGGACGGCGTCGTGTGGTGATTGGCTACGACGTCGAGGCAGCGGAATTACCATCTCGTCGTCGTCGGCTTTGTCGATCCTCGCGTCAACATCGACGACGGTCGGCACGCTGTCGTGCTGTTGTCTCAGTGGCAGTGGCAACGTCACCGATGATTCCTCTTCATCGACGTTGCAGCTGCTCGGTATCTCGCTGGTCGCCAGTTGGCTCGTCAACGGCTCGTCAACTTGTCGTTCGTCGGTGTCGACGCCAGCCCACGATTTTCTCTTCGGCAGCGGCACAACTGTCGCCGCGGAGGCGTCGTCGACGTTGTCAGGCCAGCTGCACCCATTCTGATCTCCTGATGTTGCTGCTGTTGTTGTTGTGTCCACGGGCACTACCACAACAGTCGAATGAGCCGAGTATGGCACAGCGTAAACGACACTGTCCTCCACCGTAAGACTTGCTACATCATCATCGTTATCATCATCATCAGCAGCAGCAGCAGCATCAACAGTGGTAGCGGTAACAGTAGTGGTGGTGGTAGAATCCGGGAGATGTTGTATGCTGTCCACGTGTACGGTCTGATTGACGCCGTTATTGGCCAGCTCAGCGAGATCAGTGTCTCCTCCGCTACACGCACCTGCAGGCTCAACTCTCATCGACCAATCACCGGCCTCGGCGTCACCGTTGACTAGCCCCACTGCGTCTATAGCGGCACTGTCGGCGTTCGTCGATGCACTGTCGTCAACTGGACTGGATACAGTCACGTCGACGACGCGCTGATCAACCCCGCTGTCGACAGCTGCACTCGCATCACCATCCCCACTGGCGACCTTCACTGCCGACGACCCGACCTCAACCGACTGAGTTGTAGTAGTCACAGTGGACTTGAACGAGCCATCGACTCGGACTCGGACTGTGTCTACAGCAACAGAGGCAGATAGCGAACATCAACGGTCAGTAAAATATTAGTAGTAGTAGGCCGCGTTGCAGCAATAGCTAGATGCGGCCTATTGCTACAGATGGAGTAGCGTGGTCCTTCTGTGTGTCTGTCTGTTGGTGACGTTCGTGAGCTCTGCAAAAACAGCTAGACCGATCGAGATGCGGTTTGGAGGGTTGACTCATGTGGGCCTAAGGAAACATGTATTAGATAGGGTCGAGATCGCCGCGATGGAAGAGGCAATATTGGGGGTCGTCCGGCCCACTAAAAATATTGGCAGTCTGTGCTGCGGTGTATGCAGCAAAAGGGATAACTCAATCCTCGATAACAGCACCACAGCCGACTGCAATGCTGCTGATGAGACGCACACAACACACACTGCACTTGCTAAAAGCGATTCGCGGTAAAAAAAAGACTGACCTGCAGAGGAATTGTTGTCAAGCTGTGCATCTTCATCGTCGTCAACTTCATCATCATCATCATCATGATCGTCCGCGTTGCTGTAGTGATCGCAATCTACACAACAGTAAACACAGATGACATCTACTCAATCAACGCCAGATATACACACCGTGTGTTACAGTCGAACAACAAGTACATCGACCTATCAACCAGATCCGTCGTTGTCTGGGGGATGGCTGGATCAATCTGCCTCCTACTCCAAGACTCAGTGACTCTCATGCCGCTTTCCGACGAGCACTCTAGACATATTTTACCCACGCTGGCGGCAGTCGCGGGGGGGGGAGGTAGGGTTTTCACCGCCGTTTGTCTGTGTCTGGATATTAAAAAACGACACAACTAGGACCATCAAACTTGACATACGAATGTTCCACGATGAGTCCTGGAAAATCAATTTATTTTTAGGTCAAAAGGTCACAGATCAAGGTCATGAGTCACAAAAGCAGTGCCGGCGTGAGTCTTTGCACTCTTGTGAGTGCGGCTTCTCCTAGTTATAGCACTGCTTTTAGTTGTTAAATCTGCTCACGTATATTTTGTTGTACAGTCGATCAGTTTTATGCATGAGTGAGAACTAGAATTTTTATTATATTATATTGTACTGTATTGTATGGCGATTTATAAACGTTTTACTTACTTACTTATTTATTTATTATTTCTATGTTACCTTCAAACTTCGAGCGCTACGAAGGAATGGCATAATATGGAAAGTAAAGGGCTACACATTGTCTCAGCCGGCGGGACTGTTGCAGATGTCGTCAGTAGGCGAATGTAATATTGTAACTCTATGTTGCTCACAGTAGCTACTAGCTAAGCAATCGCGCCGTAAAGACGATGACTAAGTCACGTGACTTACGTACCACTCGTCAGCGAATCACATCTCGTCAACGACACCTGCGTGCACAGATCTGCACTCACGACGTCATCACGTACGTCACACGGGGGATTTCCAGGCGGCGGAGGCGGAGCCACAAATTCACACGGCTTGCACTGATTGGTCGATGTCAACGTGACGTCATCGCACACTGTAAAAACATTCAATAAATAAATTAACGCACTAGGGCTGATAATAAATTCATAACTAGATGGCTTTACAGTGTATTGTATGGAATGCCCTGCCCACAATACAGTATTCGGCTCGAAGTGCTCAGCTATTTGTGCACAAGCTGTTTACTTCCTGCATTCGACGATGCCTACTGTCACATGACCAAATAGTCCATGGTGATTGGTTGTCTGTGACTGAGTGATGTCAGCGTTATCTGCCGTGTTGTCAACCTGCGTTGGACGTCGCCGAAAATTTGGGAGATTTCTTGTACGGAGTGTCCAGTCCAGGGGAATAACTTTGAATTGATTCCAACGGTAGAAATGGAAACTAGAAATCCTGTAGAGGTTTATTTTGGTAGTGAATTTCCGGCGATCTGTAATCACTGCCGTGTTATGGCGGCTTGAAGTTGCAAAACGTTCAAAATTGTTTAGAAAATTTTGCGTTTTTTTTAGAAAAACAACCGTTGGAAAAAACGACCCCTTACGGCAAAATATTCAACATTCTGTTCCTAAAGTATTCATCACGACATCGATCGACGTATCGTGTTCAATTTTTTTGAAATTTGGCTGACGGGAAATCGGTGAAATCATGCGTTGCTTACCTGATAAAAAAATCGCCTGACTCTCCAGCAGTCGCTACTGCGCAAATCGCGCCCAAAATCTGCCAGGGCCAGCCGCCGACAATGAAATGAATGAAAATGCGAGGATTTTAAGTGCGTTTGAAAACCGACTGAGAGCCGGCTTTGTCTAACACACTATGTAAACAAATCAAGCCATTGAGCGAAG
>Ga0209780_1003132_pt1 | contig 12167 bp, 8 predicted proteins | sample WorMetexBAHAMAS2_FD_187384 | JGI IMG/M metagenome (GOLD analysis project Ga0209780, IMG submission 187384) | Marine gutless worms symbiont microbial communities from Max Planck institute for Marine Microbiology, Germany - Inanidrilus exumae... | ecosystem: Host-associated > Annelida > Digestive... | reverse complement strand
ACGAGTTCCAGGCATTTATAACACGTTCGCTAAAAAAGTGGGATCTAGTACCAGTTATTGCACGTTCCTTGTAAAGTTTATACCGATGTCCACGAGATGTGATACGAGTATTAAACTTGAAAAAGTTATTCATATCAGTATCAACTAGACCATATTAGGTCAACATGTAAACGTCTTAATTCAAGACTCTGCAAATCGAGACGACGCAGTCTTTCCTCGTATGGAAATTGCCTAAATAAGTTAAGACACTTAGATAACAGAAAAAATGGTGTGCTGCTGTTTATGAGACAATTTCTGAGAAAATATTTAGTGTGCTAAAACAAAAAAGCCGACCAACACCTCATACTAACAGAAAAACGAATACATACCAGAATTTCCTCAATGTGGTCCTTGAGTTTTCTGAATTCGTCGGAATTCTGCTGACGTTCTTGCACATCTTGCTTCAATTTCTAACAAACAAAGCACAGAAGTGAATGCTAATGCTACATTTAACAGAGAGCATTTTTACGACAAAACAACGATAGTCTGTACTGTACTGACAAAATTACAGGCACGGGTAAACAGCTTAGTAGTATTAAGTGGTATTAAACGTACACAAGCTGGCAGTGGATATATAGCTATTCATTTACAGTGTATTTATATTTTTTATTACGTATGTACTTAAATCCTGCAATTAACAGAGAAAACCTGTCATCTTCCTTTGAATATACTGTCGTGCTCAATTTAGTGGTCCATCAGAGCAATCAGTCCTTTGTGCCTGTGTGTGTCAGTCGGTGTCTGGACAATAACTCTTGAACTAAATGAATGACCTCTGACCTAAATATTTGGTCAACTCTAGGTCAACTCTCAAGGTTAAGGTCATATGCCAAAGTTCACAGTCACATGATGTCCATTCTTCAGCTACGGATACACTTTACGAGGTGGACATATTCCACAGGTGCACATGACGCGTTTTTAGGCTGCATCACTTGCATTGCATAGATGTGGCCTACTGCTACAGACGTCACACCTAGCGTGGTCTGTCTGTCTGTGTGTCTGTCTGTGTTGGTCACACGGATGTGCTCTGCAAAAATGGCTGAACCGTAGCGATGCTGTTTGGGGCCTGAGCCACGTCGGAACCATGTTAAATGGGGTCAAGATCTCCACGGGAAGGTCCAATTTTGGATAGTTGTTCAACCCACTAGAAAGCATTTAGAGTCTGTGCTGCGGTGTAAAAAGGTAAAGGCTTCCCATACTCGTTATCGAGCGTTGGGACCGGAGCTGATCCCGGTGTACAGGCAGTCAGCCTGCAGGTGACTGTAAGTCATCCACCCGGCGGTAGACTGCCATTACCTTCCGACAGGCCTGCAGTTACCTTCCCAGCCGCAGAGCATAACTGCCTCTTGGCCGGCACCAAGTGATAGAGGCACATAGGTGTGAACAACTTGCCCAAGGTTGTTAACTTGTTACGCAGCTTTTGCTGCCTCGAGTAGGACTTGAACCCAAAACCTGTTGATCACAAGTCAAACGCTCTACCCGCTGTGCCACCGCGCCACCTTTGCTGCAGTGTATGCAGCCAAAGGAATCATTCAGTCCTCAATAACGGCATGACAGCACAACTGCTGCAGGCGACTGCAATGCTCCCGACTGGTTGTTGTCAGATTACATTGTCCCCTGTGAAAAAATCCGCCCCCTGTGATGTAGCCTTTCATCAAAATTCTTTGACCACTTGGTGTGCTGAAGTGGTCGGTGCAACCTCAAGTGAGGGCGTTCTGATCGACCGTTTGCTGGGTGACAAGCAGTAAGTTGTGCGTCAAAAAGCGTTGAGCTGTATAACACAATTACTCTGCTCAGAAGACTTGACCTCTAATGCACAGTCATATGCATTTTCAAATCCCACAAAAAACTGCTGCGGCCCAACAGGTGAATTCTGTAGACTGTCAGCAGAGGTAGACCAACGACTGGAGAATGGGGGTTCATAGCGGAGTCCAGGGGCAAAGCTCAACGACGGGGTCTGGAGGATGAAGTCTCTACAAGTTGGTGATCTTCAGCAAATTATACTAATGATGTACATTAAAATAGCAAAATATTATTTTTACCGGCCCGCCTAATGGGCCAACATTGTTTTGCTGGCTGTCGTATGTCGTCTGTCTTCATCGTCAATGGCTGAACCATAGCGATGCTGTTTGTCGTCGTCGTCTGTAACGCTGCGGGCGGGCAGGCCGGCCGCCGGGCGCATGGGCGGTCGGGTCGCTAACACTGCACGGCGGGCCAGTACGGTTACGTCCCGTTAGCATCATTATAGACGGCAGTTTTATACAGAAATGAGAGGCGCGAAGGGAATTTGTTTGAACCCAACGAACTCTGTGGACCCACCACTATTCTGGCAATAAGTTTTCGACTGTTGAACCGGCAAAAATCAAAGATGCTGTTGCGGATGCGTGAGACACCGTCAATACAGCTTTAATTGACATCCAAACACCACAATCACCTGCACTTTGGCTTTCAGTTTCGCTCGTTCGCTGACAATCTGTTTCACTGTTTCGAGAACGCCTCCGTCATCTTCATCTTCATCGCCGGCAGATGAAAAAGACGACACGAAGCAGGCGGTCTGCTTCACTTGTCGGCGAAACGTTTCAAACTTAACGCACAACACAGACGTCTGCATTTGTTTCTATTTCCACAAGCAGGAAGACAAAAAAGACGAGAGATAAGATGAATATGCAGTGTTCTATGTTCTATAGAACACAGAACCAGTGTCACTACAGCTGCTTCCCTGGCTTCCTTTAAAGAACAATTAAAAACATTTCATTTTACAAAGTCGTTCCCGGAATTTTAGTTTGTGTAACGTGTCGTATATGCACCTTTGCTCACGCCACGTTGAGCTGTACGTTTCTAATCAACTAACCAACTAACTACTGAATATAATGTAAATTCACGATAGTCTTTACTAAACATGCGCTCACTGGCGCCAATAAAAATACAGTAAAATAACTTGAAATAAAATGGAAAAAAGCCGATGGACTTCGTCGCCCTAGCGAAAGGCAGGCGTGGTGTATTTGCAGGTAAAACTGTGTGATCCATGCCTGAGCGCTTTGAGATATACATAGTATATAAAAGGCGCTACATAAATACTCTTCCTTTCCTTTTCCTTTCCTAGCATCGATGTGGATGCCTTTACCATGAAATACTTGAACCAAGATGTGATCTTGACCTTTCACCTCCATAATCTGACCAGGTCATCAGTAGGGGCTGTAAGTTTCATTGGGACTGCTCAAGTATTTCATGAGAAATAACGTTCACAAAATTTGACATTGACAGCATGCTGTGACCTTGACCTTTGATCTGTAGAATCTAATCAGGATATCAGCAGTGGTTAGAGAATACCGAATCTGTAACTTTTACTTATGGCCAAAGCCAAATAACTGTGGCCAAAACATATAATCTACATTCACCTGAAATCATTTTTTTCGAAAACAAAACGGCTTGAAATTCGGCCGAAGCTAAAATCTCAACAGTCAATTACTTTGCAAAGTACTACCAGAGTACTACCTATTTATTTTATTAGATGAAAAGTGCACGTTATCTGCACTGCAACAAGCTTAGATCAGATAAAATCCAGTCGCCCTCAACAAAATTCAATGGTGTAGAAAAACCGACATAACCGAGTTCTCCGACTGCAGACAGTTAAGATAATGTCCAGTGGTTGTTTTGTCTAGTCGACGTCAGGAAAGATATCAGCTACAGAATCTTTCATCAGTCACACCTCAGTATCAATGGACTGACCAATCCAGCATTGTGTTGCATGGTGGCTCAGTGGTAAGGCGTTGGACTTGCGATTTACAAATCGCGGGTTAAATTCTCGGCCGGTCCGCTTTCACAAGGTCAACTCAGCCTTGCATCCCTCCGTGATCGCTAAATCCAGTACCTGCTTTGGCTGGGGGTAAAGGCGGGATTATCACAACTGCCAGGTGGCAGGTAACACTGTGTGATCCCATATGGCATGCGAGTTTCCCACAGCGGTGAAAGCTAAGTTGATGCTAACTGCTATACACTGTTTTTTACTTTTTACTTTGCTTGTAAAATGGCCACTGACTCGTATGTATGTGTGTGTGTGTGTTCACTATAAGTAGAGGCAGTCAGACCTTGTTGGCAAGCCTTCCAAGTTCCTCTTGCAGCTTCTTGTTAGCAGACAACTGCTCTTGATAGTTGATGTTGCTGACCTCAAGTTCAGACTGAAGCCTGTCTCGAGACTATAATAACACGACAGCAGTAGGAGTGTGCAAAATCAAGAAATGCATATTCAAAAACAACACTGTAAAAATTGATAACAGTATGCTACCAACCCCAATGACATAAAAATTATATGGGCAATGCGAATGGTGCAGGCTTTTAAATATCATCAAATCTGACCTGACCTAATTAGTGATGTATTCTGGATCAAATTAATTTACCTCTTTCTCGGAATCTTGTTCTTTCCGAGCAGCATCCAGAGAATCCTGGAGAGCTGAGACGAGCTTTGTTTGACTGGCAAGATCAGATTCGGCACTCTGCAGTTGCTGCAACCAGAGAAAAAACAGACAATAAACTGTAAGTTCAACTGGTAACTTTCCTTGCTGTATTTCAACCACTCCATGGACAGTATGCCGAGACTGTCTTAGGAGCCCTGTCACTCAAAGAGGAACCCCCACGAGGTTGCTCAAACTGCTTTGTGAATGCATCTGACCATGGAAAAGCAAAACTGCCTGCACACACAAGATACTCAACTTTCATTCCAGTAAAGCAAACAAACTCCGTAACAGCAACATCGTAAATAATTTCATCGGAGTAAACTTAATAAAAAAATTAAAAGGTCAAAAATTCAACTGTAACAGAGATAAAACTTTTGAAGGGCTTGAAGGAAGCGTGTTCTGGCACAAATCTATGACACTATGGTCCTGGAATGGTTGCCGTTTCATTATGCTATGCAAGTCAGTCACCGTGCATTACGACCAATTTCAGCTGTCACTTTTTACTGCGTGATGCTAAGCTAGCGCGGTATATGCTGTCGTCATGTATCCGTCTCTGTCCGTCCGTCCGTGTGTCACACGCTGGTATTGTACCAAACCGGCTAAACGCTAGGATCACGCAAACAACGCCATTGGCGAAATTCCAACAAGATCACCCCCAATTGGGGCGACAAATACAGGAGGGGTAGGTTAAAACAGCGATTTTCGAGCAATCTTGCTATATCTCAGAAACGGTGCAAGATAGGGACATAGTTAAAATGAACTCATGTGTGCTCTATCGAAGGGTGTCCAGTGACCTTTAGTGACCCTAACAACCCCAAAACCACCCCATTTTCGACATTTTGTATCGCCTTTCATATCTTCATAGTGAGTGGAGTTATACATTTCTAAATTGGTAGACATGTTGATGGTAGCAAGTGCTAGCCCAAGGATGGCAAACCATCCCTTAAAGGGGCGTAGTTAGGTTATGTGAACCATTTAAATTTTGGTGGACAGCAACCATATCTCTGCAACGGATGATCGTTTTAGGCGCCGTCAACTTAGTTGGGGTGAGTGTCATAAACTTCTGATGGTCGTCGGACAACTGTTGATCACACCCACCGCCGATACGAAATATTTAGCATGCGCTGAGCCTCTGCAACATGCAGGTCTGTCAGTGGCATATATAAAAATGTATAAAAATGCAAATTCTACCACTATAACGATTAACGAGACCAACAAAATACTCTCATTTCTTTGCCAATTCTGTCATCAGTTATAGACAAGCAGACAAGTAAACATCGTACTTCTTGCAAATCACTGATCTTTCCATCCTTCGTCTGCATCTGCTCTGCCACCATTGTTAGCTGCAGCATTGCACAGGTCACAGCGGTAATTGCGCAGCAGATGCAAAACAAACCTGACAATCCTGAGGAACTACCAGACGGGATTGTCACCTCTGCCGGGTGGCAGGTATGCAATCCCATATGGCATGTGAGTTTCCCACAGTGGTGAGGCTAAGTTCTTGGTAACTGATATACACTCATTACTTTACTTAACTTTTAGTACAAGGCACACACACACACACATGTAACGACTGATAACAGCATCATACAGAGAGCTCTGCATGGATGTTCATCAAGAGCATGGCCAAGAACCATACTGATAAATAATTTAAACTAGAAGGGCGTTCCATAGAGCGAATACCTGCCCCACCGATCTTAACCTTCCGGAATTTAATCACCTCGTCCCCCGTGTCCAAGAGTATGACTGACGAAGTTTGGTGACAATCAGACTTGAACTGGCGCCAGAAAGTTGTTCAGAAACATCTATATACATATATGGGGGAGATAATAACACGATTATGACATCACTCCTTTACTCTAGACTTAAAACCACTTGTTTACAATTTTTTGTCAACTGTAGACTGCTAGTTTATCTCAGGACAGCCTTCATGAAGTAACCACATTTTAATTCTTTTTTGTCATTTACCTGCTACAACTCCTTGATGTACATTGAGCAGGCTAAGCAACAGTTTTTAGCGTACGTTATGCATCCATGTATCATAAAAGGTTTAAGCTTAGTCAACTTCTGCTAGCAAAAAATGTGACAGCAATCTAACTTAGCAAGTAACGAAGATGAGAAATTAAAATTAAATTAAAAAGTATAAATAATGACAATGGCTTAGTAAAACATTGCACTAAATGCATATAAAACAGCAGCAGATGTTTAACCTTGGCTTCCTTTTCTCGCATCGTTTGCTTCAGTTCTTCCATTTCTGCCCGCATTTTCTCCGATTCAGTATCCTAATGAAGCGACAGCAACCTCAAACAGTAGCAGGTAGAACTAGCACATCAACGAAAGGAGAAAAGACCTCTCTGACCACTTCAGTGCAAAGAACTCAAAGAGGAAAAACATAAAGAAAATTTGGTGGCACCGAGCTGCCTGCAAAACTGTGTTGCCAAACTGACTAAGCAGCCCAGCATTCCCCACTGTTGTCCATAGCACTCCGTGCAGGTGCCTGGGTATCAAAAAAATGTTTTCCTCCTGTTAAGTTTTCCCCACCCACAATCACAAACTTTGACCTATGACCGTGACCTACAAACTTGACCTAGACAGGGTCACGGGGAGCCATTGTGGCTCATCCATAACGAAAATCTGCACGGAGGGCGAGGAAGGTTTAAGTCAAATGCGGACAAAAGCAGACAAGGGGGAGGGAGGGTGTAAAAGCTACATATTTTCTGCAGACGTTTTTTATGGATGGCCTGGGCCTGGGCATTAACCAACCACCTTACACTCAACCTTGCCAAGACCAAGGATATTGTTTTCAAGCGGCCTAGAGCTCGATGCTTTCATCTTCCACCTGCTATTGACAGTATTAAACAACTGGATTGCAATAAGTTGCTCGGAGTTCTTTTTCAGTTTAATTTTAAAATGGACATGCATGTTCAGAACATATTGATCCAGTGCACTCAGCGAATGTCATTCCCTTTACCATCTCCTCCCACCGTATCGGACAAGTGATCTTCGTCAGCGAGGTCATCCTTTTCAGTTGCCTGATCACTGTACTGATTTGCATAAAAAAATCCTTTATTGTTCAATCCTTGTATCAGTATATCAAATAAACTCATCCTAGTATTTAGTTATATTGCTTTGTGTGTTTATTGTTTTTATGTGATCTCTATGTTCCATTTCTATTGTACTGTTATGTATGTTGATGTGCGTGTGTCGCATCCTAATAAAGATTACTTACTTACTTACTGTTACATCATGTATCTGGGATAAAGATGACTTCATTCAAACGTTACAGTCTGGTTACAGACTCCCTCACAGCCGACCAACTGCCTCATCAGGATCAGCTCCCGGCCCAACACTCAGTAACGAGTATGGGAAGCCTTTTACTGTTTACCAATGCTTCGGACCAAGTTCGGACAGCAAGCCCTTTCATACTCTGGACCGGCAGCACTGAACAAGGTCCCACATGACATTCGCGCTTCACCTTCTCTGGGCATTTTTAAACGAAAACTGAAAACATACCGTTTTTAAAAAGCTTTTTGTTTTTAGCCACTTTTAAGTTCACGTGACAACGTAATGCATCGGCGGCCTATGTTACTGTAGTCGGTGCACTATAAATTAGATTCTTGCTTACTTTTCCAGCTAGCATCTGCTGTGCATCCGAAAGCTGACAGCTGGTCTGTTGAAGCTGTGTCCTCACACACATTAGTTCTGCTACTGTATGATCAGCGGCAACGTTTCTCTGATGACTCTCCGCAGCCATTTCGCTCATCTGACAAATAAAATCAAAAGCTGATACACCATGATACGATGTGGCCTAAAAATAAATGCTTAACCTGAGTTATCTAGCTGCTCTGACTTGCATTTGTATAGTTTTTACCGCTAATTATTTACAAATTTGATTATCTGAAACTTCTTACATGTACCACTAATTAACTTGTTACCACTAATTACTATGACCATATGATGTCAATCACTGAGCAACAGCATAATCAATTCAGTTTGAAGTAACCGAGATAAAATGGAAAATGGTACTAGTGTGACAATATCAAGCAAATAAAACAATTTTCGGAAATTATAAAAAATATCACGTCTCAGATTAGCCTCAATCTGGTTTGAAAATAAACAACTATAGACAAATTTTGGGCATGCAGTTCTTGAATTTCTAAAAGTGTGAAAAATCTTCCAATTAACACTCAAAAAACACTCTATTTTTATAGAATGCTCCGGAGTCTTCACCTGATTGAAGTTGAGAGCATTACTGCCAAGAAGAGAATTAGCACACACAGATACAGTGCACTACAGAGTCTAGCAGAGTCTAGCAGTGCTGCATGACGGGAACTAAAACTTTTGAGTATGCCACATAAGAAATGAACCTTAGCTCGGAGCTCTTCAACCTCTAAACGTTTGGCCCGAATGTCCATTTCAAACTGCATCAGTTTCTGTCTGACATCAGTGTTTGATGTGTCATTGGCAGGATACATCATCCTTGCCGCATCATTCACTTGCTGCTGCTGCTGCTGTAGCCGCAATGTGTCGAGCTGATTACGAAGCTGACCGATCGTCGTATCTTTCTGCTCACATTCTTTCTCCAGTGACGACACATAATGACCGTCATCCTGACACCACGTGACTTTCTGATCCTCCTGCACACAACGACGACACGATAAAGTATTCTGTCAAGTAGTTCAGTGGTGGATGAGGTCAGGCCACTGGTTAGGGTCAGTGTTTTGTGTTGCCTTCAGTGCTTTGACAGTGACGGTTGGGTGACAGTAACAACAACTGGCACTGTAGGATTTAGGAGTGAAGTCTGATGTCTACAATTGCCTTGTTGTGTGCTATGGACATTTTCTACAATTTTCTGGTACCAAAAACTAATATCAAACAGCCAAAACAGTGTAAAAAGACCAAATTTAACATTGTGTGCTTCCACATTTAAGGCTACAGTCATGACAACCTGTTAGTTTTCCACAGCAGTGGATTGGACTTGGTCAAAATCCACTTCTAACACCAATAAGTTTTCGAGCATCTCCAAGGGAATTAAACCCAAAGGCTTGCTTTACCAAGATGCACAGATCCATGGCAGCTAATGAAAACAGAATAATGTAATCTGAACAAAAAACTGGCACAAGAAGTTTTCTGGTGATGTTATTTTCTGAACTATTTTTCATCCATAACATCAGCTGTGCCTACAGTATACAAGATGTCTTCAATTATTGTCTGCATTTCTGTACACAGATAAAGACGTAAAACTTCAGTATCACACATGTGGAATAAAACGCAAATTTCTACTTGCACAATTAAGTCGAGTCATCCAGACGTACAGCATACAAACCTGATCTTGTAAAGCTCTCAACTCAGTGCTGCTGGAACTACGAAGAAGGCCACTGTTGCCATTGATCCAACCACTGCCACCTTCGACGTCACAACACCACAAAATAGTCAAAATAGTTCAAAATGCATCTACAAACACCTCTATCACAAGCTGAGAAACAGTCTGATCCCAACACAGTATAACTTCCTCTTTTGATTCACCACTCTGCTCATCCATAACTCCATATCTCTTTTACTCCCGGCTTAAAACCTACCTGTTTCACACATCCTTCCCCATGGTTTCACTTGTTGGTTCTGGACTGCCTTCATGGACTATTGCCTGGACCGTTTCTTCTGAGCTACTCGGTTTTTGTTTTTAGTTTCTCTTTATTTTTCATTTCTGTGCCATGCACTAGATTAAGCTGGCCATTGCGTCAGCTTTTGAGCGCACATAAATATACTGTATCGTATCGTAACCAATTACGAATGCAAGTGTTTTCATAGTCTTTTTCCATGTATATAGTTGTGGTATGGAAATGACAATACTGAGAATTCTCATGTGTTCTCCCTGAATACACTAGCTGCCATCAACAATGCATTCACGCAGTAAATCTTTGCTCCAACAAAATCCTCTAGCTCTTAACTGCAGTGGTCGAACTAAGAATAAATTAGCCCCGTGTGGCACTGGCGGTCGACTGCTACTTACTGCCAACTTAAAAGTCACGTGACACAAAACTAGGACAAAAATCAAAAATCCGGCCCCGATAAGCTTTAGGTATTGCCCCTAATTTAAGAAACCGTGGTCATTTGTCAGCCCCCATTATAAATGGGGGAGATGGCCTTTCTAAATGACCAAATTTACGACTTTGAAGGGCTCATGACCTTGACGTTGACCGTGGATTGGGTCATACTGCATACCGTCATGCCTCACTCGACCTCTACCTACACACCAAATTTGATTGAAATCAAAGAAACTTTTTGTGGATAAACGGACGGACGTACGGACGGGCAGACGGACATTTGAGACACACTTTATTAGGTCAACTCGGAGGAGTCGACCTAAAAAAGCAGGGGGGAGCGACACCAAAGCGCCAAAAGTGCCGACTTCAACGCCATGTACTACATGGGGGTCCACAACCACAGTGGGGTGAATCCCCCGTCCCACCGGTAATTCGAGCACTGCTTAACTGGAGATGCCAGGTACTAGAGGCCGGCCTATGTAAGGGCCACAAAAAGGCTGTTGTTGTTACACTGTTTCTATATTTACCTTTAGGTCAGCCGATAGTCTTCAAAGATAAACAAAGCGAGATGACCGTCCTGATGCCTAACCAACAGTGTAACAGCCGGAGGAAAATCCGATATCATAACTCTAACTTCAAATGCTACAAACATTTCCTCACCATATCTCACAGTGGAAACATTAGTCTCAGGTGGTCGGTCTCGGAACTGCCGATGGCGTGCCCCAGCACTCAGCGGTCGGCCTCGTATTGTCGCCGGAGGCCGAGGTGCTGGTGCTGCAGGTAAGGTGGCAAATGGCTGTGTACTCGTCGCAAAGCCGGGTCTCAGGTGTGGCAAAGCCCCACCGTAATTGACTAATCCGGCAGGTGGTGCAACTAAATCAGTTGTCCACGCTGGCTGGTGATGCAAAGGTGTATAAGTCACCTGAAACAGGTAAAAACATGCACGGTGAAACATGTAAAACATTTGCAGATAAAGTATTAATCTTGTAATCAAGAAATTCAACTCGCATGACAGTCACGTTTTCATCAACGTTGTGTAGCATGCATAATTCTATTGAACACAAATTTAACGACTGTGTTCGCCAGGAAGGTAAAGCAATCGGTAATACTCATCTGTCCGTCCATTTGTTTCCACTCTATCCCGAGAACTGACTGACCTTTCAACTTGAGTTGTTGTGTGTGTGGGTCATGACCATAGCTCGCTGAAATTAAAGGTCGAGTTCATAGGTCAAGGTCAAAGGTCAATAACGCGCTTTTGGTCCAATGTGCTAGATTAAGCTGGCCCTCCCGTCAGTTTTAAGTGCATGTAAAAATATCGTATCATATCGCACTAAACCAGTCGCGTTCAAGACAGGTCTGGACCTTAACAACAGGTCTCAAGATCAAGGCCAAGACCTCGACACTGGCTCTCGAGACCAAGACTGTACACCTAGGTCTTCAGATCAAGATCAGTAGTTTAATTCAATACTTTCAGGAAGAACAGTAAAGGACAAGTAAACAGAATATAGTGTTTGGTTGTGAGGCCGGCTAATAGGAAATTTTATGGTTGTGATGATGAAGAGCCATTTACTATTGGAGGAAGTTCTGTAGAATTTGTTACATCATTTGTTCATTTAGGTCATGTTATCTCTGC
>Ga0209780_1003131_pt1 | contig 12168 bp, 6 predicted proteins | sample WorMetexBAHAMAS2_FD_187384 | JGI IMG/M metagenome (GOLD analysis project Ga0209780, IMG submission 187384) | Marine gutless worms symbiont microbial communities from Max Planck institute for Marine Microbiology, Germany - Inanidrilus exumae... | ecosystem: Host-associated > Annelida > Digestive... | reverse complement strand
GTATAGCTGCATCAGGCGAGAGGTAGGACATGTACAAGAAGACTGTATAATAAATAGGCCAGATATAACTACATCATAATCGTCGTGAATGACACATTGTGCAACTTACACTCACTCCACACGTCAGTGTCGTCTGAAGCAGACGACACGTGTTGTGTCTTCGTGTCTGCCAGTCGTTCCGCCTGTAAACAGACTGAATACCATCAGCGGGGCTACTGCCTCGGGCGATTTGTCAACTACAGTTCGTTGAACAACAGAACAAGTTGTTTTTTTGTTATGGCCTAAATTCAGCCACAGATCACGCAGTGTAAGCAGCATAGTGAATTAATAAACTTCATCGTCATACATGCGACCAATAAAGGCACGCACAGGAGCAGGAGTCGATTCGGACAAATCGATCAATCAAATAATCAGTCAAAACATAGTTATCTAGCGAATCAGAGACGCTTTGTGGTGATGACCGTGTGAAAACAGAAAACACTTCGGATTTCACGCTGTTTTACTAGCAAGTTCGGCCCATTTGCAGTTACGAGAAAGCGAATGCAGGTGGGTGCCGACAGATTTAACTAGACGGTTGCAGTGTATCTTGAGACACACTGCAATATAGGCTCGAAAAGAGCGTTTACCATCGGCGTACTCGACAGGTGACACAACTGTTTACTTATTTACTGACGCACATGCTGTTTAGTTCCCGCATTCGACGATACCTAGTGTCACGTGCCTGCGACTGAGCGATGCCAGCGTTATCTGCCGTGTTACTTATTTTCAGTTTCCAATTCAGTCTGCTTTTCTTCAATATATCGCTCATTAGGCCGCACGAGAGCCATATCTGGCTATGGGCCGCATGGCACTGCAGCACTGCAGCGTACTAATAAACAATTTCGGACGACGGACGTTGCCGAAAATTTGGGTAAGTCCATTTCTGGTGCGCAGCGTAAATCCCAAAGGAACGACTTTGAATTGATTCTAACGTTAAAAGTGGAAACTAGACATCCCGTAGGGTGACCATTTGGTCGTGAGTTTTCGGCATTTGTAATCATTGCGGAGTTATGACGGCCTGAAGTCGCAAAACGTGGAACTTTTGTGAGCAATTTTGCGGTTTTTTGGAATAATGACCCCTCTCAAACCGTCGGTACTGCGCAGATCGCGCCTAAAATCTTAGTTCTCGGCGCTACACGCCCTTAAAGGTCCAAAAATGCACTTAAAATCATCATTTTTCTACTTTCACGGCGCGTAGCGCCGAAACTTGCACAGTTATGGTTAAGGTAATGGTGGGGTCTGATAGCTTATGGAATTGGCTATCCAACGCGCGCTTAAGGAAGTCAATCGGCCAACGGGCTCCGGAGATATGGCTGTCGGCGCAAAAGTTATCTGTAAATTGAAGCTTTGGACGGCGGCCATCTTGAATTTATGCAAATTAACCACTTTCCCGGTGTCCAAAAGTTGGAGACTTTTTATATGTTCATCAGAGGGACCTAATAAACAAGTTAAAGCCAAAAAACCTTCTATTGCAATTTGTTCTAGGTCCAGCCCTACTTTGACTGGTCTAATCTTGATACCAGTTATTTCCAGCACATGGATGGAGTAGATGGCTTATAGTCTTCCAGAGGTAGTAGAGGTATATATAGAGGTAGTAGATACATAGATAGTAGATACTTGGCATATGTCTGGCAGCGATGATGGCTGGGTGTCATGGCACTTGCTCTTTCTATCAATTATCACAATTTCAGCTGACTTGCTACGATTGAGAGTTAAATTATTAGCCTGTCGGAGGATGCCAAGCCCCACTTGTTGTAGATTTGCAGCACAGAGGCCTTGACCAGTGCAAAAGTGATTCAGTGCACACCACGTCTATCAAGGAAGGTTGCCAGATTGTAGGGGCCAGTCACAAGTGACTGATTGACTGTAGCTGACTCTCAGGCTTTGAACTGTGCCTCATTTTTATCGAGTGATACAGTGTCAGTCCAGAAAGGACACTAGACAATGAGATGGGTGGTTGAAGATGTCCCTATGGACTGACCACTCAGTATGAGTCCATACCTTGTGCAGAAAAGTGTCACAAAACTTTGGTGAAGCAATATTAGCAAAGTACAGGCAGCCAGGGAAGTTGCGTAGGCTGCATTGCCAGATATCAGTCACATGGAATTGTTCAAATAGATGTCGACTAGCTTGGTGTAGGAGGATCTTGCCCAAATGGGAACACAGTACTCTGCAACTGAGTAACATAATGCTAGGACTAATGTATGGAGGGGTGATGCACTAGCTCCCCATGTTGTACTGGCGATTGGCGAGCTTGTACAGGCAGACGTGTTTTTCACATGCTCTTTATGTGACAAGTGTTCTGTCCAATATCACGCCCATGTACACAGGAAAGTGTTCATGTTTCAGCCGCTGACCGGCCATTATAACTGATATCTCACACAAAGCTTGTATTGGAAACTGTTGAGGTGAAACACCACGGACACTGCATTAGAGGTGCTCGGCTCTAGACGCCTGTGGCAGCAATAAATAGACAGCCGGATCAAATCTGCTGTTAATGTTGTCTCAAGTTTGGCAAAGGTTCTTGCTTGCAGGGCACAGCAGATGTCGTCTGCATACATGAATCGTCGACATGCTGTGACAGGGAGGTCATTGCTGTAGATATTGAACAGTGTTGGTGACAACACTGATCCCTGTGGAAGACCGTTTATGCCAAGTGCTGATGTGATGGCGATCTCTCAGCATCACCGACCAGGGTTCCATGCAGGTAGAAAGCTTGTTCAGGAGGCCAGTGTGCCAAACAGTGTCATATGCTGCTGTCAGATCAAGAAACACTGCTCCTGTCTTCAAATTATGCTGTAACCTGTTCTTGATGTAGGTTGTCAATGCTTCCACTTGGTCACAGGTACTACATCCAACTCTGAAACTGGCTTGGTCATTACTGAGGATCTCTTCATCAGGCGAGATTCTTTGTAATACCATACATTCCAGCAGCTTGTAGCAGACACTCAGCAGTGAGACTGATCGATAGCTCGAGGCCAGTCGATAGCTCGAGGCCAGAGAAGGATCCTTTCTGGATTTCTCCAAGGTGATAACTTTTGCACACTTTTGGTATCCACAGTTCCTGGATCACTCTGCAAGTCAAGTCGGCCTTTTGGTCCCATGTGCTTGACGAATTCCAGGTGTATGTTATCATATCCTGGAGCAGTTCCCAATTTCACATGACTGTCTCCTGTGGTAAGTAGGGCTGTACCGAATATGGGTTTTCAGTACTCGGACGAATACCGAATAGTTCACTGCAGTATTCGGCCGAATACGAATAGTTGGTGACGGGAAAAAGAAGAAAACGACACAAGACATCAATGTGCAAGACACCATTATGCAAAATGATTCAGTCTATTTAGGCTATAAGTTAAACATTAAATGTTAAACTTTGACGTCAGAAAACAAAAAAACGAACATTCTACTTCTAAAGTCATTAACGTGCATGAGTCGCATTATGCAATGTACCTTTCACCATGGACTAGGCATTTCCTGATACCCATCTCGCGGCATGCGATCTACACTGCAGTGGGGCTACTGCAGCCTGGTGTGCGATGCTAATCATGTTACATGGAGTGACCAACAGCCCGGCTACGTCACGCAGTTTAGAAATTTGATGCCCAGTTTACGAGCATGCGGTGCATCGGGGATGGGGGTATACACTACAGTACTGTAGTCAAGACAACAGCAGGGCATTCACTGACCGTGGGTCGTTAACGCATTATATGTGCGACGGAGCTTTTGACGGCGCATTCAAAGCACTTTGCACCTTATGATTTGCATTTGTGGCCGTGCTGACTCAGCGGTGCTAATTATTCGTATTCGGCTAATTTTTCTCTCCACTATTTGGCCGAATACAAATAGTGCATTTTGTCCACTATTTGGTGCTGAATAGAATACGAATAGAATACTTGGTATAGCCCTAGAACGACTGCTTGTGTGGCTATTTGCTGTTTTGTGACATTTAAAGAAGTTGACGCCGCCAATCTCGGATCTCGTGCTCGAATTTCTGATGTTTGGGGTCTTTTGCCACCTTGACAAGCTCCCGGGCAACTTCATTGGCTGAGACTGGGGGTCGAACAGTTCTTGGAGGCTGCTGTGATGCACCAAGTCGACGGATGAGAGCCCAACTCTTTCTACTCGACCCAGAGAAGTTTATCCCTGCTGCAACTTCTCCAGCCTGTCTCATCTAGCAGTGTTCAAAGACTCAATCAAGTGATTGGCAGTGTCAGGATCGCCAGACTTCTGGTACCGATCAAGTAAAGCTGTCGAAAGCCCTTGGGATAGCTTTTGGGCTGCATTGGAAATTGCTCCTTTGAAACGGTTACATGCTTCCTCGACCGATATTCCTTTTCAAGGCCTGGCTGTTATGCAGCCTTCCATGATCCTTTTATACAAGGTCCAGTCGGCTTTCCTGAAGTTCCAACGCTTCTTTTCGGCATTGTGGATAACTGGTAGTGTCAGCCCGATGTGAATGACATATGGCCTGTGCTGACCGTGCGGAAAGTCATCGAGCACGGTCCTTGATGCTGGCTGTGGATGACCACTGACAGAGGTTACCTTTCATACCAGTGAGTGTTCTGCCTTTCTGCTTCAAGTCATATGTCAGTCCTAGGTGACAGCAGGATGCCCAGGATGAGATTTTCTGTCCCTGTGAGTCTGTGTCATTGTAGCCCCATTCAGGACTGTGACTATTAAAGTCTCCCACACACATTGCATGGTGAGTTAGAACTGGCAGTGAGCTCCCAGTTTCCCATGCTTCAATTGGGGGTTTATACACATTTACAATGGATACGAGACCCACTTTGACCACACCATAGTATAGCGTGGAGAGGTGATGTGGCACATCAGTGACGTCTTTTCTAGAACATGTGGCACATGTGATGAGGTCAAAACCACTGATGGTGAAATGACGTGCAATATCACTATCATGATGGAGAAACCAGTAAGGAAGTCTGACCACATTCTTATGCATCGCTCATGCAGGAAGCTTTAAATCCTGCTGTGCTCACCAAGGAACCAAATTCCCAGCCAACATGGACCATGTGCTACTCGTTGCTGAGCTTTTTCTAACCTTAACCAAGATAAAATCTCCTATCTTGTGCCATCCTTCAGTACAGAAAACTAACCTGCAGTACCAGTGTACTATTAACCTGCAGTACCAGTATACTGTTACTGTAAGTAAGAAGCTCAACTTCTCAGTCCAATGCCAGATGACATTAATGCCTTCTGGTGCTCATTTCGATAAGTCATTCAAAGTGCAGCCAATGCAGTCATTGGACCAAAGAAATATATTTGTAAACCCTTGTGTTCACACATCATTTATACTATCATAGAACTGAAAGCCATGGCCAAGAACCAGAATGAGAATGTAGCACCTTCAGTCTGTCTTCAAAGCCAAGGCAAAGGCAGATCGTCAGACGTACATGAACAAGACAGCAGAAGAGGCAGAAAATGATGTCAAAAGCAAAAGACTTGGCATCCGTAAAATAAGAAGAAAATAAATCAAAGCACTCCTGTCATTCGCAACTTCGCAAGTTGGATGGCTCTTATTGAGAATCGATAAAGGAGACCCTACAGTGCTAGCATAATCACCTTGAGTCTGCATTGAATCACTCATCTGGCAGCCCTTCTGCCGAACTTGATATAGAGGCTCACAATGCCGTCACTAACACAAGCATCTCCACAGATGAGCCAACTCTGAATGATATTGCCACAGCCATCCCCTGCTAAAGAATGGCTGGACATTGGGGCCAGATGGTATTCCTGTATTACTGTTGAATGTGCCATTAGCCCAGTCTCCAGAGCCCTTCCATGCCTCTCTGGAGGGCAGGTTTTATACCTTCTAATGAGCAAGATAGCATCTTAATTGCATTGTACAAGTGCAGAGGCCTGAAAACTGAATGTGGCAGTTACAGATTATCACTGCCTGAGTGGTAGGCAACATGACTTTACGATTTTTAATAATTTGATTATTTTTTAAAATTAATTTTATTGAAAACTAAAGAAAATATAGCAGAAAATAAACGTTACAGTCAGTCTGCACGCTACAACACCAGCTTTGAAAGTGACCTTCCCATTGACAACACTGCCGGTAGTCCCATCTAGGCCCGCAACCAGCAGCCAATCAGAGGCTGATGATCGTCAGCATAAGACGCTTACAAGGTGAATTTCGTGGTTGAAAGTAAAGTAAAGTAAACAGTTAGCAACAACTTAGCCTCGCCGCTATGGGAAACTCATGCCATATGGGATGATACAATGTTACCTGCCACCTGACAGAGGTAAGATTCCAGCATTTACCCCCAGCCGAAGCAGGTACTCAATTTAGCAACCCCGAAGGGATGCAAGGAAGGCTGAGTTGACCTATGTTATGTGAAAGTGGACCGGCTGGGAATTGAACCGCGACCTTTAAGTCGCAAGTCCAACGCCGGCGAGTGGCGGCGTGGCGTAGTGGTAACAGCTTTGGTCGGGTCGTATCAACGAAGTTACTCTACGTCGAGCCCGGTTAGTACTTGGATGGGTGACGTGTTCGGGTTCGAGACGGCACTTTATTTCGGTATGTAACCAGCCACCCAGGTCGACTCAGCCTTTCATCCTTTCGAGGTCGATAAACTGAGTAGTAAGCTGTAATCGGATGTGTGTTTCCTTGCACGGGCGGCGCCATCTGGTGAAAGCTTACGGGGTGAAGGCCTGGTGTGGTTGATTGGAGCGGTGGTGTGTTTGCTAGCTGCATGGCGCGGGTCCAATTGTACGTTAACGCGTGCAATGGATGGCCGCAATTTGCGCTGCAGCACCATTGGTTCATGCCAATCAACTGCCACTTCCGAAATTGTAAAGTGCGGCTGGTCACGGTGTGTAAGTAGCGCTCTATAAGAATCCGACCTTTACCTTTTTTACCTACCACAGCGCTATCACGAACACATTGTCGTCCAATCAGAGAAGACCTCCACCCATGGACAGATTTGCACCAAATTTGGCACATGTGTTCGGCGATTGGTTGAAGGTGTCAGTTCTGTAGGGGGTTAGACGGGTTAATACACCGATTGACCCAAAAAAAATTGCAAAATTTTGTTTTATGGTGGTTTTATGTTAGGTTGGGTCTAGTCGACAACATACTAAAAGTTGGACAAAATTGGAGTATGGGAAGGTGTCCAATTTCGAATATGATTTTTGTCGATTTACAAGTCATTTTCTTACATTTTTACCCAGGTTTTCAGCTACAGTATTTCACATGAAAGTGTTACCAGTGATGTTGAATCATGCCTTATACCATATATATGGTTACCTGTACCCCTCCTATTGTTGCACTTATCAAAACCTACAAAGCAGGTTTGGTATTGAGCGTCACGCGTATACTAAGAGTCGCATTGACCAAATTCCATGTGTATGTATGTATGTGTAACTACTCCTCCCAATGACCACTGAACCGATTTGCATAAAAATTATACCATCAAATAGAGCGTCTTACGCTGATTGCTATAGGCTACTTAGATTTGAAGTATTTACCCCCACCATATTTATAACCCCCAAAAAAACCATTTCTGGGGCCCCCGTAATGTTAAACCAATGGAAAATACATGTAGAGGACTCTTGAAAGGCCCATTTAAACATCAATAGGAAAATATTCGCGGTTTATGGCTCAAATGACGTGGTTCAGCCCAAGGATGGTCATTTTTGGGGTAAGGATGATGAGTGACATCATTTGGGAGAAATGTGCCCCAAAAAACCCCAAAAATGGGCGTGAATAGGCATTTTCAAGCCAAACTAGCATTATATTGAAACTCGCATATCTCGGCCGCGGTTCGAACGATTTCGACGAAATTTGGCACCGTCATGCTGTTTGACCGTTCTGACCGTTGAAAAATAGAAATTTTGAAAATCCAAGCTGAAATTCGGTATGTGAATTGATAAGCATAGGAGCTTTATGTATTTTCATAGATGAAAATTTTCTCATCTAGGTGGCGCTTTTACAACACCACGACGCAATCTTGAATTTTTTGGACCCCTCATACGTCAGGAAGTAATTAAGATAGAAAGCTCAAATTTGGTGTGTGAATAGATATGCACAGTAGCTTTACTACTGTAGAAAATTTTGTCTGCTAGTGGGCGTATTTGCACCGCCCCGTAATGTTAAAACAATGGGAAATAGAGGACGCCATGGTTATTAGTAGGTAAGCAAGTAACAAGGCAGGTTTTGGTGTGCTGCATGCAACTCAGTTAATCGGACATGCAGCACGTCTACGCGAAGGAGTGGGATGTCCGAGCACCAGAGAACAGTTTGGGTCATGTCATCCACTGCGTCATCCGCTTACAACCTCATCATGCAAGAACTTACCGTAAGAAGTTACGCAACAAGTGAACAACATCTGAGTTGTCTGCCTCTCGGGTAAGAAGGGATGAGACAGATCTCAGTAAATTTGCAGAAAACTAGACAGTTTTACACCCTTCTCACCTTATGACTCGTTACGCAACATTATCACATGGATTAATGCCAATGAGGACGTCAACGTTCAGAACCTTTTTGAAATCGGAAAAGACATTGTACAGAAGATGGATGGACAATCGGTTTTCTCCTACTCTCACAAACGGAGTTTGAAGGCGAAGACTCTCGCATCGAGCAAGAACGTAATAGTTTCTGCAGATTGTAGCATTGACCCAGCTCTACTATTTCAGAGGTTTCTAGTAGTCTCGCAGACGGGTGATCTTCGGCTAGATGATGTCATGTCCTATGAACTTTGTCCTTACCGGACACAGATCTTCTTGTTCTCTTGCTCTTCCATGCAGATGTTTCTAAATGTACTGTACTCTATTTCCGCTCTGACAAGGCGAAATCCTATGTCTATAATATCAAGGTTGTCAAGCAGGTTCTTGGTGAAGCCATGTGCAGCGATCTATTGTTTCTGCATGCCTTTACGTGATGCGATTCGGTGTCCAGGGTATTTGGGATTGGAAAGAAGCTGGAGTTCAAACGAATCATCAACAGAGAAAAGTCAATGAAAGACTGTTCAAAAGCATTCTCCCTACCAAAGCAAAGTCAGGATCTTGTGCAAACCAATGGTTGTAAGGCAATGGTTGCATTGTTCAATGCAGATCAGAAGGACTCACTGGCATCTATTAGGTACAATATGCTCTGCAAGAAAGTTGCGAGAGCTACGATGTTCATCACGCCAGAACGACTCCCACCAACTGCCTCTGCCTGTAAATTTCATTCTCTGAGGACTGACTACCAGGTTATGGAGTGGATGGGATGTAGTGATGAAATGACGCCATCTGAGTGGGGATGGAAGGTAGAAAGGGACAAACGTGTTCCAGTGATGACAGACAAGCCCTGCTCCAGATGCACTGATTCAGATAATTCACTGCAACTGTTTAGAAGGATGCAATACCCTAAGGTGTACCTGCAGAAAGCATGGACTAGAGTGTACCAGTGCATGTGGACACTGCCAAGATGGCAACAGTGACAATATGAATAATGATCCAGTGACAGCTAATGAGGATGAAGATGAGAAATGAATAGTTTTGGAAAAAGCATAATGACGTATGTGAATCCGGGTGGGTGCAACAAGGAGCTTTGGGTGGGGTAGCCCTAGATATGGTATAAGGGATGATTCAACATCACTGGTAACACTTTCATGTGAAATACTGTAGCTGAAAATCTGGGTAAAAATGTAAGAAAATGACTTGTAAATCGACAAAAATCATATTCGAAATTGGACACCTTCCCATACTCCAATTTTGTCCAACTTTTAGTATGTTATCGACTAGAACCCAACCTAACATAAAACCACCATAAAACAAAATTTTGCAATTTTTTATGGTAGGGGTACTTTGGCGTTATATTGACCTGTCTAGGTCAGATTATGCCCTTTCCCATTGACAAGCCCAGTTGTTGTTAACACAGGGCTGGTGCCATTACGCAGCCTGTGATTCATTTAGATTTAGTGATTTTTGTTGCATAACCCCTATGTTGTTAGTTTTTGCCTTGATACAATGTAATATTACTTAAACTACAGCAAGATCTTGACTTAGTAAGAGCTGTTTTTGTCAGATGCATGGCATTTGAACACTATAAATACAGTACCATAAGCAGTTCAGTTTGTCTTCTGAAGATTTGTTGTTTGTAGTTCATTATGACTATTTGCAGACTGATCATATGTAGGTGGCTGGACAAAAGATGACGATGTACCACTGCCATGGAGAATTCGTCAGCACCAGGCATTGATGGATGAAAAAGTATTGGACCCAGAATCCACAGTTATGGCTATCTTTCCATCTCCAATGATGTATGCAGGCCCAACAGAGGTAGAAACCTCTATCTGACTTTGTATTTTACTTTTATTATTCATTAGTTTTCATTTGGCACATTTATATGCATGTCTTAATGGCATATGTTATGAAAATATCTGCAGCATCCATATATTTTGTCTGCTGTCCAACTTTAGTAGGTTTTATCTTATTTTAGCCAAACTTAGTCAGAATGTTTATGGCTTAATATCTTACTCATGTTTGGTAGCCAGCCAAAGTACCACACATCTATGGACTGTTGCCTTGTCATCAAAATTCCACCATATTAGCACTGAACACTCTCTTACTTCAAAAGTTTTTTACCAGCTGTTACCATACTTTCTTAAAGTATTTATAAGCATAATGTCAGCGTCAGATTCAGATTCCCCCACCAACCCTTGAGCAGTGGCGGGTTACAGGCACAATTGTTGACCACTTTTTGCTTTCAACTTCTTCCAAACTTGCAATTTAGTGAAATATTGCTCATGCTTTTTAATATTAATTACTAATCTTGTGTTTTTACTGCATGACGCTAAGTTAGCATGGTATATGATGTCATCGTGTGTCTATCTATCTGTCTGTCACAAGCCAGTATTCTACCAAAATGGCTAAACTTAGAATCACAGAAACAACCCTGTATGATAGCCCAGGGACTTAGTTTTGTTGCTGCCAAATATCTCGGCGATGCTCCACTGCACATGGCGCCCGAGTGCATTATCCACTGAGTTACATGGGCAGGTGAATAATTGGCGGTAGAGACTTCAAATTTAGTAGGCAGGTTGACCATAGCACGTCCTGGCCCACGGATGACAAACCACCTCCAAAGTATATCCACCAGTTCGTGCGTCTGTCCATCCATTTGTCTGCCTGTTACTAGCCGGTATTGTACCAAATAGCTAAACATAGGATCAACGAAACAGTGTCATATGATAGCTGAGGGACTCTAGTTTTCTAACGCCAAAGATCTTGGCAAAATTCCAACGGGGTCACTTTCAACGGGCATGCCATATTAGTTAGTTGGAGTTCAACGTCCCTTTTCAGCATAAATATGGCTATATCAGAGACGACAGGTCAGGTGTAGAGACTATCTCTACTCAGTGAAGGAAGGCCAGCGATATATTATCCTCAACCCTGGCCGCCTTTTTGTTCAGCAGCCACTAGGGATGTTAAATGAAGTTCGAATATTCGAAGCTTCGGTTTTCAACTCGGGGGCGGGGGAATTTCAACAACTCGGAAACTCGATTCACATAACTTGAGCCAGGGCGACAGCTAGGGCGTAAGCTTTACAGCAAGGTCATATGATCTGGCGCGTTCTGGTGTAGCGCCTCGACTGGTAGATGGCCTGTCGGCAGAATCGTTTCATCTTTACTCAGCCGCAGCGCAGATACGTCGATTGTACCGTTGATTACTCAGTAGACGTACATGTAACTTCACGAAGCTGCCACGCTGGTCCGCATTTTTCGTTTCTGTGCCGTGCGTGCGCTAGATTAAGCTGGCCATCTCGTCAACCTCTTAGCCCGGTCCGCATCGTATCCTATCGTATCCGCAACATAAAACAGTTTTACGAGAATACAACAGCTTTACTCAAACAATTGCATTCGATCGCGTAAGCCGCGTGCAACGTGCTAACTGTCGCGAGGACATCGCCGCCGACAAACGGGAATTACTCAGAGCCTGGGAACATTAAAGTCAGATGCGCCCGGGCTGCCAGTCCCGGCGTGTCGGTCGTCGGCGTTGGTGGTCGTCCGGCGGGCGGCATCGGGAAGTGGTGAAGGACACCGGCGCGATGACGAGTACATGCTTGCACTTCTGCACTTCGCAGCTGTCTCCTTCCCACAGTTTGCCGGTCACTTGCCCCCCCCC
>Ga0209780_1003130_pt1 | contig 12171 bp, 7 predicted proteins | sample WorMetexBAHAMAS2_FD_187384 | JGI IMG/M metagenome (GOLD analysis project Ga0209780, IMG submission 187384) | Marine gutless worms symbiont microbial communities from Max Planck institute for Marine Microbiology, Germany - Inanidrilus exumae... | ecosystem: Host-associated > Annelida > Digestive... | reverse complement strand
GTAAGTAACTCAAACCATCTAACATTTGTTTGGTGCTTCTGCCTGGGTGGCACGAAGAGCATCTGGCATGTAAAAATTCTGCTGCCGAAATCACAACCGACCTTTGACCCCTATACTTAATACATCGGCTCATCTTAAAATTATCTAGGTCAAGTTCAAAGTCAAGGTTATACATTAAAAGCTCACAGTCACAGGAGGGCTTTCTAGTTCCAACTTCATGACAGATTAGAACGGGTCTTTCAAAGCAACGGTCTCCTTCTGGTTGTCTTTGCAGGTTGCTGGAACAAACAATTTTTCGAGTTTTTTTACACGCTATCTGCCTTCTTGGCACCCAACAAACAGTGACTTCAAAGCAACGACCGGCGGTAAAGATGACCTGCAGAGGTGAAATGTTTCTGTTAGTTGACGACTTCCGTCGACGCTGCGCCGACTTGACAACACCAAACAAAACGTCGGTGTGCACAGTGCGCTCGTGTGCTTCATCCAATACCACTACCGAGTATCTGCACACCAATCACCAGCAATATTAGCATGCTGGCCGCGTCCATAGCAGAAAGCACAATGTAATGGTCTGTCATCTGTCCGTCTGTCTGTTCAATCGGCATACTCACCGTGACCGTGACTCACCAGGGGGCAGCATGCAATGCGGCCACCATACATGTCAGATCAACAATAATGAAGACTCGGATATTTTTTATTTTTACACTTGGTAGCATAATTATGACTGTAACAGATAACAAAGATTAGATCGATTACAAAATGTCTTCAGTCGTAATAACAGTCCCTGCCATGTCATCAACAAAGCCGTCATGAAGCAAAACTGCATTAGCACCAGACAACTGCTGCAAAGGGAAGCTGCCGAAGCTACCTTCAGGGAGCTCACCTGAAATGTCTACAATTCGTCGACCAAGGCCACCAATTAAGTATTTTTATTGCTAACTTCGCATCAAAATTTAAAAAGAAGCCAAAGACTGTTGGCAAATGAACACATTGTAGAACATTTCGTGTGATCAAGTTTAAAAAGTTGCAGTTTGCACCGTTAGCTACTGTAACGTAGAATATGGGGATTTTGATGCCCCAGTGTCGACATAGATGTCTTCATCACAAATACTGAAACCAAGCTGTGATCTTGACCTTTGACCTCCCAAAATATAATCAGGTGATGAGTATGGGTTAATGGTTATTCCCTGTATGTTTCATCAAGATTGCTCAAGTAGTTCATGAGATATGGTGTTAACAGGATTTGACCTCAATGGCCTGCTGTGACCTTGACCTCTGACCTCCAGAATCTAATCAGGTCATCAGTAGGGGCTGAAAAATTGTTCAGGCCATTCATGAGGCAGTTATAACCAGGTGATGAGTAACAATATCTTATCGGACAAATGGATGAACGGACGAACGAACGAAAGGATGGACGTATGGGACAATGGGATAGCATAAAACATAATGCCTTTGCCGATACTGTGGGTAGCAAAGGCATTAAAAAATGCAACAATGAACTTGAACAATGACGCATCATAAATAATTGAACCTAACACAAATCTAAAGTATATGCAGTGTGTACTATTGTGGGTTATAAGCCAGAATCAAAACGGAAGGTTAACAAATGTTGCAATGCATTTGATGCTTTAGTCTTTGCTATTTCCAGGCACAGTAAGTCTTTCAGTTTTTGCCAGCTTCGGTTGGGTCTCAAATCTCATACTGAAAAACCTCTCTCTTAAAAATGCTGGATGGACGCAGATTTGCCATTCCCGTCACCTGATCAAAAGTGGCGAAGCACTGAAGTAGAAGACATAATAACTAATTTTATCTGTACAAATCCATAAAAACAGCATAAAATACCTTTTAAGCAGTGGATCAAGCAAAGCTTCACGTAACAGCATGCCATCTGTCATGTAGATTAACTTTGAGCTATTGCTTGTACAATCATCGAATCTTACATTGTATCCGACCTGTAGTCAGCAGCAGCACATTATTTAAACAAAACAAGTTGGCAAAACGCAAGCCAGAAGTGATGCCCCACTTTAGTTTCCAAATAAAGACAACAAACCATCCACTTTGACTGCATATTAACAGAGTGCTAGTATAAAAAACACTGTGATGACTCAAACAAGACGCTGCTCAGACAGCTCATACCACTGCAGAAAAATAATACATTTGGGAGACATTACTAATTCACTTACTAATGCATGAAATCTTACAAGTCATAATCATCTTACGTTGAGCTCCTGAATATGCCAAACTAGTAAGCATCCACTAGAAATAGCACAGCAAAGGATTACATTGTTGGACATAATCAGTGGCTAATTTCATCTTTTAAGGTGATATGCAACGATTTTTTAACCAAATGGATTAAAAGTAGTTTCTAGCAGCTTACTGCAATATAAACCCATCTGTGTAACAAATTTTGATAAATTATGCCGTAAAATGCTAAAAAGTACAAGTTTATTGGTCTTTTTGGTATAGTTATTCTTCGGCTGTTTCCGTCATGTGTGACGTCATACCAGGATACGCTTGTTTCATTTGCATTGTTATGCGTTATTGAGATTAGTTAAGTTATTTATTTTACCAGTTTATGTTTTAAGAACTTATTTCTACGTCGTTATGCCTATAATTATGTTGTGTAATATTTCAGTCAACACTCCAATAGCCTGTTCCCTTGATTTCCTGGTATGATGCCATCACTTGCAAAAGTAAACAAATCATCAGGTGCACACTTTCTGGCGCTTTTTCTAAAATTTCCTAATTTTTTATGTTCCTTAATATTCAAATAGATTTGCTTATATTAAAGACATACTATGTGCAATTTACTTTAACAACCAAAAAATCATTGCATATCATCTTTAAAGCAGTTCATGAAGACAATGTAACAACTTGACATTACAGTGTGGGAAGTCTGCTCTCCAGCCCTCTCTGTCTGTAGGACGCATAATTTACAGCTTGATATTGTTCAATCTAATTTTTACACTTTGTTTTAGAAAGGTGGGCAAATGTTCTCTTTACCAAGGCCAATTTCACAAACATTTATTCACAACTTTTTAAAGATCCTGCCAACAGACAAAAGAAACCTGGAATTATTTTAATCAATGCGTCACACAAGTAACTAATGCACTAAATAGATGTGAAATGTTATTACGTAATACTAACCAAATCACCTAAGATGGAACCCTTTTCATCAGCCACGCGCTGAGCTATGGTAATTGCTGCAACCCTCCGTGGCTAGAACAGAAACAACATATTTACAAAGTCAAAAACAGATCAATACGTGCATATATTAAAAATGAGTTGAAGGTTCTGTTATTTCAAACAACACTAGTATTTATAGCAAATCAATGATCATCTATAAAAAAATACAGAAATGCACTAAGGGTATAATACAGACACGATATGATACGATACGATACGGTAATTAACGTCTGCTCAAAAGATGACGGGATGGCCAGCTTAATCTAGCACATGGCCCAGAAACGAAAAATCAGGAAAAAATAAAATCAAAAACAAACTGCTCAGAAGAAACAGTTCAGGCAAAGGTCCGTGGAGGCAGTCTGGGAGGAAAAAGTGAAACTACGGTGGTAGGAATTGTGAAAGAGGTAGGTTTCAAGCCAGGAGTGAAAAAGAGAGGGAGTTATAGATGTACAGAGTGGTGAATCAGGAGAGGAAGAAGATACCAGTTTACTTCCTGTCACTGCTTTGGTGATCAGAAAAGCATCTGTCTGAAAAAATTCACGATCCAACATTGCCAGCCTAATGTGAATTAAGCAGAGAAATAAAGGCTGGCTATAGCAGTTTTATAGACTAGACAGATAATAACGAATTACAGCAGACTGGGACACACTCTTCAAACGGCAATATCACAGGCTGCTATGAAAGAATTTCAAACCATAGCTATCAAAAAGTATGCAATATAAGTCAGCACTCAAATTGAACAATATAAACAACACAAGACAATTAAAATTGTCCAGAATTCGATACGATATACTTACGTGCACACAAAAGCTGGCAAAATGGCCAGCTTAGTCTAGCGCATGGTACACAAACAAAAAATTAAGGAAAAACTCAAAACAAAAACCGATTAGCTCAGAAGAGATGGTACAGGCAAAAGTCCGTGAAGGCAGTTTGGGAGGGAGAAGTGAAACTACGGGGGTAGGATTTGTGAAACAAGTTTAAGCCAGGAGTGAAAGAGAGAGGGAGTTATGGAACTAGTTTGAAATAGAATTAGTTTGCAATGACCTGTGCCAGCTGGGATAACTAATGCACAAAAATGAATGTACTTTAAATAAAATGAACTAAAATGAAGCATACAGGCACATAATTCTCACTGATGCACAAGATATATTACCTGAGTACATGCAATTATTCCATCGTTGCACAACCTGGCCTCATAAATGTACTGAAACAAAAAAATCACTTTATGTATTATGCAGAATGATGACAATTGTTTAATGTAATGTGACTAACAAATACACATACGTTATACATATTTACTGACAAATCATTTAACCTTATAACAGGCCTACAATAACTATATGAAACTCAGACCATATTAAAGAAAACTACCTACCTTTACCTTTACCTGTGGATGATAAAGACAAGGCTATATCTGAATTTAGTCAAATGTGAATCAAAGTAACAACAACAAAAATTAAATTTACATTTAAAGATTAAGACCAAAGTATCAATATGCAATCCAGTGGTGCATCTGTTGACAAACTACAAGTCATTCATTTGCAGTAAAGTCAACAACGCCATAAAAAAACTAGGTGTCGCCCTAATGGGACGTAACCGTACTGGCCTGCCATGCAGTGTCGGCCGCCTGACAGCTCACCCGCCCGGCCCGGCGGCGGCCGACCGCCCACATGCCCGCCGGCCGGCCGAGTTACAGACGATACCAAGAGACGACGCCAACAGATGATGCCAACAGACGACAACGACAGACAACAGCGAGCAAAACAATACTGGCTCATTAGGCGGGCCAGTAATAATGGCACAGAAACAATTAGACAAAACCTGTGGTATCTGTGTGGTTTTGCCACTACCGGTTTCACCGATAATAATTGCTGTGGAGCCGCGTAGTTGACTCAGTTGTTGCAGCAAGCTCTGGCGTGCTCTACACACTGGTAAACTCCGTCGTTCTCTCTTTAGTTGTTCACAGCGAACAGCCAGATCATTTGAGCCCTCAGCTCTCGTTGCAGTTGTTTCTATACAATATACACCATCATTGGTTAGTATCAACAAACCTATGTCATTCTTAATAAGTATAAAATTATGTTTCTAATGACTTCACTATTAGCCTATTTTGTGACAAAGAATACTGACTGAGACCACAGGCGAAATCTTCCATTCTAAATTTTGAACTCTACCATGCAAAAACAATTTCATGTTGTTTTGTAAAGGTCCCTAATGGAATTCTATTTTATGTGAAAAATGACTGGAAAATGCAAAGAAACATAATACCCCATAAAGTGCCAATGGATGATGGTAATAATAATAAAAAATAATAAAAACAATAATAATTTATTATCAATCAATCAATCAATCAATCAATCAATCAATCAATCAATCAATCAATCAATCAATCAATCAAATTTATTTATAATTGTTATCATTATCATTATTGTTTCATTATAAACATTGTCATTCACTCCAAATGACATGCAGGACAGTATGCATGCTTAAGCACAACCGAATATAACTCACAGTTAGCACAAGCACTATGCTATTACACATTATACTACAGTCATGTTTGTCACAACGCCATAACTGAACAAATAAAAACTACATAAAACAAATGCAATCATATTCTAATATACAGTCAACTGAAGTTAAATAAATTTTATCTCTGCCCATCACTTTAATTTTTCACTCAGCAGCAGGATCATGCAAACTACAAAGAACAGGCCTACTAATCAATTTAAACATAATCAACTAATACCATGACTATGTTTTGTCTTCTTTGATGGAGAAATTGTGACGCTGTCATCATTCTTCCGTTTTGCAGCATTTAGCTTCGCTTTGTGTAGCTACAAAAATAACACAAATATACATCATGCATACCTCACATTGCAAAAAGCCATCTAATTCAAACACAACCAGAAAAACTAATAATAAAATCTCACTTTTGCCTAAAATAACACACTGTTACGATAATGATATGACAGCAGCGAAATTAAGACACAGATATAGCTAATTCATAAAGCCCAATCGCAGGTATTAATGTTGTCTTTATTGCTATGGTCTTCATTCCACATAACCTAAAGATAAACATCAATTTAAGGACTACTTACTAACAGGCCAAGCCAACTCAACAACTGCTCAACTTGACAACAATAAAACTCAACTCAATAATAAGGTAACTTATCAAATGGACAACTCACTGACAGTAAATTCAACATGGTAAAAGATCTCTCGTGATGCCACATGAATCCCCACGATACATTGCATCATATTGAATATCGTGATATTGAAGGTGTCTCGCATCGTATCCATATCACGATAATTCCCTCTCCAACGAATCGATATTCCACACTACTCTAAAGCAGTCATCCACTCAGCAATGTCGGCGTCACAAACAAAAAGAGAACGACGGGCGCGGAGTAACTGGTACCACATTCCAAGGTGGGCCAATGCATTCCACAGACCACCCAGACGTGCAAAATGCCAGGTATCGGGGGTTGATGTTTGTTTCAGTATCCTCTCCCATCCACCTTAAAGGCCATTGCCGGCTCACTTATGCATTCGTTACTTCCTTACATTTTCGTATTACTGTGGCTGAATTGTCAAATGAAGTCAGCAGTGTGGCTGCCCGGCACCGGACGGACTACCAGACACTTATTGTGGGTACCAAAGTCCAGCCAGTCTGCAGTCACATCCATATCCGAGCCATTGCTGGACGCCATCCGCGTGTCCATAGTGATGGCGTGTGTGGCCTAGACTGAAGTCTTAAGTGGACTTCTCACTGACGCGTTCAAACGTCATCGACGGCATGCTAACGTGGGGGTGGTATCAAAAATCTAGCATTGCTAGATTTCAGTACAGCGTTCTCACTGATGTCGTCAACTGCGATCGATCTTGGGTGATGGCATCAGCAAGAACGCTCATGCTCATGTGGGTAGAATTGACGCATCGAACATTGACGTTGACGTTCAAACGCTGTCGACGGCGGTCGACGACGTCAGTGAGAACGCTAATCAAATTCTAGCAAATTAGCAATGCTAGATTTTTTTAAACTGTCCCCCACGTTCGCACACATGCAAATGCGGAAGATGACGTTTGAACGTCGTGGTGTCGTCAACGGCGTTCGACAGACGACAGTATGTGACTGCACCGTCGATCGCGATCGACCACAATAGATGTCGTCAGTCGAATGCTACTGAAATCTATCACAGCTTGATACCGTCCCGTTCACCACGTTCAAACGCCATCAACAGCGTTCGAATGCCATCGACAACCTTCGAAGGCATTCGAATGCTACTCAAATCCAGCAATACTAGATTTTTGAGAATGTCCCCACGTTCGCATGCACACAAACATAGGGGGAGACGTCAGAATGTCGTCGATGGCATTCGACGGTGTGCGACCGCCACTGACCGCGGTCATTCGTGGTGGACGGCATCAGTTTGAACCAATGCTAGACCTTTGATACCATCCCGTCTCCCGCATCCAAATGCCATTGACGGCGCTCGAATGCCCTCCACGCCTTTCAACGGCATTCAAGGATCAAGCGCGTACGAATGCGTGCGAAGGCATCAATGAGAACTCTACATTAATCTCACATTGTAGACCGTAGGCCTACTTTTGCCTACTTGTGTATACAGTAAAATACAGCAGAGCATTCGTAAAGTGTTCAATCGTGTCGTATGCACTGACCCTGTGCAGTATCATCGTTTTCTATTTCTCCCACAGCCGTATCGTACAATCACTAAATATGATCTCTTAAGGCTCAAAATACAACAGTAAATGTGAACTATGAGATTTATATAAACTGTAACACACACTTCTCTCCCGTGCATTTTGTGGCTTTGCTTTCACGCTTGCATGAAGAACTATTGTGAAAATAAACTTAAGGCACGTGGCTGCAATGCTATATTAGCTATGAATACATGCACCTTTCTGTTTCTAAAAACACTTCTTTTCTCTGTCCGTACTGGTCCTTACCTGAATCAGGCTACAAGTCATATGACATAAATTAAAATGTGCATAAGAAATGCACAAAAAGGTAAAAGTGGCGCAACTTGAATTTAGTTTCTTAACCTGACCTATCAACCACAGCCGATTGCTGGTACGATAATCCAGGCAATAATCCGTACAATAATTAAAAATCATCTTCCAAGAAATGTGCAGAACTAGCAAAATTTGAAAATATTGCCATATGTCCACACTCCACATATCGACAAAGCAATAAAGCTGTGTTTATTGTTATTATTCTGCAATCTCATTCAGGCATCGCTTTACAAGGATGTTTCCTCACCTCAGATCATTATCATATGAAAACAGACTACATCAGCTGGGACTGTGGTCCTCAGAGGAACGAAGGAACAGAGCTGACTTGATTGAGTTATTTAAAATGGTTAAGGGATTGTCATCCACTCTTTGGTCACAATTTTTCAAGAAGGCTAAAGATACCTCAACCAGGGGACATACTTGGAAATTGGCGAAGAAGCATAGTCGCTGTGATACACGTTTGTACTTCTTTTCCCAGAGGGTTATCAACAGGTGGAATAGTCTGTCACAAGAGGATGTTGATGCCAAGTCCATAAATTGTTTCAAGAGTCGACTTGAGAAAAAAAGTACACGGCACATGGACTTCTTTAAAGACTTATAGTCTACAAGTCCTATCGGCTGCACGAAACGTTAACAAGAAGAGGTGCAACAAGAAGAAACGTCTATGCCAGGTGCAGCCGCACCCGGTAAATACCCGATAAATAGGTGCATAGCAAGCAGCAGGAAACTGGACACTTCGCCTACGGCACACTTCGCCTACTGGTCATTTCGCCTACGAGACATTTCGCCTATTGCATCATTCGCGTACTAGACATTTCGCCTACTACCTGGACAGTTCACCTACAGATATTACGCATCTCATTTTATTTGGTTCCACCCCATTTCGCTGAATCCCATTTCGCCGAAAACCCGTTTCGGCGAATCCCAATTCCCAAAAACCAGTGCAATTTACTTATTTTCCTAAAAGGAAATGCCGATGACGTCAAACTAAACTGACCCTAACCGTAACACTAACCCTAACCGACACAGTAACGGTAATATTTTTAAGAGCATTTTGTTGACACCCGTAAAAATTTACTTATTTTCCTAAAAAGGAAATACTGATGACGTCAAAAAGGTTGTATCGCATTAATGGAAGGAATTTCGGCATTCGGCGAAACGGTTTTCGGCGAAATGGGAGGACATCTTTTATTTTAGTATAATATTATATACACAACATTGTGTAAAATGCAACAGATTTATTATATACACAATGCTTATGACTAAAAATTTGCAACTATTGTTTCTTTCTTTCTGTTATGCCCACAAAAGACCTGGCTCCTTTTTCTTATACATCCCCACAAAAAACCCCCTTTCAACGATAAAGTATGAACTTACTACTCAATTCTTGTCAGCAAATGGGTAAAAAGTGAGAAAACGGAAATAGGGCCCCCCACGAACCCTGCTACTGCGCCTCTGCAAAAATTTCTTTTATTATTGCGACACAACCTTTTTATCGGTGTCGACGAAATGCGCGTAAAAATATCACCGTTACTGTGTCGGTTAGGGTTAGTGCTACGGTTAGGGTCAGTTTAATTTTACTTATTTCCAATACTGTGTCGGTTAGGGTTAGTTATACGATTAGGGCCAGTTTAGTTTGATTTGTTAGCACTAACAGTTTTGGTGCGTCAAGTGTCGCCATCTGCCGACATTGTGTATATAAGCTATTAGTTGCATTTGCACAACGCTGTGTATATAATAAATCTGTTGCATACTACACAACGTTGTGCATATAAGATATTATATACACAACGTTGTGCAGTTTGCAACATATTTATTGGCTAGAGTGAAGATTAGCGGTACTCATAGGAAATGCATAGATAAAATTTGGCAATGTATTTCGCTTTATTTGGTTAATTTGTGTCATTACAAATGGGGGTGGGGTCTGGGGAGAGGGCTTTGCCCCCTACCCAGCAAATAAACATTACATTTGCTGAAATAAATGTCTAAAAAAGTAAAAAACCGAAAATGCCAATACTGTGCATTTCCTATGATTACCGCTAATCTTCATGTGTCCCTATTTATTATATACACAACGCTATTTGATCCGTTGTGTATGTAATATCGGGGTTTATTTTAATCTGGTAGTCTTCTTGGTAAAATGAAGAGCAATCTGTAGGCGAACTGCCCAGGTAGTAGGCGAAATGTCCAGTAGGCGAAGTGTCCCGTGGGCGAAGTGTCCATCATTCCAAGCAGCACTAGCGCACAGCGTGGCATTTGATCAGCAGAAAGGTGCAGAACTAGGAAAATTTGAAAATACTGCTGCATATCCACACATCGACAAAGCAAATTACTGCATTTAATTTATTATATACAAACATTAAGCTCACCTGCATTTTCACATCGATGTATCTGTGATTACAATCACTGGAAATCTTCGGTATTACCTATTTCCGCTTGTTCATTATGTGTCTAAAATGAAGCCAACTACGAAACTTTATTTACCTTGCAAAGTATTGCTGCATTAAATAAGCAAACTATTATTAACGTAACATGCCTCGGGCTCTCGCCGTTGAATAGGTCCGGCTCCTGTTCAACAAAGTAGGTTCTCCTTTTTTCTGTATTTTGAAGTACATGTGCGGTATCATCGTAAAAGGTTCACGTTAGCTATCTCATCTCCTGATAAGTTCATGTTAATGATTTCGTTTTCATCAGCCAATTCCAGCATAACGGTATATTTAAATTATTGGCTGTAGCCTATTTGATATCTTTTTCTTTTACCACTGGTCATTTTTGCATGTGCGTAATCTACAAGAAAACTTATTACTTTAATTCTTGTCTCAGTTTTCAGTGACTATAGTGTCTTTTACGAGGATATGCTACTTTGGTTGGCCTTTTGGTCAACCAACTGAATGATATCCAGTCCGTTTTCAACGCCGCAACCCGATCAATCGCTGGTCTTCGACGTCCGAATCACATCGATCACAGACTCTGTTGCCAGTTTTCACTGGCTACGAGCAAGCTTAAACTGGTTGTACTCGTCCCGGTACTTGTCCCATCCATCTGCTCTGCTACGTCGCTCATCTGCAGACGAAAAGTCGACTTCACTCGTCTACTTTCAGACTTCTTGATGCCCGCCCTTCACGACTCGTCACTGTTGGTGATGGCTCATGTTCTACAGCCAGACTATGACTCTGGAATAGCCTACCTGAAGTCGTTCAGTCTGCCTCGTCGCCAATCTCACTATGATAGCATTCCTTTCTGTCCTTCTACGTCGTCGTATTCATGATCTTCGTGGTCTGAAAATGTATTTCGGCAATCATACCTGGACATTATTCGTTGCATCGCCATAGTGGACTTTGAGGTTACTGTTACTTAGGCTACAATAAATCGTCTCAATGTAATGTAGGCCTAATGGCGCTGCAAAAGTTCGTTCAAACCGGATGCGCTGCGGTGCGGTGCGGCGCAACGACGCACGGCACTGAAACGCAACGCAACCGGGTGAACAAACCAACAGTTAAGACAACCTGCACCTGCACTCTGCGCGTGCTGATGTTTTGAAGTAAATGTAATAATAATGTTAATTCATTTATTGTACATGCAACCGACATATAAAAGCGTTACAAAATAAAACAATGCAGTTGGCAGTTGCAGGGCTCGTTAAGCCTCTAACGCAACGCCATGAGAATACATACAGAATAAAAACATAGAACAGGTATTAAATGTCACAGTAAGCAGTAAAGTTAAAACCATCAAGTGCGCGCTAAAATAAATCAATACTGGAGAAATCGGTGTCAACTGGTAATTCATTCATTTCCAGACTTTTACGATACGGTGGCAGAAAAATACCTGCGGACATCAGTTGAACATCATCATCATCACATGGTATTTTAGAGTGGCCTAAGCAGCAACGCCACCACTAGGACCACTATAGTCAGAGTAAGTACAACAGTATCAGACAGTGTTGTAACA
>Ga0209780_1003129_pt1 | contig 12173 bp, 8 predicted proteins | sample WorMetexBAHAMAS2_FD_187384 | JGI IMG/M metagenome (GOLD analysis project Ga0209780, IMG submission 187384) | Marine gutless worms symbiont microbial communities from Max Planck institute for Marine Microbiology, Germany - Inanidrilus exumae... | ecosystem: Host-associated > Annelida > Digestive... | reverse complement strand
AAAGGATGAAAGGCTGAGTTGGCCTTGGTTGGCTGGTTACATACCGAAATAAAGTGCCGCCTCCGGGAGTCGAACCCGGACACGTCACCCATCCCAGTACTAACCGGGCTCGACATAGAGTAACTTCGTTGATGCGACCAACTTTGTTACCACTACGCCACGCCGCCAACCAAGTAGGCATACTCAGCATGGAGCAGCACGCGACTCGGCCATCTACATTTGCGTCCGAGTATTACGAGGACGGACATGCTAGTGTTTTGAATTCTTTTTCTCGCTTTGCTGCTGCTGGTTTTGTGACGCCCTGCTTCTGTTACTGATTCATGGAGGTTCTGTCCCGCTTAACCGTCCCAGAGTTACTTTAGAAAAGAAAAGGCCGGTAAAACAAAATTAACTCTTGGGTTGCTTGCTGTTTGCAGTGGCGTTTGATCAAGAAACCGTTCATGACAGCTTTGATCTTTCCAACTACATGCATCGTGCAGTTGTTCGGGTTGCGTACAAATTTGCACATCAGCTGTCACTCTATGACATACTGTTGAAGGTAAACGCTTTGTTGACTTATTACCGGCCCGCCTACACATAGTGTAGGGGGCCAGACTAGTAACGGTCGCTGGCATCAGTCGTCGTCTGTAACAATGGCATATGCAAAGTAACTCACCAGGGGGCAGCACGCGGCGGGCCAGTAGTCTTACGTACGTCCCATTAGGGCGACACCTTGTTATAAGGTTTGGGGTGTTTTTTGTCAGTTTTTTGCCGGTTATTACGTGGATTTACCCCCCAAAACAGCAGGTTTTGGGGTATCTACCCGGGTATCAAACTCTGCAGTTAGTGCCTGAAGAAAGAATGTGGTCCAGTAAGTGATTTTCTCCGGGTTGCATCGTCTTCTTTCATCTTTGCGGGGTGATGTTGCTATCAGTGCTGAGGCTTCCAGCGGGCCCAGTGCGCAATCCCGAATCATCTAACAGATTGTAATCGTTGTGAGGCAAACCTCAAAAGAGCACGCCAATGCACGTTACCTAGTTCCTCATAACTGAACCTAGAATACTTAAGCGTTTAGCAGATAAGCGCTACACTTGTCCTAGCAAGTGGAGTGCCATGTCTTCCTAATACGGAAAAAGGTGCATTTGTTCAGACCTGCATAAAGTCATAAAGTCAGGTACCAATTTAAATACGAATGGCCAGCTAGCAGGCCAGTGCGTGTTTTTAAAACAGCTCTGTATAACCGCACAGCATAGTTAGGCTAAGAATTGTTTTTTCCGAGAAGCTGTTTGGCCTGTCAGTATTGGTTGGCATCCAGTCGCACAACAATTTTGCACCCATCACCCCGTCGTAAGAGAGACTGGTCTGTAAAATAGGCTGCTTCATAAGTCACCAAACGTTCCTTTTCGACGCCGTCGAAGACTGAACACTTCTGAAAACCGAGTTTTATGCTACTGTTGAGTTTATTGTATACTTTGTTTTAGGTTCAGACAATACTGAAGTGTCAGGAGGTTGCCGCAAAGATTGGTTCGCTGGGGAGCGTTCATACTGAGGTATACAGAACGCCAGGAATGAGACCGGTCTACCTGAAGCTGTCGACGTAGAACGTTCTGAATAAATGCTGACACGTGTACAGGCTGGTGCAAAAAACGGTGATTTTGCCACTGTGAGTCGAGAAAGGTGCTGAGTAAGTAAGTAAGTAAGTAAGTAAATTAAGTAAGTAATTACGTTTGCCAAATTCTGGCCAATTTCCAAACTTTTTACCACAAGACTTGGCAGTAAATGTGTGATAAAGTCGTGGTTAAAGATGCAGTCACATCTTAAACGTGTTGCTACACTACACTTTCTTGTGATTGATTGGTTGAGATAAGGTTTTACGTCCCACTCGACACAAAGTAGGTCATTTCAGAGACGCTCTTCCCAGCCAATCTCTTGGCTTAATACTGAAAAACTATATCTAATGACGCAACAAATGCAAACGTGCATTCGTAGCAAAATATACTACAGCATAAAATTAAGACAAAAGGACTAAAGCCATGTTGTATCGCCTGTTACATCCTACAGTTTGGCAATGGAATGGGCCTATACTTAAGAAAGTAAGTAAGTAAAGTAGAAAGTATACAGAAGGAAGAAAGTAAGGAATGAAGTTAAGTAAACAAACAAGTTTATATAGTGGTATATAGAAGAAAAGCAGACTGAATTAGAAACTGAAATAAGTAACGTGGCAGATAATGCTGACATCACTCAGTCGCAGGCGCGTGACACTAGGCATCGTCAAATGCAGGAAGTAAGCAGCTTGTGCACGAATAGCTGGCCGCTTCAAGGCGAATACTGTATTGTGTTCATTCTACCAATACAGCCATCTAGTTTTTACTTATTGTGGCCAGTTGCTCCGTTTTTTGCAGCATCTTGTACATTATTATCAGCATGCGTGCAACTATTGCATGTGACTGAATATTGCCTTGTGACAGAAACTGATATTGTCAAATAATTGCTGTTAATTTACTGTGATGGATTGTAGAATCTGCTTAAAAATATACAGTTGAAGAAACTGTTTACAATTTCACTGTGTCTCAAAAAACAAGACCCTCTATAGTTTGTCATAACCTTAGCAAGTGTAGATGCGATTTTTTTAAAATTCTTAAACTGTTAGATTCACCTTAAATGTGTTTCTACACTACCTTGTAAAACTGAAATTTCCAATCGTGCTAATTTCTGTAGCACCTTTGCATGTGAGTGTTTTTAATTCAGCCCAGCTGTAATAGCCTATTGCCTATAGCAGTAGAACGAATGTTCATTAACGTGACGAAAGTGCAAAAATGTACTTATAGGTCACGGTACAATTGCCTGTATCTGAATCGTAATGACTTCAAAGTCTGGAAAGCAGCACAGCAGTGATCAGCAATGACGTAGCCAGGAATTTTGGTTTGGGGGCTTAAGCCCATTTACCTAAATTTTTTCTCCATCCCTTTTCCCTTCCTCCCCTGCTTCCTTGCCGTCTTTTCATCACCACCTGTTTATTTTTCTTCCTACTGTAATTTCTTGAGATGTGAGATGAAGTGTAATTTCATAACTTTCGTAAAATTGTAAGGCCAGATTTTAAATTTTTATTAAATTTTGCCCTTTTGGTTTGGACTGTATCTGGTCTCTTTCCATCATTAGCCCATTTATTAAATGGAATTGGTTTCATTTGGGGTGGGTGTGGCTTAAGTGACATTCGGGAGGGCTTTGGCCTCCCCTCCCCTCCCCAAGCCCATGCCTGGCTACATCCTGGTGATCAGTGATGTGAGCTAACTGAAATATTGACTGATTGAGGTGTTAAAACTTACATGAACTGGAGCAAGACTGTTATTCTTGAAGCTATCAGTGAATGGTGCAGTAGTCTGCTAGGATGTGTTTATACTAGAGATGGACGTTTTGAGCAATTGATTTAACTTTTGGTCTGTCTGTCAGGTAAATAGACTGTAGTACATAACACTTTCAAACGTTATTGTCACCTAACAGTGATCGTCATGAATTGCATAAACTTCGCGGAGTTTGTTGTTAGATCACATTCTGAATGTTGTTGCATTGTCTGCATTATGTGCTTTAGATAATCAGATGTTGTACAAAAATTAAGTAAGTCATTATTGGTATATTTTGTCGTTATTACTAATTGACTATAGACCGTTCATAGGAACTTAGGAAGTGACATATGGCCTATTGAATAGCGGCAACTCTGATGACCTTGGGTGAACTTCGGGGTCACTCACTTACTGCAGGCCTTTTCACGTGTGATTTTTACAGTGCAACGCTATGCTGGCGCGGTATATGCTGTCGTCGTGTGTCTGTCCGTCCGTGCGTCCGTCTGTCACATACCGGTATTATCACATACCGGTATTGTATCAAAACGGCTAAATTCCGAATCACAAACAACGTCATACGATATCCCGGGGACTAGTTTTCTGATGCCGAAAACCTAGGCGAAATTCTACGGGGTTACCCCCGACGGAGGCGCCAAATAGAGATGAGGTAGGTTCAAATGGCGATTGGGAGCAAGATAGGGAGATATTTATGGAACGCTATTACGCTAATAGTAACTCGTATGTGCTCTATCGATTGATGCTATTTCCAGTACCTTCTGTGACCCTAACTACAAACCACCCCATTTTCACATTTTGTATCGCCTTTCATATATACGTAGTGAGTGCAGATAGAGACTTCAAATTTGGCAGGTAGGTTGACTGTAGCAAGTGCTAGCCCACTGATTGCAAACCATCCCTAAAAAGGGCGTGGTTAGGTCACGTGGACCATTAAAATTTTTGTTGGCACCAACCATATCTGGAACAGCTGATCGTCTCTGGCGCTGTCAACTTAGTTCACCGGTGAGTGTCGTAAACTTCTGATGGTCGTCGGACAACTGTTGATCATACCCACCGTGAGATCTGTATTCAGCAGCTAGGCTGAATAAAAGAAATGGAATATTTAGCATGCGCTGAGCCTCTGCGTCGCGCGGGTTTGCCAGCGGCAGCGGAGAATCTTGTTTGTAGGCCTTTTGCTGTGCAGCTTTTGACAAGATTTGAAATGTTGAACTGACAGTACGTCGCCTTGCCTTTTTATGATAGCTAAGCTTCTGGTACATAGGCAATAATTATAGTCATCGTAAATTTTCATTACAGTGTGCCAATAAATAAATAGCATAATCATCTACTATGATACAAGTACCAAAAACAGTTTCTAAAGACATTCAGATCATATTTGACATTAGGCGTAGGCCTATACTCATGGCCGTCATGGGGCCATGGGCGTAGCCAGAGGGGCCCTGGAGATCCTATTCCTTCGCCTATCACTTCTTCCTCTTTTGATTCACCATTCTGCTCATTGATAACTCCCTTTCTAGCTCTTTCACTCCCGGCTTAAAACGGTAAACCTACCCTTTTCACAAATTCTACCCCCTCCCCCGTATTTTCTCTTCCTCCCTGACTGCCTTCACGGACTATTGCCCGGACCGTTTCTTCTGAGCTGCTTATTTTTTGTTTTTAGTTTTTCCTTGATTTTTCATTTTTTTTGTGCTGTGCGCTAGATTAAGCTGGTCATCTCAGCTTATTAGCGCACGCATTTATATACCTTATCGTATCGTATCCTGCCTCCTGTTTCCACACTTCTTCCACGGTAATTACCTCGAGGCTTAGATCCTCACAAACCTTTCCTAAAGTCTATACCCGTACCTTGAGCTATTGTACCTTTATACAGCATGGACTCAATTACTTTCAAATTCAATCAACCTAGTTGTTCTAGTGTGTTGTCCATATTTACCTCTCGGTTCTAGTTTTATCATAGTAGGCTATTTTATCGTTATTTTAATGACTGACTGACTGAGAAAGTTCAAAAAGGGCAACAAACTTAATTCTTACAATAAGAACTATATGGCATATACTAAACGCCTTAAAGCATGTAAGTTACCAACATTGCATTATAGACATATCAGAAGAGTTTTGATAGAAATGTACAAAATATTATCTGGGAAATACGATGCAGCTTTTACACCACCGGTTAACCGTGACTATAGCTTTATAACTAGAGGGAATGATTTCAGGTTACAAAAGAATAAAGTTAAGTATGATTTGCGCAAGCACTACTGCACAAATACGGCAATAAATACTTGGAATAGTCTAGCCAACTGTGTGGTCTTGTCTGACACAGTTAACACTTTTAAAAATGGACTTGATAAATTTTGGCAAAACCAACCTATTATATTTGATTTCAAAGCTAAAATTAAAGAAAACGAAAGCCGAAGTTGCTATTGGATATTAGTATTCGTATTAGTAACTGTAGTTTATAATATATGATGCGGGTATAGAGCCATAGGGCTGCGCTCGCAAAACCACTCTTCGTCTACGTCGTCTGATTGCTAACTTGTGTATTATTGCTGCTTTTATCATGTGTTGTATTTTATTCAGCTGTACATATATAACTGCAAGTGTCTTCCAATAAACTTACTTACTTAATTACTATGACACCTGCGTCTGTAACTTTTTGTTGAGTTGCTACTTATTTTGTGACAACTACCTTCAGATTTCTAGCGTAGTCGCTTTTTATCAACTTTTTATACGAAATTATAAATGAACTTCTTGTTTCTTATTAATGCGGAATTTATGAATAATTCAATTATTTACTTTGCACATGGTTTTGTAGATTGCTGGAAAATCATCTAATTAATGTATTTATATACGTTCTGCATATATTAGCCACTTTTGTCTGTTGACACTAAATTCAGTTCCAGTGTGAAACACTCGTTGTTGATCATCTTTGAAATGGGCAAACGATTTAGCAAACAGAATGACTTCTGCAATCCTCTGGTAGGACATTTGATCACATTCTCATTTCTATTCTCAAAGTTCTATCACATTAGCGCTGTTCACTCTCTTGAAAAGTTGTTAACGGTCGTCACAAAACGTCAAATTATTTGTGAGCACAAAATCTTGGCAAATGCACCACAAGATCTCAGGGGTTAATGGACCAAAGTTCACCATATTTGTAGCCAGTAGTGATGGACGTCATCCACAACTGTTGACTGATGATTGAAAGTGTCCAAGCCATAGTGATATGATGGAATGTGAAAAATGAAGCCAATGAATGCCATCTGTTTTGATGTGACATCTTCCAGGCCATGTTTGGGATGGAAACCATTATAAATATCAACCAAAGACATTTATAAATGACCTTGCCATCTTTACTCTAACCAGACAGGTCTATTGTGCCTATTTACAAGTGCCTACACGGATTGGGGCCGACGTACTTGGCGGACGACAGTCTGGCAATCTCTGCCATTGCTGGCAAGTGACACCTACGGTCCGCTGGCACCGGGTTACTTTCAGTAGTACCAAGGACAAGGACCATGCTAGGTATGAGGAGTTTTGCGGTTGCAGGTCCAGTCATCTGGAACAGTTTACCACCCGCCGTACGAACCGCAACTCTCTCCCATTGTCATTCACTCGACATCTGAAGTCCCACCTGTTCAGCTGATTGACAGCATGTCTGAGGACCATTTATAATGCGCTGTAGCACTCTACAAATCTACTCATTATTGTCATCATCATTGTGCCTCACTTTGTGGTGCATTTGTTATTTTTATTTATCTTTTTATATACTGAGTTGTATTAGTATTTGTTATGTTCTGTTTTTGGTAACAGAAAGTTGAATCAGAAGCATGGGATAAAGTGTTTTTTGATGGAAGCACTTTAGCTAAAGCCGGTGGTCTGCCTGAGGACCAATGTCAGCGAATACCAATTCTTCCTATGTCGGGATTGGTGTTGTTCCCTGGACAAGTTCTTCCTCTGAATCTATTGGATGCACGCGAAATGAGCATAATTCGCCATGCATCAAGTGGCGACAAAGTTGTCGGCATCCTAACAACCAAGTATGTTCATTATTGTTTAGCAGTTTCCATTAAAGTGAATTAACTGACATACATTAAGACTGGAAGAAAGCAAATGATCATGTTTTCTGCTGTCACATTGTCCACATGGCTAGCTTCATACGTTTTTGTCCGCCTCCAAATGCCCGAGGGTAGGGTCTTTGCTTCCTTTATGCTTGCTCTGCAACACCTATTTCCATTGTCATTGTATTGCACGAAAAAGAAGGAAATGCACGAAATATGCACCAATTTGGTGTCTTTGTCTTTGACTAAGTCTGTTGGTATTGATGTTGAGACAGAAGATTGCATTTCTTATGCTGATATTTAGCCTACCAATGCCGACAGCATTCCCGGGGGTAGGGTTTATACATATATAGGGTTTTTACCGGCATTTGTATGTTTGTTTATCCGCACGATATCTCAAAACCGATTCAGTGAGGATCACCAAACTTGACATAGAAATGTTCCACAATTGGTCGTGGAACCTCTTTTATTTTGGGGTCAGTAGGTCACTGATCAAGTTAACATCACAATCGCAACATGTCTGTGTTGGGCAGACATACTGCAACATAGTCGCTGGCTGCGTAAGACCTACATAAGCCATGCTGGGTCTTCTCTGCTGCGGTACCCAACTGCACAATCCATGCTAGCAATACCGGTTTTTCCCTGTGTCACTTTCCCATGTATGCTGTTGCTACCACCCCACACATGACAGACAGACCACCAATTTTTCCATGTATGGAGTTTTTTTTTGCAGTCGCCTAATTGCCAGCTGCAGCCAGTGGCGAACACACTGCTGATGTGAGTTTTAGCAATTTTCTGAGTGCTGGCTTCTAGTTATGATGTCGTTCATTCTGTCCGTGATAAATTTAGACATTGTGCGTATTCCAAAACTGCAAATGATGAAGCACTGGCTGCAGGTGGCATGACTCTAGCACACAGGAAGTAATGTCTAGTGTCGGCTGCACTGCAAAGATTCTGTCTGACGTGGAACCGGAACCGTCTGACATGTTGAAAGTGAAAACCGTTGGTCAGCAGCGCTTTCGCGTCGTCTCGGTGAAACACCAGCTTGATGGGTGAGTCATCTGGTAAGATATTGAAGTGAGATTAATGGTTGGAACCAGATATTAATGGTTTATTAATAGTTCTATGCTTTATTAACAGACTAAGAATTCTGGAAACCTAAGCTGGTTTAACACAACCACAAGTAGTATTAGTGGTGGTAGTAGTAGTAAGAACCATAGCTAGAATGCACTGTCGGTTAATTTTGGCCACAAGGCAAAATCATCTGCATTTAATCAGGCCAACTCAGCCTTTTATTCCTTTGGGGTCAATAGGTGAGTAGTAAGCTGCAATTGGATGTCTGTTACCTCAGTTAGGGGTGGCGCCATCTGTTGAATGCTCATGAAGGAAAGGCAGGCATGGTGTACTTTGCAGGTAAAACTGTGTGATCCATGCCTGAGCACTTTGAGATACACAGTATACAAATGTGCCATATAAATACTCTTTTTTTTCTTTTACTTACTGCTTTTTTGTACTAACACCCAGAACTCTGTTCGACAGCATAGCAGTTATGCTGAGTACTGTTAAACTGCTATTACTTCCTTCCTGTCGTTTTTGTTTCGCTGGCATGGTTTCTAACCATTCCTTCAACATAGACTGTGTCTTCCAAACTGGCACCGATATTTACTTGTGTGACACTGTGCTAGTGCAGTAATAGCTATGACCCGGTGTTTGTTTGGTTATCCATATGTCTGTCACAAGTCACAGTTATATCAAAACCGCTGAATGGATTAAGCTCGTTTTTGGTGTAGAGGTTACCCTCAACTTATTGTGTATTGGAAGGTAATTCGGGTGTCTCCAGAAATAAAGGTACTTGCCTCTGAAACTTCGTTCCAAACTCTGGAGTTAGAGAATTTTGAAACTGCACGTCGATTGTCGCAAGTGTTGTCAACTTAGGTGGATGCTTAATGTTATAAACTGGTGATGGTCATTAGTCGCCAGTTTATCATACTGACCAGTGACCATCCACCTTTGTGTACAACACAGTGGGCGTAACGCAGCACGTCGTGTGGGTCTGTCTTTGGCAGCCGAGACTCAGTATTAGATATGTCAGCTAAGGAACTCTTTTCCTTGTGCACGTTGTAATTCCGTGTATGTTGTGTGTAGCCATCTGCTTGCTACTGTACATACGTTGCTGGATCGAGCGTTACCTCTGCCACTTGAAGGCGCAATGTCTGGTGTACAGTGGCGATTGAAAAGAAGCTGTGATTTCAGTCAACGGAGTGCAGCTCCACACGTGCCCGGCAGAAAGCACAGGGTAATTATCCATATCTTTATTTCACCAGAATAAAATATCCGGTAGCAAAAAAACGAAACATAATAAATAAATTAATTAATAACTTAACTATGAATAAAGGTAGACAACATAGCGTGACATAGAACACGTAACAGTATAACTATGAACTCAATAAAATAATCTTTAAGTGTAGAATGTTATATGCCCTTTTTTTCACAACTACCTCAATTTGGAAATTGTCTGACATACAGCACTTTCCGATGTGCAGTATCTTAAATTAAATTTACTCTTGCGAGTAGAAATCTGCTCCTCCACAGTCCATATGCCAAAGTATTTTCAGATATCTTGGTACGTGTCTTTGGAGAGGGCACCGAATATTTTAAAAAGAGCTCTATTAAGAGCAAATTGTAAGGAGTGCCTCACTGCAGAATTTGCAGGGCATGCCTCAGTCCCATAAAGCAGGATCGGCAGGCATTTACTTAATTATTGCACATTTTAACATATTCACTGTTTACTAGAATAATTCTCTTCACTGCTTTGACAGTGTCAGTTTGGTGATGGGAAGGTTATTTGGCCTGTAAAAGCCAGATCCAGTCGTCCACAGAGGTTATTTTTTGAAATAGATAGAGGGAAGAAATCAGGGGTAGCTGGCTAATCATAGACAGCAGAAGCTATTGGGCCAGGCAGGTCGCGGCCAGCCCATTTTTTGTAACTCGTATCGTCGTCGTTAGCGCGTAGTCGTCGAGGACCGTTGCGTCGCTCCACGATGACCACGTCTGACAGCGTCTCTCCACACGTCGGCTGGGGGGCGTCACGGATTTGGTCCATCCGTCGTTTCGGACGACCAGGACGACGCTTCCACGAACGATCCGGGGGTCGACCAAGAAACAGGTTGACCTGGCAACTTAGGGCTTGATGTACTGGGACATTGCTCGGCATCCTGGCAATGTGACCGAAAATGGCATTGCGGCGTTTGACGATGTGGTCAATCACCGAGGGGAGACCGGTCTGGATTGTGACTTCAGCGTTTCGGACATGGTCCTGCCATTTGATGCCAAGTATCTGGCGCTGGCATTTCATATGAAAGCTCTCTAAGATCCTAACTCGTATGGACCACAGCTGTCTTTGGCCCGCCCAGTATTTGGAGCCCATAGTCCTATAAAAACATGAAGTAATACACTACCAAACCAGTTATTAGTGAAAATGCAGAAGATTTGCTGTATTTTGTAGTTTGTATTTGGTATCAAATGTCCACTCACAGCGTGATCCACTAAAAAGTTAGCCCTCACATAGAGGATGCGGCTATATCTCGTGAACGGCAAAACAAATTGACATGGGGTGACTATATACCACGTTCACCCCAGCAGTGCTCCAATGATCTTTTACTACCGATTTTATCTGGCAAGCCTACATTTCAGATGTTCCTTCCACCTACGTGGCTAATCTAGATTCACCGGTACTTGAAATTTCGTATTCATGGTAATCACAATCAGAAGAAGCCAGCACTCACAAGAGTGCAAAAACCCACACTGGCAATGTTTTTGTGACTTGTGACCTTGACCAAGCTGCTCAAGTTTACTTTCCTTCCGCTACCCTACCCCCACACACATCTATAAACTCCCCTCCTCTTGCTGGGCTGGCGCATTTGACCGATTCAATAGGTCTCCACGCTGGGGTCCATAGTAGGCTGGACCCATGCTTGCAAAGAACGAACGAACGACCTTGACATTTGATCTTTTGACCACAAAATGAATGAATTTTTAGGACTGATCATGGAATATTTCTGTGTCAAATCTGGTGCTCCTAGCTGCATTGGTTTTTGAGGTATTGTGCAAAAAAACAGAAACACGAACAAATGGAGTTAAAATCCCAACCCCCGCAACTGGTGTCGGCATGGGTAAAAATAACTGTTAAAATGCTGACTGTGAGCTTGAGTTATGTCTCTGTTTTCATTTTTAGATGTTTCTTATGCTGTGCAGTATAATTAAGAAACATTAGATTGTGTACTTTTGCTGTTTTTGACTGTTAGATGTCCTATCTATACAATGCATATTGTACAGCATGGCCACCATGGGTCTATCAGCAGTATGATGCCGTATGTATTACCTTTTCCTTGTGCTGAATATTGCTACCTGTACACTGTATCTCAACAAAGAAAAAATCTGCAACATTTTAGCTATAACTTGAGCAAGCGTTATCTAGTTTTAGTAATTTTTTGGCAGAATTGTTACCTAGAAAGTAGGTAATAAAAATGACTTATTTTCCAACTGCACCTGACGTATCTGACAAACAGGAAATAGGGAAATTGCATCTTTTCACCCATATTTCACCCATTTTTATTCTGTAAACGCTACAATAACTGTGCTGCTTTTATGTATACTGATTTGGTATTTTTAACCGTATTTTAGCTTAGTTCATTGTTTTTTATTTTAATTGTATTTTAGTGTGTATGGGACTGGTCGGCGCTAGCCGTAAGTCGCCTTGTTCAGTTATTATTATTAT
>Ga0209780_1003128_pt1 | contig 12175 bp, 4 predicted proteins | sample WorMetexBAHAMAS2_FD_187384 | JGI IMG/M metagenome (GOLD analysis project Ga0209780, IMG submission 187384) | Marine gutless worms symbiont microbial communities from Max Planck institute for Marine Microbiology, Germany - Inanidrilus exumae... | ecosystem: Host-associated > Annelida > Digestive... | reverse complement strand
AAATTTTTTGGTGATCGGTTGAGGGGTGTCGATTCTGTGGGGGTCGAAAATTGCCCTTTCCCATTGACAAAGCCAGTGGCCGTTAACACAGGGCTGGCGCTAGCGCGCAGCCTGTGATAAAAGTAAACAATAAAAATCACAACAATACACGATTAGTCCATACACGTGTACAGCAATTTGCGCCACTTATGAAGTAGTTTTGAGCGGTAATACAGGTCAGATTCCACATATGCGAGTAACAGAGAGTTCGAGCTGTTACGTATACAGTCATACAATGAATAAGTAAGCTTGCGAATAACAGCAGCAATGTTGGCACTCTGTGTAGTACAAACACTGAAGGTGCACTAGTCCATCTTGGAAAAACCAGTGACCTCAACGATCGTCACTTTTTAATCAGAGGTATTTATAAGGATTGTTACTAGTTACTAGTTACATATGAATGAGGGCCCGCAAATCTAAAAACACGGGTCACGTGACCCTGACCACGACCATTAGGGTTTAGTTTGTCATACCAAGGCTAACATTTGATATATTATATCGGTATGCAAAATTTGACGACACTAACTTCAGCTGTTCCAGAGATGTTTGCGGCACACCCTGCAGTAGGTTGCCATTACTTTCCGCCAGGCCTGCGGTTACCTTTCCAGCCACAGAGCATCACCTGGCCGGTACCAAGTTATACTGCTTGGTGTAGGGGCACATAGGTGTGAACAACTTGCTCAAGGTTGTTACGCAGCTTTTGCCCCGAGTAGGATTTGAATCCATCACCTGTTGATCGCAAGTCCAACGCTGTAGCCGTTGTGCCACCACGCCACCTATCGTAATTAATTTCATATATAACGTAATGAAAACTATGTGAAATATAATTTCTTTGGCAGATGTAAGATTACATATCGTCAAAATTCACTATGTAGTTACTGGTAATGCGCATGCATTGTGTTGTCTTGTATATCTCGTGCTGTTGAAGAGTTTCATGTCTAAAAATTCGGTGATTAATCTGTGCAAGTAACAACATTTCCGGGGTCGTATGCTATAGGACTTAATAGATAGAGGTGAATGTCAAATCAAGTGATATCTCCCTCCCTTCTCTCCTTTTATTCTCCTTTCCCCACTTATCTTTCATTCTCCTTTTTTGCCCTAACCAACTCAGCTATAGGTGATCTGGAAGCGCCGTAAATTTCCCAGCGGATCCGACGGAGACCGACCGCCTAAAGATTTTGGGTTAAATTTCACTACAAATAGGCCTAAACACCTCTAGTGACAAAAATTTTAATGAATTTTATATAATGTAATGCAGACTATGTGAAATATAATTTATTTGGTAGATGCACGATTGCATATCGTCAAAATTAACTAATACTTCACACAAAATCCAGTAAAGTCAGTCAAAATATCTGTTTGGAAATAAACATAAGAAAGTATTGCAAGTCATATGCTGTTTAGCTACAAAAGTTTCAACGGACTAATTGACCCTATTCCCTCTCCCAAGTACGGACCAGTTAAATATTTTGGACGGTGTAACCTAGTGAAGTAAGTAAATTGAGGTAAAGTATGAGGTACTTACATAGCGCGTTCTTACGGCCTAAACAGTCAAGAATGGCACGTGTTAACGGGACCACACAGTTTTTACCTGCTACCCACAGTCCCACACGACCATCCTGACTTTACTCCGTAAGCATTAACCAGATGACACCACCCGAACGTGGCGGCACACATCTGATATAGCTTACTACTCAATTTATATACCTCGGAAGGATGAAAGGCTGAGTTGGCCTAGCTGGCTAACCTATAGCGGACGGCTTACCCACATAAGTGGTCACCCGTCAGCTGCAGGTCGAGCGTGGGACAGGAAAGTTCGCCGGTCAAAGACCAACGTTCTAACCACTGTGCCACGCAACCAACCTAATGATGAGACTACACTGTAGAATGTGGCCATTTTGTTAAGAAAATTCTCATGATGTTAGACGGCATTAAAATTTTTCAGATTGACGCATTGTGCTGAATATACAGAATCCAACCACGTAAATGCCGTTTATAGTACACTGTCATCTTTGAAGTACGGCTATGAACATTGTTAAAACTCGTATTTAAAATTTAAAAAATAATAATAAGTGATGAAATGAATTATTTTTTCATTTATGACATTTTAGCTTATTCGGAAATTCCGACGAAAAGTAGGCTACCTAAATTCTCAGACGGGAGGGGGCAAAATGTCCCCGACGTGCCTCCTGTAGTACCGCTCCTGCTTCTGTATCGAAAATCATCGCGACAGGTTCAGCCCTGATAGTTTTTGACTTCAGTGCTATATAAATATTATGTACTTACTTACTTCCTTACAGTACCGGCTTGTGTCGGACAGACGGGCACCGGTAATAGCAGTCTAGCCGCCAAACCTAAAGTTAAATCAGTAGTCGACTAGACGTGATCAGTAATGCACGAGAAAGTGGACAAAGTGCTCCGTCATGGACGCGAGTGAGCTGAGCTACAGGAATGTCGCCTCATGTACAGAAGAAAGTCAATCATCCTATTATCGAAATCAAGCACTGCGATCAATATCTATTCGACTACGTGTGGTCCGGGTGAATAGAGTTTGTCTTCTTTTTCTTGGTTTTTCGTCGGCGCACAAGTCACAAAATGCATCATAGACGCGAACAGAAACGTTCAGTAGGTTAGTTTAGTCCGCCAAGGATGTGCCTCCTGGGGTTATAAAGCTTGACTTTAAAGTCTGACCCTATTTATCCCCAAATCGTCCAAATATTTGCCACAGAATCACTTAAGCTTAAATGTGGGGAAATTCATCAGTTAATTACTATTAATCTTTATCGGAGATGTGTTGCACATACTGTGAACAAGAAAGTTATGGTTACTTAATCAAACGACATTACCGGTACTTGACAACTAATCAAGCAAACACTTAAACTGCACCGATGGGCACCAGGCACCTACTAGATTAAGGTATATACATTTAGTTTAATTAAAAGCTGACAGTTGATTATTCAACCATGAAAGACCGATCAACTTTTATGGTCTACAGGTTACTCAGTTTTGACAATGTCAGTTCACTAATGTGGGAAAATACGATTTTGGAGGAAGAAACTAAGACCGTAGCAGTTTATGATGGTCTTATGCTCTTGCCAACGGTAGAGTTGGCCACCGTAAAAAGAAACAAGACTCAGTTGCCGCAGACAGACCCGCAAAACGCGCTGCCTGTCACGCCCATCGTATATGCAAGTATGAATGTATGCACTGTATAATATTGTATTTTGTCGCGACTTGTAATAGGCCTTTTGGCCCTTTGTTGCTGAATAAAATGAATGAATTGTGTTGCTTATCATGGTGGACGCTTAGTGTGATAAACTGGCGACCGACGACCGTCGTCAGTTTATCACACTAACGTCTACCTGTGTTGACAACACTTGTGACGGTCGACGTGTACTTGAAAATTTTCTAAGTCCAAAGTTTGGTACAAAGATATCTGAATTCCTTTCCAACATAATGCAGCATGCCAGCATAAGTCGGGTAGCTTAGCTTCTGTGCGAAGAAAAACAACTCGATCCTTTCGGCCGTTTTGATAGAACTCCGACTTGTGACAGACAGACTGACAGACAGACACAGGACCACGACTAATACCGCGATAGCACAGCGTCGCGCGGATAATTTCAAAAAGATGCTATAAGGCTACTCAGCAGCATAAAATATTTAGGTGACGCAATGGTGGGTAATCCGGCTTAGTGTCACTCGAATAACGCAGCGTTATCAAAGTAAAGGTGACAGGGAGTGGGAATTGATTAGAAAGAGCGTGAATAGAGCTTATTTCAGTCAATGCCGTGGGCCGTCTTAGCAGCGTTCAACGAACTGTCATACTCCGTACGATGACGGCAAAAAGACGATCGCTTGCTCATGCTGCTGTCAAAGCTTATACAATTTCTGCCACTATTCCTATTCTCAGATTTTAACGGAACGGCAAGTATTATAGTAAAGTAAAGTAAACAGTGTATAGCCATCAGCAACAACTTAGCCTCACCGCTACGGGAAACTCACATGCCATATGAGATCACACAGTGTTGTGTGCCGCACGGCAGAGGTGAGAATCCCGACTTTAACCCCAGCCGAAGCAGGTACTCGATTTAACGACCCCGGAGGGATGCAAGGCTGAGTTGACCTATGCTACGTGAAAGCGGACCGGCTGGGAATTGAACCCGCGACCTGTCAGTCGCAAGTCCAACGCCCTACCGCAGCGCCACCACACAACACAAGAGAACAAGATACTCAGCTGTCACCCGATGCGCTATATGTCAGTTGAAATCTTGTCAACTGAAAAGGCTTGCAAGGTCAGCAAAAGTCATCGCAAATGGAATACTTCAATTGGCCATATATCGCTTTTTATTAGTGGTATGTTGTAACAATTTCTCTATCTTGCAGCGTTTTCGAAATATTATTACTTTTATACACTGTGCCACTCCCCCGTAACCCCCATAAAAGGTCACTCACTACTTTGTGTTGCTCTGCCTTAGACGTACATCAACCTATTTTGCTGAGAAAGTAAACAATCAAAACATGCATTATTTTCCCATATCACCTAGTTAGGCCTAGTGCTTCTGCACTCTCTGGAGAAACAAAAAACTCGCAAGTTGCATTTGTTCACTTAAACGTGCATGCCGCTTTACAATAAACTCACTTAACGTTGAAAACACATTCACATAGTTACAGCTAAACCACATTTCATTCGCAAAACGATCAACTATATGCATCAGACAGTACCTAGAAACAGACTGTAGCAGAGATGTACTCACGTCTCTAATGTCAAATTTCAAGAAAGTCTCAAGTGTTTAGAAGCAACTAGGCAAGTCTTATATCAAGTCCTTTACGCCAAGTCTTAAGTCAAGTTTTAAGTCGCAACAACCAACTGAAAACTTCTCTTACTATTATCTACTATTTATTTGTTCAGCTGTGGGCATAAAAGAACTCATGAAACCGTTAAGATTAAACAAATCAAATATCAAATCAAATCAACTTTATTTCAGGCAACGTGGCCCATAAAAGTTACAAACTAATAAAAAAAAACAGTGAAAAAAGATAGACAGAGAGACAGACATAAAAACATACGTCAACGGTAGGCATAATAATTATAACTTCTGCACGATATAGCTTAGAATTCACTCAAGAGTTCAACGACATACGGTACGTCGTTGATCAAACACGTCTTGGTCAAAGGTCGTGCTTAGGTGACGTGACTTTCAACGTCATATTTTTCACCACGTGAACTATGTTGTCATGATAAGATCACGATCGAAGGTCATCGACCACGCCACTGCGCCCTAACCACGGTTTTTTTTCGGTTGGGTCACCGGTCAACGTCATAATCACGCGAACACCGAGTCATGAAAAATTCATACGGCTAAAAATGTTGTGAACTTTGGTCCGAGGATCCCTGAGATCTTGTGGCTCATTTGCATGGGTGGTGACTGCAGGGAGGCTAATATACGCAGTTACGCACTGACGAGATGGCCAGCTTAATCTAGCGCACGGCCCAGAAACGAAAAAGTAAGGAAAAATAAAAACAAAAACTGAGTAGCTCAGAAGAAACGGTCCAGGCAATAGTCCGTGGAGGCAGTCCGGGAGAAAGAAGTGAACCTGTTGGTGAGATCCTGGACAAACTGCTCTGTCGAAACAACTGAAACACGCATGCTGGCAAGCAATAGTTTCAGTCAAAAGGTGCTACGAACAGTCGTTAGTCGATGGAGATTGGTCTATCTCTCATGGCGGCAGTCGACAACCTCTTGAGACCAGAACGCAATTATCCGCAAAGTACATTGGTGCTAGGTTCAGAAGGCAATGTTAAATAGTCACAACGAGCTTGTACTGTACCCGCTGGGGGCACGTCCACTCAACACCTTAGTCTACGTGAACTTCGAACGTTTCCTTCCGCAGTAAATCTAGTAAAAACAGATCGAAAGCTATGACAAACCTTTACAAACTCAAAGATATAAACAAAACCGCAAATTTTAAGCCCAAAAGTTAGCTTTTCGAGTTACGATAGGCCAGGCCGCTAACTGACGTAAATGTGACGGCTGTGTGTTGAATTTGCGGATATAATTTTAACATTTGCTGTTTTATTTAAAGCGGTGGCTTTTACAACAAAACGAAACTCTGGTCAGTTTTGTTTTTTAATATAATAATATACTTTTAGAATTCCCAATTTTCACAGCTGATTAGGACCGAGTCTTCGAAGACAATACAGGAACGAATACTACAATTAGACTCGTACAGTCAAACTGCCACTAGCAAACTACCGACCTGCTGGTGACGGCTGATGAATGACGCCAGATTATTGCGACATCCGGTGACGTAAGCCGCCGGGTTAACGCGTGACGTCACGTTGACTGATTCGAGATCGAATTCGACAAATCGACTGGCCTGCGACATCAGTGCCGCCACGTAGATGGCCACGACAACCTGCAAAATAAGATGTATACCGTGGACCAAAACCGCACTGGTTATCAGCAGCAGCTGTAACCATTAGGAAATAACGACTTACAAAAGGAACAAACTAAAGTGTCTCAGTGAAGCGTATTCATATATTACAATTGAAATACCTTCATACACAAAATATAAACAAAAGGCCCAGTATCGCCATGGATACAACAAGTTTTTCTTTTTTGATTTATGTCACTTTTAGGCTCCTATGTTCTAACGTTTTTAAGCCGCATCGCATCTACATGTAACGATAGCGACCTATTGCTACACACGGAGTAGCGTGGTCTGTCGGCCTGTGTGTCTGTTGGTCACGTTCATAAGCCCTGCAAAAACGGCTGAACCGATCGAGATGCCGTCTAAGTGATGGCGACTTTGGTGGGCTATAGGGAACCACGTATTAGATGGGGTCCCTGATCCCAAAAAGAAAAGAGGCAATTTTGTTTTGTTTTTTGGGGGAAGGGGTAAAGTGGCGGCCCATTGTAAAATATCAGGACTGTCTACCGTGAGCTGTGCAAAAACGGCTGAACCGATCGACATGCCGTTTGGGACAGAGACGCGGGTGGGCCAAAGGAACCATGTATTAGGAGGGGGTTGAGATCCCCCACATGAAGGGGCACTTTATACGGGTTGTCCGCCCCGTAAGAAAGTATAGTAGTAGTAAGAACGTAAGAACGGCTGAACGCTTACGTTCGCGGGATATATCAATGGAAAGCTCCTGGCCTCTGCAAAATACAGGTATTGTTCGTTAGAAGATAGACATTTGCATTTACAAGAAATCAGAGAGCCCCGTCCACACCAGCAACAATGTCGAAGCTGCTATAGACTCCTTAAATTTTGTAATCAATTGAGTTCAGAGCTCAAGAGAAATGAAGTTGAGAGTTTTGCGCAGCAGCTGCACTGACCATGCACTGGTGCATGCATGCGCTGTGTTGCTGAAAGGCAAATAATATCGTCGTCGACAACGTGTTGGATAACCGCTAACATTTGTTGAGATAGTAAGATATCCCACCAATACTGTCCATTGACTTTTTATTCGAGGCTCGACAAACAACAACTCGCAAAGCAAAGTCAAAAAAACTTGTTCTCAGTGCAGTACATCGACGAAAACGTGTCCAGTCGTCTCGGCCACCGCCACCGCCGCCGCCGTGTCTGAACATCGAACGTGCTACCAGCGCCGCACGCGAAGGTCCTCGGCATTACGCTCAACGATTTACTGAGTGCAACAGATCACGTTAAGAATCTGCAGCTGACGTCGTGCAGCAGTCTACTCCACGCAGTGAGGATCCTCCGCAGTCACGGCATCCCGACCATAGTAAGTAAGTAAAAAAGAAAATTTCTAGTCGGCGCCCTTAACGTCTAGCCACAGGGTACCGCGGCCCTGCTAACCAAACATAAACGTTGTAAGCGATCGTTTAAATTGTCCAGAGGTGATGTCCGGTTGCCGAAGCTGTTCAGGCAGACTGTTTTACAGCATTGGCCTGGTAGTGGCGAAACAGCGGTCGCCGAACCATGTCACTCCACAACGTTTTTCGAGCTACTATCCTCTCCAAGATAACGCACTGCTTCCCTGCATGGTCTGGTAATAATAATAATAATAATAATCTTTCATTATTTTAACTGCAGACAAACCGCGCCGTCAATTACACAGTACAAACATCCGTCACGCAGGGTGGGACACAACAGCCGCCAGGCAGGGCAGCACTATGTACAGAAGGGTTAAGCACGGCTAAATTGCTGTCACAATACGGCACACAGCGATTAATCAACCGCACCGGCTTAACCTCTTGAACATTCACCAGATGCGACCAGCACACATCCGATAAAGTAGCTCATCACTCAATTTATCCACCCGAAAGGATGAAAGTCTGAGTTGGCCTAGTTGGCTGACCTATAGCGGACGGCTTACTTACATAAGTGGTCACCCGTCAGCTACAGGTCGAGCGTGGGACAGAGTTCTACCACTGTGCCACGCAGCCACCTCTGGTCTCTGCTCGGCCTGAGACCGTGCCAAACTGGACTCATTTCTGAACCGCTACAAGTGCCTTGGTTACTGCGATAAGACTGTACCCACGATATCAGACATTATTAATAATGCTGATAACTCACTATTCCAAGCAGTATTGAAAAATAACTATCATGTCTTGTGCCACTACTTCCCAGACAACCCACAACAAACCTATAATCTCAAGCAACGCCCTCATAATAAAGCACTGATAACCAAAACCACTTTCCTTTGCGATCACGATTATATTATTCAAACTTTATACAAGAATAATTATTAACATTCAACTTAGGCCTACTACTGTTTATTTTATGTATTTTATCCTTTTATTTTATGTTTTCTATTTTAACATATTAATGTTAAAGCAACGTTCGACTTTGTCGAAGCAACATTCGACTCTGTCGAAAGGACGACAGTTTAACGCAAAACTCGATCGACATTGTTGCCGTTTTTGGCAACAAAGTCAAACGTTGCTTCGACATTGTTGCTGGTGTTGACCGGGCTTTAATGTCAATGTCAATGTCAATCGTGGATTTATAAAGCGCATAAACGCAAAGCCTCTAATGCTTTACTGATATATCTTCACAAGGCATGAGCAACAAAAAGCAATAAAAGAAACTTGAAACATTCGTGTAATAAATATTGTCCACACCACATCAACCGACTTCTTAGGACATGTATTTTCATGAGGTCAAATGAGAGTTGGCCTCATTGAAGTACATGTAATTTCTATTGCAACTATGTCTCCATCTTGTAACGTTTTCGAGATACTAATACTATCAGTTATTTTCCAAAATTTAAAGAGGTCACGTGACCCTTAACACATCCCGTTTGTGGGTAGTCTATCATGCATGCTATAGTACTCGTCTGTATCAGTACATGAGCAACTCATCTCTAAAGCGCTCAGGTACTGATACCTGAGCGCTTTAGAGTTGCTCGTGTTTAAGCACTATACAAATCTACCGATTACTTTACTTTAGTTAGCCTATTTCACTATCAATTTGCGCACCAACTTTGAAAAGCCTAAGCTATCCTCGCCCATTCCAAGGATATGATTATGGCCCAACTTTTAAAGTGAATCACGTGACCATGACCATGTTCCTTTCAGGGGTGTTATGTCATTCATTCAACGTCTAGAACTTACTCTTACTACGGTCAATCTAACTATCAAATTTGAAGTATCTAACTCCACCGCTTACTAAGACACGAAAGGAGACGCAAAATGTAGAAAATGGGGGTGATTTATGGTAGTTAGGGGTCACTTAAGGTCACTGAAAATAGCGCCATTCGGTAGAGCACATAGAAATTCCTATCAGCCTTCCACAGTAACTATGTCCCTATCTTTCACCGTTTCTGAGATGTAGAGAGACATTGGTCGAAAAAAGACCATTTTAACCCACCCTGCCTGTAATTGTCGCCCCATCTGTGTGTGACTCCATTGAAATTTTATCAATTTTTTGATAGTTGAAAACTAAATCCCTGAACAATTGTATGGTGTTGTTTGTGTGATACTTCGTTTAGCCGTTTTAAAAGAACACCAACTGGTAAACAGACACACGGAATGACCAAAAGAAACACGACAGCATAGCGTCACACGGTAAAGTCATCAGTCACCAGCGTAAACGAATTGGCTGAATATTCAACTGCGTAGAAGAGGTTATGACAAGTAGCTCAGCTGTCGCTGACAAACCCGCGCGTCGCGCTGCATCACGATTAACGACAAAATTTTAAAACAGTCACGTGACCATAACCACGCCCTTTTGTTGGTGATACGTCATCCTGTTGCATAGAATGGATATTGCTTACTTGTGTACAAAAATTGACGACTTCAGGTTCAGCCGTTCCAGTGATATGATTGGAGCCCCAAAATGTTGTAATGAGTCACATTACCTGACCACGCCCCAATCATGGACAGTTTGTCGTCCGTAGGCTGTGACTTGCACAATCAACCTTTACATCAAGTTTGTAGTCTTTGCGATCGCCAATTACGAAGATGCATCAGGCAATGCAAAATGTAGAAATTGAGGTGATTTAAGGTCATCGGCAACATAACCATTCGATAGAACGCCTACGACTTCCTATTCGAATTTAATAGAAAGTATAGGCTATCTCTTACCGTTTTCGAGATATTATCGCTTATTTTCCAAAAATTAAAGAGGTCACGTGACAGTGACCACGCCCCTTTAAGGGACAATTTGTCGTCCGAAGCTGGGACTTGCTATGATCAAAATGCACACCAAATTTGAAGTCTCTAGCTTAAGCCGTACCAGAGATATCTTAAGGGGACTAAAAGTTTAAAATGGGTTACGTGATATGGCAACACCCATTTCAGGGACATTTTGTCATCCGTAGGCTGGGACTTGCTATGTTCAACGCACATATTAAGTTTGAAATGTCTACGATTACCTGCAACGAAGAAACGACAGGCAATGCCAAATGCAAAAATTTTCGTTTTGAGCCACCCTTTGGGGGACTTAGGGGTAACGTACAAGGTTCATCTATGGCTCGCTGGAAAGCGCGTGGTCGACTTCCTATTGGCGCTAATTGAATTTTTCTCGCTAGCTCTCATGGCTACGGCACTATTAAACAAAATCTGTCGAAATCGGCGTTTTCCGACGGGGGTGGGTCACTTTGAGCGCAAATTTTAGGTAGATGAGGACGTCGCCCGCAATCCATCTATGGACCGTTAGATAGAGGAACGATGTAGCTACAACATTGCCGCTGGAGGTTTTCACACGAAGAAACTTTGCAGCAGACACTTTTCGACAGAAGTTGAAATTTACTGTTAAAAATAGCAAAATCGCGTTTTGTGCCACCCTTTGGGGGACTTAGGGGTTCATCTATGGCTCGATGGAAAGCGCGTGGTCGACTTCATATTAGTGCTAATTAAACTTTTTTCGCCAGCTCTCACGGTTGAGGCGCTATGAGCAAATATTGGTCGAAATTGCGCTGTTTGAAAGCGGTGGGTCACTTTGAGCGCAAATTTTAGAGGGAAGGGGGAGGGTCGTCCACCAACGAATTTTGGCGTCAGAAAACTAGATTCCTTGGGCTATCACGTGGTGTTGTTTGCGTGATATTACGTTTAGCCGTTTTGATACAATACCGGCGTGTGACAGACAGACAGACACACAGACAGACAGACGGACACGCGATCATGGCTATTACCCGCGCAGAGCTAGCTCCGAGCGGGTAAAAACCGATTGTCTTGGGTTGATCTTATTACTATGCACCGTACATTTGCGATGCATCCGGTTGGCTAGAAAACGGGCGATGAAATGTTCATAGCGGCTATGTATCATCTTCACCTACAGCAGCCTTCATACACCCAAGGCGCTCAATAAAACATGTAATATTAATAAACGTCACGTGGTAAAGCTGGCCACATTGTATACAGCAGCTCATACTGTCCAGCAGAAGCTGTCTGCAGTGTGAATGAAGATGAATCGCGCTACGCCTGCAGTTAGCAATTCATCGCGAAGCTACGTCGCATGCAAATGGTAAGTAAGTAAGTAAATGCAAATGCTATTCGTGCCTCTCAAGACTGAAAGACGATTGGTGGTCAACAGTAGAATACCGTAGTAGTTTAATAAACTACTGTTACTTTCTGGACTGCCTTCACGGACTATCATCGGGACCGTTTCTTCTGAGCTACTCGGTTTTTGTTTATTAGTTTTTCCTTATTTGTTCGTTGTTGGT
>Ga0209780_1003127_pt1 | contig 12177 bp, 6 predicted proteins | sample WorMetexBAHAMAS2_FD_187384 | JGI IMG/M metagenome (GOLD analysis project Ga0209780, IMG submission 187384) | Marine gutless worms symbiont microbial communities from Max Planck institute for Marine Microbiology, Germany - Inanidrilus exumae... | ecosystem: Host-associated > Annelida > Digestive... | reverse complement strand
ATTTTGCACAGTGACAAAGACCACCAAATACTCTTCGTCGGTGGTCCCAACACGCGTAAAACCAAGATGGCGGACGGCCGCCATCTTGAAAAATCGAAAATCGGCCATATCTCCGGAACGGTTTGACCGATCTTTGCGAAATTTGGCACGATGACGTATTTTGGGCCCTCAGAAGGGTACGGGCAGTTACAATTTCCAACTTTTGAAAATCATAGATGGCGGATGGCCGCAATTTTGCACAGTGACAAAGACCACCAAATACTCTTCGTGGGTGGTCCCAACACGCGTAAAACCAAGATGGCAGACGGCCGCCATCTTGAAAAATCGAAAATATGCCATATCTCCGGATCGGTTCGACCGATCTTTGCGAAATTTGGTACGATGATGCACATTTGGCCCTCGAACCGGACTGGAAGTTGAAATTTCCAACTTTTAAAAATCCAAGATGGCGGACGGCCGCCACTTTGAAAAATGGAAAATTGGCCATAGAACAATATCTATTAATGCGAAGGCCTGTTCCTGTCAATAGTGCCATACACCGAGTAGGCAAAAGTAAAAGCGCCAATTGTAACCTACACCACCTTTATTTGGTGCCCCGTTGGAGATAACACTGTTGTAATTTCGCCTAGATCTTTGGCGTCAAAAAATAAAGTACCTGCGCTATCGCAGGGCGTAGTTTGCATGACCTTACGTTCAGCCATCTTGATAGAACACGGACTTGTGACAGACGGGTAGACGGACGGACGGACACACGATGACAGCATATACCGCGCTAGCATAGCGCAGCGTGGTAAAAACGACGACAGACAGAGTGGCAAACACAGGAAAATGTTAAGGTAATTCATACAAGTCAAACGTTTCATTACGCAAAGTAAAATTTTCACAAACAAGGCAAACAAGGATCGAACTGTAGTAAGATAAGCTATTAGCTTACCCCTATCGAACTACCGGTAACCATCCCAAATTGATCGCCGATAGCCAAGTCCTGGCAATCTATCTTCCAAGACATTAGCATGCTTTCGCGCTCGCGGCCTTTTTTCTTTCTACAATGTCACAAACACCACTTGTAACAAGAAGTTCAGCTACCGCAGAGGAACCGCGCGACGTGCTATGTTAGTCAATTCGTGCTATGTTTCACAAATTATTGGAATTATATAGGTTCCAAACACCAAAAGTGACCTTCAAAGCCATTTACGGCCATTAGCAATGATGCCATTCGATAGGCCACATACGATTTCCTATTCGTCTTCCATTGCAACTGTCTCCATCTTGCACCGTTTCCGAGATATTATCACATATTTCCCAAAACTTAAAGAGGTCACGTGACAGTCTGAACGCATCCCATTTGGGAGTAATATATCATGCATGCACTCGTACTCTTCTGTAGCCTGTATTAATCAGCACACGAAAATTTGAAGTGTGTAGCTTCCCTATTTACATTGCTATGATTTGGGCAAAATTTAAAAAAGCGGGTCACGTGTCCATGACCACGCCACTTTTAGGGGTTGTTTTTCATCGTACGGTAGGTAGCTTCAGCCCTTCCAGCGATATCATTGGGGACAAAATTTAAAGTGGATCACGTTACCCTGACCACTCCTCATTTAAGGGTGATTTGTCATCCATATGCTGGGACTTGATATAGCTTACATGCGTGCAAAATTCAACCACTCTGGCTTCAGCAGTTCTGGTGATATCATCATCATCATCATATAAAAACTTATAGTGCGCTAATTACAGTAAAGTGGCCATCGGCGCATTACAATAGTCAATAGGTACATAGAGACCGTCCAACATACAACACAGAAAGTTATATAAACAGATTAGCCGAAACTGATGCGGAAAAGATGTGTCTTCAAAAGTCGTTTAAAACTGTTCACATTATGAGCGGAGCGTATGGACGACGGTAGTTGGTTCCATGCTGGTGGTCCAGCGTACGATAATGATCGTTCTCCAAACTTTGTTGAGTCGCAGCTTGACGTAGTCATTGTAGTCAACAGAGCGTAGTCCGGGTCGGTGTGATGCTGATCGCTGACTCTGTACGATGTCTGAAGTATACGCCGGCCTGTTTCCACTGTGTGCAGCATACATCAGCATGCAGAGCTTATATGTGATTCGTTGACTGATGGGCAGCCAGTGCAGCTGCTGTAACGCACTCGTCACGTGGTCGCGTGTTCCGAGCTGAAGAACAAGCCGAGCTGCCGCTTTCTGAACACGTGCAAATGGTTCAATTGTCGCAGCTGGGAGACCAGCGAGCACGGCGTTGCAGTAGTCAATGCGCGACATGACTACTGCAAGCACAAGTCGCACTGTGACATCATATCCAGCACGACGGCGAACCTGGTGTAGACGGCGAAGATGATAGAAGCAGGTTCTTGCTACGATGTTGATATGCTGCTTTATGTTCAGTTCGTCGTCCAGTATAACGCCGAGGTCGCGGACTGAATGAGCAGCAGAAATGTTGTAATTGTTGACTGTGACTGAGAGGTCTCACGTGGTCAGCTTTGACAGGTTTGCATGCGAGCCAAACCATATCGCTTCCGTTTTGGCAGAGTTTAGCTGCAACCGACGAGACGCGCACCAGGCTGCAATGTCGCTCGCGCACTCTGATAATCTGCGACGGATGTTGTCGACATCGATGACGTGGCCACTGGCATACGCTTGCTTGTCGTCGGCGTACAGATGAAACCGGACTGTGTGACGCATGAACACGCTCGGGATGTCACTGGTGTATGCGCTGAACTGCTGGGGACCAAGGACGCTGCTTTGTGGTACACTGCAATCAAGAAGGCATGACCTCTAGTTACACTGTTATTACCGATCTGTTTGGTACCCACCAAAATTTAAGTGGTTCACGAGACGTGACCATGCCCGTTTTAGGGATGGTTTGCCATTCATGGGCTAGCACTTGCTACGATCAACCTATCTAGCAAATTTTAAGTCTCTATCTCCATCCACTAGGAAGATAAAATGTAATGCAAAATATCGAAAGTGGGGTGGCTTGGGGTAGTTAGGGGTCACTCAATAACACTGGAAATAGTGCCATTCGACAGAGCACACATACGATTTCTTATTAGCCTTCCACAGTAGCTATGTCCCTGTCTTGCACCGTTTTTGAGATAGAGCGATATTTGGTCGAAAATCGCTAATTTGAACTTACCCCACCCCTACTAGGCGCCCCCGTTGAGGGTGACTCCGTTGGAATTTCTCGGTGTTGTGTGCTTGATCTTACGTTAGCCGTTTTAGTACAATACAAATGTAAAAACACAATATTGGTCAAAACTGTGGTGTTCGAAGGGGGGTGGGTCACTTTGAGTGCAAATTTTAGGGGGAAGGGATTCGTCCACCAACGACTGTTAGCGTCAGAAAACTAGAGTCACTGGGCTATCACGTGGCGTTGTTTGCGTGATCCTACGTTTAGCCGTTTTGATACGATACCTGCGTGTGACAGACAGACAGACAGACACACACACAGGCACACGACTGCTAATACCCGCGCTAGCATAGCGTCGCGCGGGTATAAATTTGGTCGCACTTTGTTGAAATATTGTTGCCATTGATAAATGTTAGTGTTGGGGTGTCGACTGCATTTACACAGCACTTTAGTCGGTGTGAAAGGATGGTGACATGTTTCACGTTATTATTCAGTAAAAATAAATAAATATTTGTTACAAAATTTAATACACAGCATCACAGGTAACTGCTATGCACATAATTCTTTTTAAGTAAATGCACTAAAGTATTTAGTGGTACTTGTGCATTTTTCTCTTCGCAAAAGCGAAGTAGTATGTTTTTATAAGCGTTCATTTGTGTGTCTGTGTGTCTGTCTGTGACCATGATAACTACAAAGATTGTGGACGGATTTGCACCAAATTTTATGGGAAGGTTCCTAGTGGGAAAAGGAAGACCAAGTTCGTGTTTCGTTACGATCGGTAGAGGGATGTGGAAGTAACGGTCAAAAAACTCCGTAAACCGGCGATTGTTTACATTTTACACTTCTAATAGTAGGTGTGGCAAGTGTTGCCAAGTGTTGATGACAAAAACACCCAAATTTCACTTTCGTGGGGAGTTGTATTCTCTCATAGTGTTTTCCAACTACTTGTATTTCGTCAATGTTAGCTTTGTTGCGGTGGCACAACGGGTAGAGCATTTGACTTGCGATCAACAGGTCGTGGGTTCAAATCCTACTATGGACAAAAGCTGCGTAACAACCTTGGGCAAGTTATTCACACCTATGTGCATCTGTCACCAAGCAGTATAACTTGGTACCGGCCAAGAAGTGGTGATGCTCTGCGGCTGGGAAAGTAACCGCAGGCTTGCCGGAAAGTAATGGCAGCCTACCGCCGGGTGGATGACTTATTGTCACTTGCAGGCTGACTGCCTTTACACCGGGATCAGATCCGGGCCCAACGCTTGGCAACAAGTATGGGAAGCCTTTACCTTTTTGTCACCTAAAGCTAAGACTTGATGTTGTTTACTTATGTGCAAAATTTGATGCCTTTCATATTTTCATAATGGGTGGAGATATACACTTCAAATTTGGTAGATACGTATGTTGATCATAGCAAGTGCTAGCCCACAGATGGCAAACCATCCCTGAAAGATCAGGTCATGAGAACCATTTAAATTTTGGTGGGCACCAACCACATCTCTTAAACGGCTGCAGCTACAATCGTCAATTTTTTTACACAGTTAGGCCATGACAAGTCCCAGCATATCGATGACAAAACACCCTTAAGAGGGGCGAGGTCAGGGTCACGTGACCCATTTAAATTTTGGGGCCCCCATGATATATCTGGAACGGCAGAAGCCAAAGTCGTCAAATGTTACACAAGTAGACAACATCATATCCTAGCTGCTGGATGACAATTGACAAACCACCCCTAGCACTAATAGGAAGTCGATCACGCGCTTTCCAACGAGCCATAGATGAACCGTGTACGTTACCCTACGTCCCCCAAGGGTGGCACAAAACCACAAGTCGCCATTTTGCTGTTTTTGCCAGTAATATTCAACTTCTGTCGAAAGAAGTCTGCTGCAAAGTTTCTTCGTGTAAAAACTCCCAAAGGCATAGTTGTAGCTACATCATTCCTCTATCTAACGGTCCATAGAAAGATTGCAGGCAACGTCCACATCTACCTGAAATTTGCACTCAAAGCGAACCACCCCATCATAAAACGCCGATTTCGACAGATTTCGCTTATATATGACAGCTGTGACAGCTAGCAAAAAAGTTCAATTATCGCTAACCGGAATTCGACAATGCGCTTTCCATCGAGCCATAGATGCACCTTGTACATCACCCCAAAGCCTTCCAAAAGCCAAAAGGGTGGCTCAAAACAATTTTTTTACAAATTATTGCGTTGCCTTTCAAATGCTAGTTGCAGGTAATCGTAGACACTGAAATTTGGTATGCCGATTGATCATAGCAAATCCCAGCCTACGGAGATGGGTGTGGTTACGACACGTGATCCACTTTAAATTTAAAGGTCCTCAATATAACTGAGTAATAACTAAAGCTAGAATCGTCAAATTTTTTTTACATGTGTAGGCTATATCGAATATCACCAAAAGGACGACATGTCACCCCTAAATGGGCGTGGTTATGTCACATGACTGTTTTAAAATTTTACCTTTTTTCGTTATGGTATGGTATTGTAGGGTTTAACGTCCACTCGACACATTATAGGTCATTTCGGAGACGATGTTATAGGTCAGACGACCCAACCAACAGTGTAGTAGCACTAAAGGATGATAGTCTTCCAGGTCAAGGGCAATTCTCACAGGCTCAGCACACTAAAAGGTAAAGAAAAGGATGTAATGAAAAAAAAGTTTCTACATATAGCACCAAGTACACTGAAGACACAGAGGCGCTCGGAAGACAGCTAAGCCAAGCAAGATCAAAGCCCGATCCAGTCGACCTTGTACGAACTGCTCATTATATGGGTGTGCATATGATGTGCACAATTATGATGCACAACAGCACAGAGCTGGTCAAATAATCTTCCCTCTTACCCTGCAGACAATCACCATAGCTCCATTATGCAGCGCGTCACGCGGGTTCGTCAGCGACAGCTGAGCTACTTGTATGTCATTAAAATAAAAAAGCCAAAGTGAAATTCAACATGAAGTACAAACCGGAAATATACACATAAAATGATCGTCAAAAGTAATGCAATAAACCCCAAGATGCCAAAAGCAATGATGATATACGGAACTGCAATACACACAATAAAACAACATGAACATATTATATGCGACATTATAAAATTAACATAGAGTAAAACATGCATCATGTTGTTCAAATGGCAGATTTAATGAATTAAAATAAAATACAAGAAGCTTGCTATTGTACCATACAAACTATACACGTGACTGACACAGAGTAATTCTATGCACATAAGTAGGTCACTACAGCACCGTGGAGGGACCGCGCGACGCAATATGTTGATAAATCCGTGCTATGTTTCACGAGCTAAGGTTTCAAACAGCAAAATTGACCTTCATGGTCATTCAAGGGCATTGGCAATGGTGCCATTCGATAGGCCACATACGATTTCCTGTTAGTCTTCCATTACAACTGTGACTCTATCTTGCACCATTTGCGAGATACTATCACTTATTACCCAAAGTTTAAAGAAGTCACGTGACTCTGAAAACAGGCCTTTCAGGAGTAATAAATCATGCATGCACTCGTACTTCTCGTGCCTAGCTTCACCGATTACAACGATATTGGGGGGGGGGAATTTTAAAAGGGCCACGTGACTCTGACCACGCCCTGTTTAAAGTGGTGGTTTATCACCGTAGGTAGTATTTGATAGTCTACCTGCATGCAAAATTTGACAATTCGAGCTTCAGCCGTCTCAGAGATATCACTGAGGACGACAGAATTTAAAGTCGGTCACTTACCCTAACCACGCCCCTGTTAAGGGTAATTTGTCATCCTTATGCTGGGACTTGACATAGCCTAAAGCATGTGAAATTTGACCACTAGCTTAAAACGTTTCGGAGATATGGTTGGTGCCTATCAAAATGTAAATGTTTCACGTGACCTGACCACGCCCCTTTCAGGGATGCTTTTGTATCCATAGGCTAGCACTTACTACGATCAACCTACCTACCTAATTTGAAGTCTCTATCTCTACGCACTACGAAGATATGGAAGGCGATACAAAATATCGAAAATGGGGTGTATTAGGATAGTTAGGGGTCAATGAAGGTCACTCAAATCGCGCCATTTGATAGAGCGCATACGAGTTCCTATTAGGGTTCCATAGTAACTATGTCCCTGTCTTGCACCGATTCTGAGATACAGCGAGATATTGGTCGAAAATCGTCAATTTGAACCAACCCACCTCCTCTGTTTGGCGCCTTCGTTGAGGTGACCTCGTTGGAATATTGCCAAGATCTTTGGCAACAGAAAACTGAAGTGCCTGGACTATCGTGTGGTGTTGTTTGCGTGATCATGTGTTTAGCCGTTTTAGTACAATACCGGCGTGTGACGGACGGACGGACAGACGGACATACAGATAAAGATACAAGACACACGACGACAACATATACCGCGCTTGCATAGCGTCGCGCGGTAAAAAAACAGTTAATTTTATGATCCACAAAGCACAATCAGTCGCACAAATACTACCACGAAAAAAATACATTCGATTAGTGCAACATGAAGAAGCTATCAGGAAACTAACAAGAAGCTCAGCTATTGCAGACAGACCGACAGACACACTATTTCAGTTGAAATCTTGTCAACTGTTAGAGAGCTGTACTAAAAGTTACATTTTCAAAGGCTTGCAGTAGTATATTTATACCACCGATAAAACATGCTACATTTCCGGAGGTATGGGAGTTAGAAAGAATTAACGCTAGAAAACTGACCTCCAAGGTCACTTTGCTGCCATTCGATAGGCCACATACGATTTCCAATTAGTCCTTCATTGCAACTATGTCTTTATCTTGCATCAATTCTGAGACATTATTTGTTATATCCTAAAACTTTATTAGGTCACGTGACCTTAAACATATACCCTTTCGGGGTAATCTCATGCATGTATCTGTAGGCCTACTCTTCGTATCAATCAGCACATCAAATTTGAAATAACTTGCTCACCAACTCCGAAGGTATGATTAAACCCTATAATTTACAAGTAGCTCAGCTGTCGCTGACAAACCCGCGCGACGCGCTGCATTACGACAAACGGCAAAATTTTAAAACAGTCACGTGACCATAACCACGCCCCTTTTGTTGGTGATATGTCATCCTGTTGTTAGAATTGATATAGCCTACTCGTGCACTAAAATTTGACGACTTTAGGTTCAGCCGTTTCAGTGATATGATTGGAGCCCCCAAAATTTTGTAATGGGTCACATGACCTGACCACGCCCCTATCAAAGACATTTTGTCGTCCGTAGGCTGTGACATGCACATTCAACCTTTACATCAAATTTGTAGTCTTTGCGATCGCCAATTACGAAGATGCATAAGGCAATGCAAAATGTAGAAATTGAGGCGGTTTAACGTGCTTAGAGGTCACTCAAGGTCATCTGAACATAACCATTCGATAGAGCGCATACGACTTCCTATTTAAATTTAACAGAAACTATTAGACGGAAAATCAGTCGCGCTCGCGCAATGCATTAAAGACTGACTGGAGTTGGCGCATCAGGAAGGCCGACCAATACACCATTCCCGTAGTCCAGTCTGGAGTGTACCAGGGCAACCACCATCATCTGAAGAGTGGCTGGCGGTACACATCTACTAGTTCACGTATTATAGATTACCCCAATAGGGATGTATCCAGGATCACGTGACTTCTTTAAATTTTGGGAAATAATTCTGGGAAATAAGTGTTTTATCTATGACACAGTGCAAGAGAAAGACATGGTTGCAATGGAAGACTAATAGGAAATCGTATGTGGCTTATCGAATGGCAGCATTACCGGTGACCTTTACTTTAGCGACCATGAAGGTCAATTTTGCTGTTTAAAACCTTTCTGTCTCACATATTTCAAGAAATACAGCGTGTATTATCTACGATATGTTACCCAGTACGGGCTACGGGGCGGTAATGCGCTCTGATTCATTTGTTGATTTATGTGCTATATAAATTATGTGTTTGTTGTTTACTTAACTCCCTTCCTTACTTCTTTCCTTATACTTTGTTCCTTATTTATTTACTTGTTAATTCACTTACTTCCTTACATACCTATTTCTTCCAGAATAGACCCGTTCCGCTTCCAGACCAAAGATCATAGGAGGCGACCAAACCTGGTTTTAGTTCTTGTGTTTGTTTTATGTATATATTGTGTTACGAATGCATGATTGCTTTTGTTGTTTTTGATTTAGTTTTTCAACAGTAACCCAAGAGATTGGCTGGGAATAACGTGTCTAAAATGACCTATTTTTGTTGGGTGGGACGTAGACCCTTAACTCAATCAATTAATCTATGATATGTTCACACGTGAATCAGACAACGCACGTGGCTTGTAATTTCAACTATCTTTTCGTAAATGAATGACTTCTCAAGGTCACAGCTAGTCAAGTACACTGTATATGTGGTAATATCCCGGAAACGGTGCCAGATGATGTCGTTGTAGTTACTATACCGACCACTAATAGAAAGTGATATATGGCCTATCGACTGAAAAGCCTTTCTGGTGTGATTTTTCATGCATGTGTGCAGCATCTGACAATATTTCCACTGACATAGTGCCTCGCGCGGTACATCTGCGATAGCGGAGCTTCTTGGTAAAATATTGCGAGATACTTGTCGAAAATAGCAGATATTAACCAACTCCGCTTGTATATGGCGCCACAGTTAGAAGTGACCTCATCCAGGTTTGCCCAGATCTTTAGAATATAAAAACTAAAGTCCTTGGGTTGTTGTGCGGCGCTGTTCGTGTGATGTTGATGGACTGGCTCTTGAATAGTCTTGTAACTGAAGCTTCATTTTATCGTGGAGATGGAGGAAACAAATTTAGCACGTATCTACGGTTTACGTCATAAAGTTGCACATTGCATGCCTCGTTGTAGACTATAACCGTTTTATGGCAAAAAGAAGTATCCATATCTACTGTGCAGTATATATATAATTAAATACTAATAACTGCTCATTAGAATAAAATAAAATACCAGGAGTACACAGCTCATTATTAAATCCGCAGACCGGATGATCGTCAGGTAATTTCACGTAAGATGCTGCTGCCACAGGTGCGAGTTTCTACACCAGAATCAAAACACGGCGAAAGTCAACGTGTGATCTACTTAACATAGTTCAGATGCAGATTTGGATGAAGGTCGATTCAACGTCAACGTCAACGTCGACATTGTGACAGCGGTGTGGTCGTAGTCAATTACGGAACAACTGATTATAGCAAATATCATGACTGCAATTCGACCAATCAGTGCAGCACGTCGTTCGTCACAATAGCCGCCGATAGTGTATACGGGACTACGGAATATCATTATTGCCGCGCCGCAGCCTCGATCCTCTGGACCCCGCCGGTAATTACGCGAAAAAAAACTGCGCATAGACCTGTATACTTAACTGTTTAGGCTATTGCGCTGAACAGTCTGTGAATTAGTGTCAGCCGTCAGTAAGTAAGTAAGCAAGTAAGTAAATAAGTAAGTTCATTAGACAGACTTGCAGCTGTGCAGATAAATAGATCAATACAACAATACATGAATACGTACATGCAGTGATAAAAACGTAATAAAACACAAATGAATCAGTGAAATAAGATAACCTAAATGCAGCATTACACTAACAAGAACTCATCAAAAGATGAGATAGCGAACGTGAACTTTTTTTACAACGATTTCGCACACGTACTTCAAAATACCAAAAAGAGAACCTACTTCGTTTAACAAATTAGACGATAGCCAGGCAAGTACTGCGCATTGAGTGTCGAATTTATGAATCTGCTACAGAATTTCCACCTTGCAGTTATAGAATATTTATATCGTGGGCGTCGCGCGGTCCCTCTGCAGACGTTTACAACTAGACATAGTAATCGTAAATTGTCCATAGTTCTGGCTTTGTCAACCACTTTTACGCAATGCGCCCTGGAGGTTACAGAATTCGGTGAAATAACGCAAAATAAGAGCCATTTGGCCGCTCAAGGTCATCCAAGGGTAACGTATACGGTTCACCTATGGCTCGTTGGAAAACGCGTAGTCGACTTCCTATTGGTGCTAATTGAACGTTTTTTCGCCAGCTCTGACGGCTGAGGCGCTATGAGCGGATATTGGTCGAAAACGTATTCAGAAGAGGGAGTGGGTCACTTTGAGCGCAAATTTTAGGGGGGAGGGGGAAGGTCGTCCACCAACGACTATTGGCGTCAGAAAACTAGAGTCCCTGCGCTGTCGTGTGGCGTTGTTTGCGTGATCCTATGTTTAGCCGTTTTGATACAATACCGGCGTGTGACAGACAGACAGACAGACAGACAGACAGACACACGACAACGGTTAATACCCGCGCTAGAATATCGTCGCGCGGGTAAAAACGATTTCAAAATACAAAAAGCATCATACCATCCACGACATGCAATCAGTCAAGTTGGACGAAGCATGTGATACCGGTAGTCGCATATATGCTTTATAGGTTACGGTTTTAAGTGACAGATGGTAGACAATGAAGTCTGTTATACGGTCCGATTTATAATCCATCTGTATCTCACCGCCCATCGCTGTCAGTGACACACAAGGTTGCCATCATGAATTGTCATATCATTCCACACAATTATTGCCATTATTAACGCGATACAATTTGACTGTAGCATATATGCTGCAGCTGGCCATTTCTAATTTTAATTTACTTGTAATGATAATAAATAAATAATAATAAAATAGCATTTGTATAGCGCCGTAAAGTCAGAAGATACAGAGGCGCTGTCATTTTCGCACGCTTACAGTCTTGTAAATTATTTGCAACTGTCAATTTGTCAGTGAATAAATATTTTATATCGCGCAATTTTTGGGTGCACATATGATCATACAGTATCATAATTATGTGACGCGATTCACACCGATGGATCGAGTTGGTAATGGGCCATTTTTACCCACGCGGCGCAAGCGATGCGCGGGTATTACCCGTCATCGTGTGTGTATGTGTGTGTGTGTGTGTGTGTGTGTGTGTGTGTGTGTGTGTGTGTGTGTGTCACACGCCGGTATTG
>Ga0209780_1003126_pt1 | contig 12179 bp, 7 predicted proteins | sample WorMetexBAHAMAS2_FD_187384 | JGI IMG/M metagenome (GOLD analysis project Ga0209780, IMG submission 187384) | Marine gutless worms symbiont microbial communities from Max Planck institute for Marine Microbiology, Germany - Inanidrilus exumae... | ecosystem: Host-associated > Annelida > Digestive... | reverse complement strand
CGCTGGGGGTGATTCCCTGCGAATATCGCCATAAGTGATATATTGATAAAAACTAGATTCTTTGGGCTAAATTTCTGTCGCAGAAAGTATCCATAATATTATATTATTGTTGAAGCGCAACTAAACAAAAGCTTTGGAAATCGGCGTTTTCTGAAGGGGTGCGTCACTTTGAACGCCAATTTCAGGTAGATGGGGACGTCGCCCGCAATCGATCTATGTCGAAAAAAGTCTGCTACAAAGTTTCTTTGTATGAAAACTTCCAGCGGCTAAGTTGTAGCTACATCATTCCCCTATCCAACGGTCGTTGGATAGGGGAATGATGTAGCTACAACTTAGCCGCTGGAAGTTTTCACACAAAGAAACTTTGTAGCAGACTTTTTTCGAGAGAATTGAATTTTACTGGCACAAACAGCGATATCGCGTTTTTGTGCCACCCTTTGGGGGACTTAGGGGTAACGTACACGGTTCATCTATGGCTCGTTCGAAAGCGCGTGGTCGACTTCCTATAGGTGATAATTGAACTTTTTTCGCTAGCTATCACGGTTTAGGCAATATGAGCCGATATTGGTCGAAATTGAGCTGTTTGAAAGGGAATGGGTCACTTTGAACGCAAATTTCAGGGGAAAGGGGCGTCCCCCACCAACTATTTTTGGCACCAGAAAAGTAGAGTCCCTGGGCTATCGTATGGTGAAAATATTGCCGAAAAGTTCAACCGCCTGGAGTAGGGTGCACCAACGTCACAGACGACAGACAGACAGACAGGCAGACGACAGACGGACGGCCGATAGCATATAGCAAACGTAACGTAATACGTTGACGTTTGCTAAAAACTCGAGTTTAAGACCAAGATCTCGACACCTTGTTTCGAGACAAGGAGCAAAATCGTACACCCATATCTACAGATCAAGATCAATAGTTTACACTGAACACATTCAGGAACAACAATGAACGATAAACACTGATAAAATAGCCGAAAACTGTTAAATTTGGTTAGTGACATGGCAAGCAATGTCTGTTTATCGCCCAGTTTTCGTACTTCTGCTGATGATAACACACACGTGTACATCATAACTAACACGTCCCACGTGTAGGCCCTATTTCACGATGCCCATATTGCATTTTGTCAAGATCTTTCAAGGCTACCATTGTCACACACGCCTCAAGACCAAGACTGCCCGAAACCTTGTCAGTTGCTGTCAAGACCAGGACCAAGAAAGCTGGCCCATGACTTGAAACTATACTCGAGTGCTGTGGTATCGAAATCATATAGGACTATGTATCATCTGAAATTTTGAAACCTTAGGCTATAGAACAAACCCCGACACTGTCACACTGCCGGACCGACAAACACAGACGGACACAACTCGTCTGTTTTCGCGGACGTGATAGAGACGACTGATAGACTCACACGGTCACACTCCGGATACAGAGACAGCCGACGAATGGGAAGTATGCGTGGCTCGGCAACCGGCGTAGTTCATTTAATGGATGTCGCCTGCACTCAACACGAACATCATTACAGCTACGTGGATTATTAAACACGCCAGCCGACGACCATCGTTTCTCTTAGACAAATAACCTGGCATTGGTTTTAACTATTCATGGGACCTCCATCTAGGAAACCCGTTACGATTTTGTATCACGTCATCTGTATGTTTCGTGCGTCATCGTAACTCATGAACGAAAAGTTGCAGAAAGTTCAAAAGTGCTTTACTGCGTTTCGTCGACAAGCGTAAGCGCTTCTGACGTTTTGAGTTCAACAGATCAAAGGTCAAGGTCACGAGGTCACAATGTAGCGAAGTCAAGATATCACCATACCTACTGCACGACGTTTGTGTTTACTTTCGACGAATATCCGTAACAACAATTGGATATTATCAGTTGACACTTTGTACACTAGGGAAGATATATAGTTTGTAGTTTACGTTAACGATAATATTTTCTATCGAACATAATGCTGATCCGATCGATCTTTATCTGAAAAAAGAAACGTAGCCAACACTCGAGTCTTATTATCCACACATGCCGATACGCAAGGTGTGGATATATCGTTTACTGTTTGTGTTTGTGTTTGTATTTTTGTTTTTTATACGGTTACGATTTTGTTCCGCCGAGCAAAAAACGGTGTAAAATTTTGCATGGCGGTTTATCGGCGTCCAAGGCAGGAAATCTACCATTTTGGGGAACCGTGCTCCCCAGAAGACGTAGGATCGGCATGTGTGGATATACGTCCGTCCCCGAAGACGGACGTATTTGTAAATTGAACTTTGCGTATTTTAAATGGAATATTTACCAGCCTGGCATCGAATCCCTTAGTCACTGTCCCCATTTTGGAACTCTGGACAAAAATGGGTTAAAGCGCTATAGACGTCGAGACGCCGACAGGCGATTATGCCGTCCGACAGACAAAGGAAGCAAGCGACAAAATTGCAGATTTTGGCCTACAGCCATTTGTGGTACATATGTAGGCACATGTCGCTATGATCAGAACGTATTAATTAGATGTTAACATGACGTCTTCATTTAATAGCGACAGAACAGAATTAAGCGACAATGGCTTGCCAGTTTTGCAGTTTACTATGCGCAATAACTCTCATTAATGGCGGCTGTGAAAGTAACTATGCCACATCACGTCATTGAGGATGCTATGAATCTTATTATTATTATTAATGGCAGAAGGGAACAGAATATATTCTACAGTAACATATAGATATGGTTGAAGTGACGTCACAGTAATCTGTGGTCACCATACGATCTCTATGTTGTAGGGCATGATGTCGTACTTTGCGAAGTTAACTGGTGAAGATTTGTCACGTTATTTAAATAAAATCGAATCGGTTGGTTTAAGAAATGATTATTGCTAGCGCCAGATCGGCGATCTGACAATAAATACTGCAAAATGTTTACATTTCCTTGCCCTACATCATGGCGGTCAGAACAGTTGGCATGGATAGGAATTAAAGAAATTACGTCACTGTCAACTTATGCATTAAACAGATAGATGTGCGGCATTCCAATGCCTTATATCAACGCTTTCAACGAAACCGGCAGACTACTTTAGTTGTCGTTCGGCACATGCAGTAAATAAAACACTTGTGAGACGGAGGGTTAAGAAGGAGAAAATAGCAAATGCGTCACAGTTCGTCGCGTGAGTGGCTGATGTACGCGTAGTGAAGAGGCAGGCTGTTAAATAAAGAAAGACATAAAGAATTCGAGGCGGAACGCGGCGCCACGAGCGTGATGGCGAAGGATGGGACAGTAGAACGGTTGCTGCTGCTGCTGGCGTTGTTATGGCAACAAAACACAGCAGAGCGCGGCGAAAATGGACAGTGGACGATGTAGAATCGGTGAGTGTAGGAGACTGTCACGGGACCTGCGAGACGTCCCAGCCGACATCGAAACTGCAATAATATCAACAGCAGCAGCAGCAGCCCGGCCATGGCAACGAACCGCATCCTAGAATCGTCGTATGCGATCTGTGATGCCGTCGTCGCCTGTCAGTTCTGATAGATGACTGCTCTGCTGGGAGACATTGTTCTTAGATCTACGTTCGGCCGCTATCGGCTTGCTTACTGTTCTAGGCGACTGCGACGGCATACTTAGGTCAAATGAAGCTGAAACTCTATACTGTAATAAAAATGTTATTTTGTTACCTTTCTGAGGTATCAGTGAATGTAATGGCATAAAACAAATAACGGGTTTTAAAACTGTGGCATTTCGTACTTGAATGAAATTGAAAATTTGCTATATGTTTATGGCTCGAGCCTCGTCGTTTCAAATAGCAGTAACGATAACCAACGACCAGTGACAACGGGTGGTAATAATTAGCAAGACCTGTGACCATTTTGCCGCTTGATTTCATGGTGACGTTCTGCTCTTACGACATAAACAAGTAAGTAACAAAGTTTTGTACTTTTACGCAACATGATTAGAATGTGCAAAACATAAACTTTGCGTTTTATCATCTGTTTGTTGAAACGAAGCTATGACTGAAACCTCAATTTAGGCCTAACTAAAGTCCTAATAAGTAATAACACTAACTGCTGAAACCGAAACGAAATTCCGCAATTGATTTATCACTTCTCCTGGGACATCTAGATGTCGCTGATATCGCCCGTCGATATTTATCTTCAGCCGCAGCATACACCACTAATTAAGCCTTATTAATGACCCTGGCCTGCCCTCTTCACCGATTTCGCACATGTGCGACGGATTAAGTCGGTTTTCTGGTAAGCTTTTCGACGCACGTTGATTCATTAGTGTTCATCTATCAGCACATCTGCTGTCTCTTGCCCGTTAATGACGTCCAGCGCTTTCCTCACAACTTGTCTCTATGCATTCCAGCGTATAGGTACAGTTTCTACGGTCTAACTGATGAAACGTCATCATGTTATATCTTACTTCCACATGTGTGAAAATGGTATTTATTTAAACGTGGAGCTGGTACAGACGGACATAATTAGGTCGACCATGCAGACCACGACTTCACACAGCTAACAGCTGGCCACTTGCTTTCTTTGTTTGACTTTTGAACGACCCTTAAGTAAGTACACCTCTAATCGCGTAGGGCCTATATTATAGTCTTTGAGTAAGGGGCTCTTGCGCTCGCATGGGCATTTACCCGTTGAAAACTTCAACTGAAGAACTGAATGCGTCGTAATCGAACGTCACGTTCAGTAAACACTACATGATACGACATTTGAATGTTAGAAGCGAGTGGGCTCCTTCCTACAGTCCAGGTCCGCCACTGCGCCACGGTTTAAGTTGCTGTATCCGTGAATTCATTATGTTTCTCAAATCTATATTTTATCATTCGTTTAAGTTTTGTAAACCGTACAAGTTGATAAGTAAGGCTACTTATTTAGCTTTTGGTTACACGGTAATAATTATGCAAAGGGTCGCCGAAAACAGTCTATTTAAGTGTAATTTTGTAAGCCTGAGTGTGGATATCAATATAGAATAAACAACGTGAATGCATCAGTGAAAAATACACGCTATAGTCAGAACGACACTCAACGTTACTGTAGTAAGTGCTAAGTTGTTCGTGATGCTGTTTGATCGATAATAAGCTCTTAATGTGCTGTTTTGTCGTACGACCAACTATCGAGCTGCGTCGTTGATAGGTCGAAAAGCGGTCACGTGATGTTCACAAAATTCAGTGATCTACGAATCACAAGCAGTGAAAGGTCACTGCGAGGTCACGATAATGTCAAACGTTTGACGTTGCAATATTTGAATATTGCACTTAAAGTTACAGGCGTGCATTATCAGTATTATGTACAGGTGGGCCAAAAAAGTGATACCTCTCGTACATTACGTTACATTGTTCGAGAGGTATCACTTTTTGGCCCACCCTGTATAGCCTATTATCTACTATCAGCATAACTAAGGTACAAGAAACGAGAGCAATACAACGACTACCTTACTGTAGGGCCTATATTTCTCGGCTTCTCGTTTGAGCAGCATCGTTTTCTGCAAACGCAAGCCCACAGTGTCTGCGAGGGCATTATGTTTTCGGTCTGTCACGTTGTCCCGTTCGTTCGTTCGTTCGTTCGTCCGGACAGCTATGCCTACCACGATATCTCGTAGTAACTACGAGCATATCTTTGTTGTTGTTGTTATTCTTCTACTGCTTCGTCGTGCACGGTTGCAGTACTCGAGTATATCTTATACGGTTTTCAAGATATGGCGAGTTATTGGCGGAAAGTCGCAAATTTTTCCCACGTGTAGGCCCTATATTTCACGATGCCCCTATTGCATTTTATCAAGATCTTTCAAGGCTACCATATGGCGTTGATTGCGTGATAATGCGTTGAGATGCTTCGATGCAATACCGGCGTGTGGCGGACAGACGTACATGTATATACACCGGACAATAGCACATACTGCAGTTGCATAGCGTCACGGCATGGCGCACCTGCGCACTGCACTCGAGAGGCAGCTCAGCTGCTGCAACCGGAAACAGGAGAATTCATCTCGCGAGATCTACGACCACCGAACAACCCCGACCTAAACTCTGTTTACTTCAGGGACTTACGCAGGAACGAACGTGCAAAATCCATGTACGCATAGTACCAGCGACTTGTGATGGCGTGGCGTAGTGGTAGCGTCGTTGGTCTAGATCAACGAAGTTAACCTACACTGAGCTCGGTTAGTACTGGGATGGGTGACCGTGTCCGGGTTCGACTCCCGGAGGCGCAACTTTATTTCGGTATGTAACCAACCACCCAGGTCGACTCAGCCTTCTACCCTCCGTGGGACGGTAAAATGAGTACCAGCCAAAGGGCGATGATGTTCTGCGGCTGGGGAGTAGAGGCAGGCATGGTGTAATTTGCAGGTAAAACTGTGTGATCCATGTCTGAGCGCATTTGAGGCGCTTTGCGTAAAAATGCGCTATACAAATCGACGTATACTTTACTTTACTTTACTTTGAAGCAGCGCCTTACTGACACTTGGGCAAGCATCTCTTCGAGAGTCATTAACGAAGCCGATGATTAGTAGAGAACACGGCTAAGGATGCATGCGAAAAGGAATGCCGAACATCTCACAACTAATCGGTTCTTTTCAGACTCCTGAAACGAAACCGTTATGCCTCTTGCGTACAGAGATAGTATTTTAAAAGTTTCTCCGCGTTTCTTCGTGCCGACAAAGTTGATTAGCCTACTTATTAGTCGGCTCTAATGGACGACGCCCGGTTAATGTAATGAACAGTCAGTACGGCATCGCATCGTTACGAACCGTGCGCTTGTAACGTGCTGCTGCTGCTGCTGCTGCGTTGGAGATCCAACGATCGAACCGATAATTAGCTGTGGCGTTTGCTGGCGCCTAATTTCGTTTGTCGAGCGTTCGCGCGCCAGGTTTCCGTTAGACGACGGTTGTTTGAACCGGTAGATAGATGGCAGTAGACTGTAACAGGCCTGTATGTACTGTAACGTCGATATCCCGACAGCGATCAATGACTGGTCGTACTGTCGCTTACCGGACTTCGCTCATCTATAAGAAACGCATATTCTTCATAGCGGCAATGCATAGAGTCTGATAGAGAACTTTGTAAGCGTACAGTTACATACGCCACGGTTTACATTTTCTCCTCTTACCCATCCTGAAATGTCTGGCTCCGTAGACTTTTTAGCCCGCGCGGGCTATATGTTCTGATGTTCTGCTCGAGTTAATTTTTTTTTGAAATAAACATTTCAGCAAAAAGTACTCATGATTAACTGGACCGATTTTTACCAAATTTTCACCATGTGTTAGGTATTTGATCGTAGACTACCGATCTGACCCCCTTTTGCGATGGCTCAAATTAAGATAATAAGATGTTTGATTGGCACTGATCGTTACGCAGTCCCTCTGCGACAGCTGAGCTTTTTTGTTACGTTTTGCGCCACTTCCGGTGGCTTATAGCACAGAGAATCGGCTGGTTTGTTTTAGGTTTGAACGACGACAAATGGCATGACGTCATCGTCACGGTTGACCTACTTACTGCACAATTGATTGTTGACGTCTCGATAGCGTCAACGCGAGAACGCCGAGTGATGACGCTGATGACGTCGGTGATTACGTCACAGGCTGCTGAGTCACAGAATCCCGTGACGTCAATCATATCACTTGGAGGTGTGATACCATCAAAACACAAGACCATCTGTCGTATTTTAGATAGTGCTAAAATTATCACACTTTCCATTCGACGCTTGATTTCGTGCAAACAGAATGAAATATTTGACAACACAAAGCAGTGAACACGAGTATAGTACACATATTATACGACAGATTAATAAAATTTTCGGTTTTTATGCGCTGCTAACTCACGTTACAAAAGAAAGGCTATAATTTCATAATTCCTGGTTAAATTACATGAATTTCCTTCAGTGCTTTGACAATGTTGGTTGGATGACACTTGACGGAAACGGCATCTGGCCCGCAAAACCTGCAGCGTGTCACTTTTTCGCAAAGGTTGTCTTCCGAGACATTAATGGAGAAATAAAACCGAGGTGCAACCGGTTAACGCGAATTCACCTTGTAAAACAGCCGTTACAACAGAGGTGGTAATGGTAGTGGTTGTAAAAGGTAAATGATGCCTTACTTCAAAGGAGCGTGGGCGTGATACTCGTCTCCGACACTGAGGCTTTGAGCCCGTATGAGGATAAACTGCTAAGACCGATGTCACACCGGCGATTTTATCGCGCAACTTTATCGCGCGACAAAATTGCAAGTGTGAAATGGCGTGTCGCACAGTGCAACTTTGCCGCATAAACAATAATTGACCAATCAGCGTTCACCGCATTTTCGCGACAAAGTTGCACAGAATAGAGCGCTGCTCTAATGAGAAAAGAAGTTGCGCGACTGTTGAGAAGTTGCGCGACACGCCATGTCACACTTGCGATTTTGTCGCGTGACAAAGTTGCGCGATAAAAGTGCAGGTGTGACATCGGTCTAAGTCTATGACGCATGGCCAGTGCGACGCCAAACCCACGGTTCCTTTCCCAGCCGTATGTGATAGCCGATACCAATTTAAGTAGCGTTCTCACTGTGTCGATATATCGTCGTCGACGGCGATATATCGCCGCAGTGAGAACGCTACTTTATACTGCTTGGTGACAGAGGCACATGAGTGTGAACCAAAGCTCCTTGGTGTGAACAACTTGTTTATGTTGGCGGTGGCCTGGAGTCGAACTCACGACCATTGAGTCGCAAGTCCAACGTCCTAACCACTAGACTACCGAGCCACCATAGTGATGGTACTAATAAAACAAAGTGTCGCCCTAATGGGAACTAACCGTACTGTCTCGCCGTGCAGTGTCGGCCGCCGGACCGGCCACGTGCCCGGCCCGTCGGCGGCCGACCGTCCACGCGCGTTATAGACGACGACAGACGACGCCGACAGACGACAGCGTGCAAAACAATACTGGCCCGTTAGGCGGGCCAGTAATTATATAGTTGGCGCAACCGTGCTCTTATTCTTGTCCATTTATGAGGTTTTGTGGACACAAGATAAAGAATAGTTTGACAGATAAAGGTAGGCATATTGATGTTATGAAGGTGCGCATGCACGTGGTTAGGTACTTCTGGTGATGCTGTTCTGAGGCTGCGAGGCAATCACTTCGTCGGGTGTATTGGTGACGTCAGTCTTTCCGGTAGTTCAGGGCGAGTGACGTCACTGGTACTGGCGCACAGCAAGTCGGCCGTGCAAGACGGCTGTCCAGATCACTGTCACGTGACCTCGACGAACAAGTGCGATGACGTCAGCACGCCGCGCCAATGCGTCAACAATTACGTCACCGGTTCTTGTGATTGTTCTGTATCCGGCGACAGCGCAGCTTGTAAGCAAGGTGGAAACTTGAATTGTATTCACACAGTTGTAAGTTCGTAACTGGAAGTTAGTCAAATGTTATACACCCGTATAGCATATACGGTTGCAGACAACTAAATTAAATGGTACCGATTTTTTTCTGCGCCACCCTGTAAGTCTACGCCCCATTTTAAGTCCATCTTGTACTCTTAGTTAGTATCTATTCGTAGGCGCAGCAGAATATCCTAGCTAGATATTGTAAAATCTATTATTCCTAGACTATTTCTAGACTTGGTTACATTAACATTTGGTTGTTTCAGACATTTAGTACTAGCTCATGTCAGCAACCGTGCATACTGTTTATTTGTGCTCTGTAACTGTACTGCAATGTAAGTGGCCTTCGGGCCCTTTTGCTTTTAATTCAAGACGGGGTGTTATGCTTCTCAAAATCAAATAGTGAAGATTTTTTTTCCAAACAACTACGATAATTCTGCGTCATTTTGTTTGTAGGCTATCATGTTCTCTGTTGTAGCCATAACGTTGCAAGGCTCCGATTGGCTACTGTACAACGTGTATGACGCAGACGTGACGTCATCGTATCGGGAATGGAAAAGCATCGCTTTCGTATTCAAGGTCTTCAACCAAATCACTGGTCTTGAGTCTTCCTGCTAATTTTCTTGGTGCTTTCATGCACACATCGAACGTATGCGGTGACGCCGATAGGGGTGACAGAAGTGATCAGTGTCTAGGAGCCCGGGAGGGTCCGGAGGCATAGGCATAATTTTAGGGGAGGGCGGGATCCGGACCCCTCATTTTGGAGTGGGAGGACGGGCCGCCCACTTTATATGTACAGCAAGTCAGAAATTTTGCTTGGTCCCCCTCACTTTTCAGACCAAAGTTACGCCACTGTCCGGGGGCCCAGCCTCAACTGAGCGTTAGTTTTTTGAACCTCGTATTTGTATTTAGCAGTAGTTAAGGAGCAAAAACAAGTAAAGAGTAGTTGTATTTCACGAAGTGCTATTATATATGTACCGTTTACACTTTTCACTTTTGATGTCAGATACAAGGATATGAGTATAGTCTGTGGACCCGGAAAAGCTAACTGACACAGGGCTCGCGTTAGTTCTCAGCGCATGAGCAGGGGCACGCATGCCTAAAATATTGTGCAAATATGTAGTGTAATATGTGAAATTTCGATGCGTGCAGACGACGTCACCAGAGGGCGTGCTGTTCTACGGTCGCCTGCAGTACCCACTGTACAGCCACCTAGCGGTTTCTCTCTGCAACGCAACGTTTCACGTCTCCGCCGTATTTGCACATCCGGTTTCGTTCAGCGAACTCTACGTCACCCTTGGCAACGCGCTTGACGACGACAGGTGCTCCTTGACAACACTGGCTAGTTTCTGTTAGGCTCTGTTCAGAGGTTCGCAGATGCTGCAAAATTTTGATCCGCTGCAAATCCCAAATTCGCACCTGTTTCACGTGCAAAGACAGATTTCTCAGACTGAAAAATCACGTCCAAAATGTGATGTCACAACTGGTGACGTCTACTCACAACATTATGTTCGTAGGTCAAAATTTCGCGACGCGCATAATCATATTGCACCATTGCACACAGTCAGTTTTATTCGCAGTTCGTTAAAGATTTCACCGACTGTTATTAATCAGCCTAACCTACAGACCATCCGTTTACCTCTTAATAGCACTAGCAGCAGACGGAATCAGCGCGCGTGTTCTGCGTACAGGTGGCACCACGTGCGAGTTGCGGTGGCTGATGGCGGTCACGTGATAGTAGCGACACTCGATGACGTCACCGAGAGAATGTCAGCCGGGCGCGAAAAATCCCGCCTTCGTCTTCCGCCGAGCGTCTATTACGGCGGCATGGACGTCTCCGCCAACACCTTCGGTTGGCACTTTCTCACTTAGTCGTTCAATTGGTTTAACCCATTTCTGTTACCCAAAGCATCATTCAAGGCTCTGGCATTGGCACGGCGATTTTGTCGCGCGCGATAAAGTTGCGCGACAAAAACGCGCATAAAATCACAGATGTGACATTGGTCTAAACGTGATGTGGCGCGAGTCTGATATCCAGCAGAGGATCCGGCTCACTGGAACCCCTTATACTGTTATGCGCTCGGTATACCATGAAACAAGAGTATTGACCTTAACTGTGGCGGACACGACATACGCCCGACCTCGTGCAGTGAACCGGTTCGTACGGTGTATATGACTTACAGGTCTTCGAAGTCAGAAGAACTTTATTGGCTGTTTAACCGACGTCTTCTTCGACGACGACAATCTGCTTGATCTTCTGAACTTCACTGGCGAGGAGGTCAAGGTCAAGTACCACGGTGACGGTCCTGCGATGTTGGGATGCCACGACTTATCTATTAGCTGCATTCAGTTCACTCACGATGCGGCGTTTGCACGCATCGAACACTCGATCGCCAACACGTATGACCTTCAGATGACCTTGAGAACACTCAAGTCAAACTGTATTCTGACGTATACCGAGACGGCGGCCGATACTGAGCGAGGTTATATACAGGTCAGCTGATTGCAGTTGTTTCTAATGATTTATCAGACTGTCAAAATTCATATAAAGTTAAAAGTAATGGCTTTACTTGATATTTATGTCTTTCTTTCTTTCTTTTTTCTTTTTCTTTCTTCTTCTTCTTCTTCTTTGCGGCGTGATGTTGCCATCAGCGCTGAGGCCTCAAATGGGCGCAATGCGCAACCCCACATCCCTAACGGGTTAAAATCGCTGAGAGGCTTTTGCAAGCCTCAAAAGAGCACACCAGTGCATCTTACCTAGTTCCTCATAACAGAGGTATGGGGAGCCTAGTATATTTGCGCGTTTAACAACTAAAGCGCTACATTCTCCTAATAA
>Ga0209780_1003125_pt1 | contig 12182 bp, 7 predicted proteins | sample WorMetexBAHAMAS2_FD_187384 | JGI IMG/M metagenome (GOLD analysis project Ga0209780, IMG submission 187384) | Marine gutless worms symbiont microbial communities from Max Planck institute for Marine Microbiology, Germany - Inanidrilus exumae... | ecosystem: Host-associated > Annelida > Digestive... | reverse complement strand
CGCTGGGGCTGGCCCTGGCAGATTTTGGTACCAATCCGCCAGTAGCGACAGTTTGAGAGGGTTTGTTTTTCCAAAAAACGCACTGCTCACAACATTTCCAGTCTTGCGACCTCAGGCCGTCACAACTCCGCAATGATTACAGATCGCCGGAAATTCGCGGCCAGATGGTCCCACTACCGTACGGTATGTCTAGTTTCCATTTTAACCGTTAGAATTAATTCAGTCTTTCCTCTTCACTGTACGTTCCATACAAGAATGGCACCTACCCTAATTTTCGGCAACGTCCGACGTCCCATATTGCGTATTAAAACTAGCAGTACGCCGCAGTGCTGGTGCAGCCTAGCGATCGATATATTGAAGAAAAGCAGACTGATTGGAAACTGAAATAAGTAGCTCGGCAGATAACGCTGGCATCAGTCAGTTGCAGGCACGTGACACTAGGTATCGTCAAATGCAGGAACTAAACAGCTTGTGCGTCAGTAAATGAGCAAACAGTTGTGTCACATGTCAAGCACGCCGGTGGTGGGAAACGCTCTCTGCGAGCCTATATTGCAGTGTGTCTCCAGATACACTGCATCCCGTCTAGTTTGGAAATGGACAAATGTATCAGTCACTGCGCAATGCCTCAATTGCATAAGAAATACCAAGTTTGAGTCAAATTTCATTGCTAAAGCTTAAGTCATTTCAGTAGCATGTATGGCAACGAGAGCCGTTCTAGCGCCCTCAGAACGCATCAAAATTGTTTTCGGCCGGGGATCCGCCCCGACCCCGTTTGGAGAGCTCACGTCACTTTTACAGCTTTATGTTGTAAAGCAGATCTTTAAAATAAGTGCTTCAGAATACCTCAAGTATACACGAAAATACGCCATTTTGACATTAAATAATCAAACATTTCTGGGGAGGGGGCACAGACCCCTCCCCAGAACTCACCCCCGGCGGGGAAGGGGGCACCGCAATGATTACAGATCGCCAAACATTCACTGCCAAACTGGCCTCCGAGGGATGCCTAGTTTCCATTTTACCCTTAGTTAGAATCAATTCAAACCCGGATTGTACGCTCCGTACAGGAAACGGACCTAACCAAATTTTCGAGCCAAATAAAGATAAATGAAATGTATACATACTACGACTCACACGGCAAATATCACAATAATACTCATTGCACAAAAAGCAAAACTTAAAACTGGACTGTTATATATGCCGCTCGCACTTTACAGATATTAAGTCCACTTAAGCACAGTTCACAAGCAAACGGCTGTTCGCTGAATGGGAACGCACGCAAACTGTTAGACTGAACAAGTTTACAAAATGCAGCTGCATGGACGCGTGCCAGCATAGCAAAGTTTGTGCCTCAACACACTGTAAGATGTTTGGAACTGTAACTGACGAAACATGACCTGAAAGTGGCCTTTAGCTGAATGTGCATATGTGACTCATCAAATTTGCACCGTTGAAATGTTGTCAAACAGTACACTTTCATGCGTTTGTTTCCCCATATGCGTTTTATGTGACATCACTTTCTCTTATTGTGCAACGTTTGTTGCAAAACGTGCAAACAGAGTGGCGTCCATCGAGAATGTAAATGCATGTGTGCATTCAGTTAGCTTTCATCATTGAATCCAATATTGCATGTGTCACAGGCAGGCTGTTCACGATGTGGGTGAGTTTGTGCATTTTAAATTTGCTCTTTTCAATAAATCACATTTTGCAGTCGTTGCAAACAAACGGCTGTTTCACAGTGCAAACACATATGACGCATCAGGCTATTGCCATGCACACTTTTCTGGTACACCAAGCAAGAAACATACTTCTCAACTGCATTAGTGTTCCGAGATCCACTGACATCAACTGGTACATGACACTGCTTTTTGTTACTATGCAAATCTTCTGTGCAATTAAAATGACATGCACTTATCTGTATCCAATTCACTTTCATCGCTAAATTGTGTATCAAACGTATCACACACAAATGGCTCTTCTCCAGTATGTAAACGCATGTGATGCAGCAGGCTATTGCGATGCACAACCTTCTGGCAAACTTTGCACGGAACATGTGCATTAATACTCTAATGATCACTGACATGCAAACGCATGTGTCGTGTGAGGCTTTGGCGATGGACAATTTTCTGGCAAACTGCGCAAGAAACATATTTCTCTTCTGCACGAGTATTTTGATGATCACTGTCATCAACTGGCACATGACACAACGTTTTGTTTATGTGCAAACGTACGGTGCAATTAGACTGATGCTCAATGTCAGTGCATGTGCGTGTGTCACTAAATTGCGTATTGCAAGCAATACACAACTGTTCCCCAGTGTGGGTGAGTTTGTGTCTCTCCAATCCGCTTTTCTGGAAAAACCGCATTTTGCATACATCACATGCAAACGGCCGTACTCCAGCGTGTAAACGCATGTGTCGTGTCAGGCTACTGCAATGTATGATCTTCTTACAAACTGTGCAAGAAGCATAGGCATTATTCTGACGTCCACTGACATGAAAACGCATATGACGAGACAAGTTATGACGAGACACAAATTTCTGGCAAAGTATGCAAGAAATAAACTTATCTGCCGCACTAGGAATTTGACGCATGCTGATATCAACTGGTATGTGACCTTGCTTTTTGTTTACACGAAAATGTTCTGTGCAATTAGAATGATGTTGATCAACAATGTCCGTGCATGTGTGTGTCTTGTATTCATTGTCATTACTAAATTGCACATGGCATGTATTACACACAAACAGATCTTCTCCACAGTGGGTGCGGACTGGCTGTTTGTCAACGTGGGTTCGTTTATGTGTTTCCAATCTGCTTTTCTGCACAAATCTCATTTCGCACATATCACATGCAAACGGTCGTTCTCCAGTGTGCAATCGCATGTGTCTCGTCATGCTACTGCAATGCACTTTCTTTTGGCAAACTCTGCAGAAAGCATATGCATTAGCACTCTGACATCCACCAATATGAAAACGCATATGACGTAGCAGGTTATGATGAGACACAGTTTTGTGACAAACTTTGCAGGAAACATATTTCTTTTCTCCATTAGTATTTTGACGGTCAATGACATGAACTGGTACATGACACAGCTTTTTGTTTGTGTGCAAATGTTCCGTGTGATCAGACTGATGCTCAAATTTGCTTTCATCATTAAATTGCCTATCATGTGCATCAAACTCAAATGACTGTTCCCCAATGTGGGTGCGTCTGTGTCTTTCCAATCCAGTTTTCTGAGAAAAACGCATTTTGCACATATCACATGCAAACGGTCGTTCACCAGTATGTAAACGCATGTGTCGTGTCAGGCTACTACAATGCACGATTTTCTGGCAAACTCTGCAGGAAATAAACTTCTTCATGCCACTTGTATGATGATGACCGCTGACAGTCATTGCTACATGACATCGCCTTTTGTTTGTAAGCGAATGTTCTGTACAATTATAGTCTTGCTCAGTAACATAATCAATGCAACTGTGCTTATTCAGTTCACTTTCATCACAGAACTGCATATCATATGCATCGCAAGCAAATGGCTCTTCACCAATGTGGCTGCATTTGTGCCTCTCTAATCCGCTTTTCTGGATGAATCGCTTTTCACAAACGCCACAGGAAAACGGACGTTCACCAGTATGTAAACGCATGTGACGAAGCAAGCTATTGCAATGCACGATTTTCTGACAAACTGTGCAAGAAACAAAGTTCGCCACTGGACTACTACTTTCATGTCCACCACTATCAACTTGTATCTGATCACTGCTGGTTGACAGATGAGATGTGTAGTGAGTTGTACACATGCTGCTGTAACTGTTAGTATCTGTAGCTGCAACTTCAACTTTGACATCCATTGCCTGTTCACTGTCTGTGTAAAAATCTTGAGCCGTGCTGTCTGTAGCTGAAACTTCAATATTGCTGTTATCTTCCTTTATTTGAAGACTGCAACCTGCACAACACAAGCTATGTGTATCAGACTCAGTAAAGCACAAGTGGTATAGTTTCACCTTGTCACTGCATAAACATTTATAACAATTTATCAAATTACTACTACTACTATTGCTGCTACTACTACTACTATAACACATTCACATGGTAGTGTGAGAGTCTTATAAGGATGACGATCAAAGTCAATGGGAAAGAGCAAATGTCAAATTTCATACCCATCAGATGAGGGTTTTTGCCCTGCCCATGTAGCTCAGTGGTTAACACCACAGTACACTAATAGGTGCTGAAGGCATGTAGTATTCTCAACGCAGAACTAAAATGCTTGTGGTGACCAACAACGTGCCATACAATAGACAGTGGCGACGTACAGCAGAAATCATGCCATCATCTAAGCTTAGCAGCCCACTAGCTAAGGCCACAGACCTATTGGTCTGTGCTAAGGCCAAACATTAAACTGAGTAAAGCAACAGAGATTAATTTAAAAGTGTTATTAAATAAATTTTGTTTAAGGCAAAGGCCTAATGCTGAGTTTATTTTCACGGGCACTGGTACAAAGGATTCAAGGGGTCGACGAAACCCCTATAATTTCTGCACCAGGTTCTTGACTCCACAAAATTTAGGAATGTTAAATATATCGATAATTTGTGTTTTAAAAAGGATTGTTATGAGGTTGTTTTGCTTTCTTTAAGAGTATCAATCGGATACATATAAAAGGATGATTTTGGTGCACTTTTTAATGTGTCGTTCTAATTTCAACATAATATTTGATTTGCACAATAAAACGTTATGATATCTTGGCCTTGCGATGTCTTAGCAACAGCCGTACAATTTAGTGTTATCCAAGCTAATGCCCCCTAAAATTCAAGATGTGCTGGAAACTACCAAATTCGGTAAAGTAACGCAAAATAAGGGCCATTTTGCCGTTCAAGGTCACCGATTTTGGCACCAATCGAAAGTTCACATACGGCTTCCTATATCAAGACGATAGCTAGGCAAGTACTGCGCATTAAGTCTTGAATTTATGAATCTACTAGTACTTTATACCGTGGATGTCGAGCGGTCCCTCTGCAGATGTTTACTACTACAGTAATCGTAAATGTCCACTGTTATGGCTTTGTCAACCACTTTTACACAATGCGCCCAAAAAACTACCAAATTCGGCAAAATCACGCAAAATAAGGGCATTTTGCCATTCAAGGTCACCGATTTTGGTACCAATCGAAAGCTCATATACGACTTCCTATTAGTGATTAATACTAACTTACCTCCTACCTTGCACTGTTTCAGACATACAGCATGCCAAATGTCAACCAGAGCCTGCATCCATTAAACTGAGTTCCTAATTTCTACTATAACTAAGCGTCAATGGTAATCTACGTAGTGCACCTACGTACATCAAACTGAGTTATCATGGTTTGTTTTGCCTAAATAATCGCTGAATAATTGTGCAGATGGTATTAATATCTTCATAAACAATCAAAAGTAGATTTTGAAACTGAGATAAGCCTAACCATTGTTATACGACGACATCGTACACGAATTCGGTGAAATAATGCAAAATAAGGCCCACTACCAAATTTGATAAATTAAGACAAAATAAGAACCATTTTGCCATTCAAGGTGACCGATTTTGGTACCAATCGAAAGCTCATATACGACTTCTTATCAAAACAATAGCCAGGCAAGTACTGCACATTAAGTCTTGAATATATAAATCTGCTAGGAATTTATACCGTGGGCGTCGCACGGTCCATCTGCAGACGTTTACTACTAGACATAGTGATCGTAAATTGTCCATACTTATGGCTTTGTCAACCACTTTTACGCAATTTGCCCCGGAAAGTACCAAATTCGGTAAAATAATGCAAAGTAAGGGCCATTTTGTACCATTCGAAAGATCATATACGACTTCCTATTAGTGATTAATACAAACTTACCTCCTATCTTGCACCGTTTCGGAGATACAGCATTCCAAAGGTGAAAAATCGCTATACTTGGCTACCCCTCGTGCGTTTAAACCACCCGACGGAGGGGTTCCCCTGGGACAATCTACGTAAAAATTTCTTTGGATGTCAATGGATGGCCAAGGTACCAAATGCCGAAGCAAAATTGCCAAAAATTACAACCGGCTGAGTAGGGCACACCAACGTTACAGACAGACAGACGACAGACAGATGGAACGGCAATAGCATATAGCGAACGTCACGTTCGCTAAAAATCATTTGAACGCTTCAAAGTTGGGCAAGGACTACAGTGGACTAACTAATAACCGACAATAATTTGCAACTAGTCATATGAGGAAGACAAAATGTGAATAATCAAACTGTTTACTCATGAAGGTTCTTAATCAAAATCTAATCCTGTGTAGCATGGATGGTCAAAAAATGGGCAGACAACATTGTCATGGAGTATACTGCACATGGTGCATTGCAATACAAATATTGAAAATATCATGATGCACTGTCAAAAGTTCAGAAAAATAAAGAGCACACTATCAAAATTGTGATATTTAATATCACTGTCATAACTGTCGTCATCATCACTGTAACTGTCATCAAACATAACATGTACTCTTACCTGTTTTAATCCGATTATATCCACTTCTCAAACTGCAAATATCAAATGCCAAACAGAAATTACTAAAATGTCATTACAAATGTTCACTACTCCATGTATCATTTCAGTACAAAATAAAATACTTGCATACATTAATTTCTTCTTAACCATTGTAATTCAACAATTTCGTTGGTTGTTTGGGAGATTAACGTCCCCTTTCAGCATAAAACAGGCCATATTAAGACAGGGTCTTGGGTGCAGATTTAGTTCTGCCAGTGTAATGATGGCCAACCATACATTAACCTCCCAATCTCACTGCCTTTTTGTTCAGAGACAACCCAAAATTGGAAAACATAGGGGAGGCTCATGTACATTATTATGCTAGCACCTACAACAAGGTGGACACTAACCAACCACCACACGACCTATTTATCAGTTCAATGTTATATCTTGTGTAATTGCTGTTCATCAGTTCCTCTAACATGTCAGTGCCTAAAGACTCTCATAGTATAATACCTTTCCCATGTGGCTCTGGCTTCGGAATGTTGCTAGTTATCTATTTTCCCGCCAGAATGCTGTGACGGGAATCACAATATAGCAATTACATACACCTAAAGTAATTTGTCGCTCTTTAATAATTAGCCTATATGACAGCCTACTGTTAATGCAGCGAAGTAGCAGCATTTACGGAAAAATAGCAGAATTACGAATTTACGTTGAACTAGCTAGCGGGTGTTGGTGGCCGCACTTGTGTTCACTTAGTTGTGCTTTTGAGTAAGTTTTGCGTAAAATGAGCCATTTATTTGTGTTTATGCTTCTAAATGATTATCTTAAAATAGCTAAATTGTGATCATAAGTTTATCATAACTTTTTCCTAAGTTTATCTTACAAAGTTTCAAAAATCAGCAATGTCGTAACTTTGTCCTAAGATCCTTGTAAGTTTAGTCATCAACTCATCATCCTGAGTTTATCTTAAGATCATTTTAGGAGCTTTTGAAAATCGGGCCCTAGGTCTCTATCTTGCAACGTTAACAAGATAATATCACTTATTTTCCAAAAATTTAAAGAGGTCATATGACTCTGAACACATCTCTTTTGAGGATAATATATTATGCATGCACTAGTACTCCTACGCATCAATCAACACATGAGATTTGAAGTGCCTAGCTTTATCAATACCAAAGATATGATTGGGGCAAAATTTAAAAAAACAGGTCAAGTGAAGATGATCACAACAATTAGGGGGTAGTCTGTCATCCACAGGCTAGCACTTGATATATTCCACCTGCATACAAAATTTATCGACTCTTACTTCAGCCATTCCGGAGATATGATTGCAGGCATCAAAACTGAAAATGGGTCATGTGACCCTAAACACGCCCTTCTAGGGGTGGTTTGTTATCCGAAAGCTAGAATTTGACCGAGTCTACCTGTATGCAAAATCTGACGATTCTAGCCTTAGCCGTTCCAGATACGTCACTGAGGGGCCTCAAAAATTTAAAGTGGGTCACGTGACCCAGACCACACCCCCTTTAAGGGTGATCTGTCATTCCTATGCTGCGACTTGACATAGCCTACCTGTGTAGCATGTACAAAATTTTACGACTGTAGCTTAAGCCGTTCCAGAGATATGGATGGTGCCCACAAAAATTTTAATGGTTCACGTGACCTGACCACGCTCCTTTCAGGCATGGTTTGCCATCCGTCGGTTAACACTTGCTACAATCAGCCTAGCTACAATTAGCCTGTCTACTACATTTGAATCCTCTACCTCAACCCACCGGCCACCATGTAGATATGACAGGCGATACAAAATGTCAAAAATGGGGCGGTTTGGGGTAGTTAGTGGTCACTGGAAACAGCACCATATGATAGAGTGCATAGAGGTTCCTATTAGCGTTCCATAGTAACTATGTCCCTATCTTGTAGCGTTTTTGAGATATAGCGAGATATTGGTCGAAAATCGACGATCTGAACCTACCTCTATTCGGTGCCCCTGTTGGGGGTGACCCCTTGAAATTTCACTGGCATGTTTGGCACCAGAAAATTAGAATCTCTAGGCTATCCTCTGGCGTTATTTGCGTGATCCTACATTTAGCCGTTCTGGTGCAGTGCCGCCCTGTGACAGACGGACAGACACATGACGACAGCATATACCATGCTGTGACCCTGATCAAACCCCTTATGGGGGTAATAACACATACCACTTCCTATTAGCCTTTCACAGTAACTATGTTCCTATCTTGTACCATTTCTAAGATATAGCGAGATACTGGTCGAAATTCACCAATTTTCCTACCCCATCTGCATTCAGTGCCCAACTGCGGGTGATGCCATAGGAACTTCACGAAGATGTTCGGTGTGACAAATATTAAGAGCATCTGGCCTACCATGTAGCATTCATTGCTTGATAATGAGTTTAGTTATTTCTAATACAATATCAGCACGCGATGAACAGACAGACAGGATTTCCATATCAGTATCGCACTCTGCATAGCTGTGCTATGCTGACGCTTGATAATGATGACTGAATACGTTATTAACCAAGAGTATGACTCAAAGCATACTCCATGTTTCTCCAGTTATGCTCAATTCTGCAATTATGTTTAATTCGATCAAGTAATATGTAACAATCTAAACTTTGAAAAAGATCCTTACCCTTGCAATCAACAAGAAGCTCAGCTACCGCATAGGGACTGCACGACGTACTATGTTAGTAAATTCATGTTATGTTTTATGAGGTATGGGAGTAGAAAGGTTTCAAACAGCAAAAGTGACCTTCAAGGTCATTCAGGGCCATTGGCAACGGTGCCATTCGATAGGCCACATATGATTTCCTATTAGTCTTCCATTGCAACTGACACAATCTTGCACTGCTAACAAGATATTGTCATTTATTTCCCAAAATTTAAAGAGGACACGTGACTCTGAACAAATCCCTTTAAAGGTAATACATCACGCAAGCACTAGTGCTACTGTGAATCAATCAGCATACAAAATTTGAAGTGCCTAGGTTCACCAATTCCAAAGACTTGATTCCGGCAAAATAAAAAAATGGGTCTCATGACCCTGACCACAACCATTAGGGGTGTAGTCTGTCATCCCAAGGCTAGCACTTGATATATTCTACCTGCATAGAAAATTTTGACCAAAGATCACTTCAGCCGTTTCGAGATATGATTGCATGCATGAAATTGAAAATGGGTCATATAACCCTGACAAAGAACCTTTTATGGGTGGTTTGTCATCCATAAGATAGGATTTGCTACAGTATACATGTATGCTAAATTTGATGATTCTAGATTCAGCGGTTCCAGAGATATCATTGGAGCCACAAAATTTAAAATGGCATGTTACCGTGACTACACCCCTTTTAAGCGTATTATGTCATCCTTATGATCGGACTTAACATAACCTGTCTGTATGAAAAATTTGACGACTCTAGCTTCAGCCATTCCAGAGATATGGTTCATGCCAACCAAATTTTATGTCGTTCATATGACTTGACTATGCCCTTTTCAGGGACGGTTGTCATCCCAGGGCTGGTACTTGCATCGATCAACCTGCCTACCAAATTAGAAGCCTCTATCTCCACCCATTATGAAGATATGAAAGGTGATACAAGATGTCAAGATTGGGGTGGTTTGAGGTAGTCAGGGGTCACTCAAGGTACTGATAACAGCATCATTTGACAGAAAGCATACGAGTTCCTATTAGCCTTCAGTTGTAACTATGTCCCTATCTTGCACCATTTCTGAGATGTAGCGAGATATTGGTCAAAAATTGCTGATTTTAACCTACCCCACCTCTATATGGCACCCCCGTTTGGGGTGACCCCCATTAGAATTTTGTTGCAATCTTCGGCAACAGAAAACTAGAGTCCCTGGGCTATTGTACGGTGTTGTTGTTTTGATCCTATGTTTAGCCATCTTGGTACAGTGCTGGCTTGTGACAGACAGACAGACCAAGAGTGACGACAGCATATACTGCATTAGCATATTGTCACACGGTAAAAATGGACCATAGCTCGACACACAGAACCTTCCCCTATTACTGATGCCATCAAGCGCCGTCTGAAAACTCACCATCTTTCATAGCCTGTCCATACCGTTCAATCCTAGTGCAACTGCCAGAGACCATCAACTATGATGCAACTGCAGACTTCATGCATCTTCAAATATATGTTCTTTTAAAATTGTACAAGTATTTACCATGACATGTTGAATGTTTCCAGCACTACCGCAGGCTGCAAATGATTCTGCATTTCATCAGCTTCACCATAAACAGCATCACTTGTAGGACAATTGGTGGTGTTGACAATGTAATCCTGATGCAAAACATTGAATAATCACAATGTCTTTATGTGATTCACTTTTCACAGCATTTAAAGGACACAACTTGTCCAGGTGGACAAAAGGTTACAAAATATTTCTGTAAGGCTGAAAAAACATGACAACTGTCAAGATGGCGGTTGTCCGCCACTTTAGATTTTATGAATTTAAAATTTTGTCAGCTGACCGGGCGTATAAAACAGGGTCAGTGTGCACCATCATGCCAAATTTTATGGCAATCAGTCAATTCACGGCTCAGCTATGGCAATTCTTTACTTTCAAAATAGCGACTATGTGCCATCTTGGATTATTAAAAATTCAAAATTTTAACCGCCAATAAGTGTGTCATCTTGCCAAATTTCATGGTGATTGGCCAAACCAGCGTTGACTGTTGAAATATAGTGGTTTATTGATTTTTCAAGATTTTCCCGCCATCTTCGATTTATCATTGTGCAAAATTTGGCTGGAATCAGTAAAGCAGTCTTCGATAATATCTAAGTTGTAATGTTTTGCAAGTTTGGCTTAAAAATGCCTATTCACACCCCTCTGGTTTTTTTGGGCGTTTAGACCGCTAGATGAGACACGCCATCAACAAAACCCCCCAAATGCCATATCAGGTTATAATTGGTAGTTAGTTAGTTCAAGTTTAATGTCCCCTTTCAGCACAAATATGGCTATATCAGAGACAAAAGGTCAAGGGTGGAGAGCCATCTCTACCCAGTGAAGGAAGGCCAGCGATATATTAACCTCAACCCTGGCCGCCTTTTTGTCCAGCAGCCACCCCAAAGGGAAAGGGATCGAGAGGCTCATTTAAATTATAACGCCAGCGCCTACAACAGGCAAAGACAACTATCACACTGCAAGACTAAACTACACCAAATACAACAAAATATGAGAATAAATCTTAACTAAGCAATACAGATAACATAATCATAACACAAAAACAAAATAAACCCAGGTTCGGTCGCCTCCTACGACCTCACGCCTGGAAACGGAGTGGGACTATTCTGGTTGAAAGGGATCGGATGAACAGTAGAAGAAAATAAGCAAAGTGGATGAGAAAAGGAAAAGGGAAAAGGTAATAAAGAGCAAAAGGTTATAATGGTTAGGTGGACAGCAAATTGATACTAATACTTGACCAATTCTGTTTTTCCTTGTTTGCTCAAGGGGTTGCCAAAATTCAGCCGTAATCGCTATAGCTAAGACTAGTGCTGGAGTTAGTTAGTTAGTTAGTTGGAGTTTAACGTCCCCTTTCAGCACAAATATGGCTATATCAGAGACAAAAGGTCAGGGGTGGAGAGCTATCCCAACCCAGTGAAGGAAGGCCAGCGATATATTAACCTTAACCCTGGC
>Ga0209780_1003124_pt1 | contig 12183 bp, 9 predicted proteins | sample WorMetexBAHAMAS2_FD_187384 | JGI IMG/M metagenome (GOLD analysis project Ga0209780, IMG submission 187384) | Marine gutless worms symbiont microbial communities from Max Planck institute for Marine Microbiology, Germany - Inanidrilus exumae... | ecosystem: Host-associated > Annelida > Digestive... | reverse complement strand
ACGCATCGGCTATTGATCTTATAATAGTTGAGAGCATATTATCTAACAATTATTCATTAGTGATAAAAGCATGGAATTTGCACTCGTGGAAGGGCAATATGTATAGCCTATAGATGTTTAGATAATGAGAGTTTTAAAAAATCTCTGGATGTATCTAGATGTGTGCATGCACAACGAATAAGTAACACGCTCCTTTTACGCAACTCCGTTTGTGTACTTTTTTATAACACTAAACAATGACAGTAAGTGATATGAATAGAAATTTTAGTGATTACTTTCTGCTAAACGATAATTATAAATCATTGTACACATGTTCAGTGAACTACATTGTGTCTCAAAAGACAATACACTTGGCTTTTAATCATAACTTCGGCAAATGTCGGCCGATGGCTAAATGCTTTCATTGTCATATTCGGCCCGTACGAGCCCCGGGGAGGTAATGTGCCCTGATTCATTTGCTGATTTCTGCGCTATATAAATTGTATTGTGTTTATAGTCCACTCCAAATTTCACCTCCATCGGTGCAACGTGCAGAGTGTTGCCTCTGCGGGGTGAGAAACCTTAAAATCGCCCTGAGTAACCGAAACACCGGCGCTATGCGCAGCGCGCAATGCAGTCGGTAATTAAAGATCGCCATTTCTCCGCAATCGTTCAATTATGGCAACGAAATTTGGCAGGATGACACTCATGACCACTCTGAACCCCAACGATGCTGGAAAATTTGAATTTTAAAAATCCAAGACTGCGGATGGCCGTTATTTTGAACAAGAAGCTCTGCTATTGCAAATTAAAGGCACCGCGCGACGCGCTATATAAATGTTAGTAAACTCGTGCTCGCACTGTTTCACGAGGTATGGGAGTTAGAAAGGTTTCAAACAGCAAAACTAACCTTCAAGGTTATTCAACGGCATTCGCAATGGTGCCAATCAATAGGCCACATACTATTTCCTATTAGTGTTTCATTGCAACTATGTCTCTATCTTGCACCGCTGACAAGATATTATCACTTGTTTCCCAAAATTTAAGGAGGTCACGTGACACATCACACATGTGACACATCCCTTTCGGAGGTTTTTATGATGCGTGTACTAGAGTGGTGTTTTTTAACGCCTACCAGAACCTACCAAACCCACCGCGCCACGCCCCCTACTTTCCTTATATGGAATAATTTATGTGACCTGGTATACCAGCAACCTACCAGAAACTACCGGAGTCAGACTGCGGTTGCCTAACAGCCACGCCCTGTTAGGTTCTGGTAGGCGTTAAAAAACACGCCTTAGAACTTCTATGTATCATCAGTCAGCACATGTAATTTGAAGTGCCCTCTTCACCAATTCCAAAGACATGATTGGGGCAAAATTTAAAAAAACGGGTCATGTGACCCCGACCACACCCATTAGGGAGTAGTCTGTCATCGAAAGCCAAGCACTTGAAGTATTCTACCTGCATACAAAATTTGGCGACTGTCGCTTCAGCAGTTCCGGAGATATGATTGCGGGCGTCGAAATTGAAAAATGGGTCACGTGACACTGACCACGCCCTTTTAGGGGTGGTTTGTCATCCTTAGGCTGGGATATGATATAGGCTACCTTTGTACAAAATTTGACGGTTCCGCCAATCCAAAGATTTCCTTGGGGCCGCAAAATTTTAAATGCGTAACGTGACCCGGATCACACCTTTTAAAGGGCGTTTTGTCCTCCATATGCTAGGACTTTATGTAGCCTACCTGTTTACAAAATTTGATCACTCTAGCTTCAGCCGTTCCAAGGATATAATTGGTGCCCACCAAAATTTAAATGATTCACGTGACCTGACCATGCCCCTTTCAGGAATTGTTTGCCATCCGTACGTGGGCCAGCACTTGCTACGATCAACGTATCTACCAAATTTGAAGTCTATAACTCCATCCACTACGATTACGAAGAACAGGCAATACAAAATATCAAAAATTGGGTGATTTGGGGTACTTATGGGTTACTCAATGTCAATGAGAATAGCTAGCGCCATTCGATAGAGCGCACACAAGTTCCCATTAGCGTTTCGTAGTAAATATGTCTCTATCTTGCACCGTTTCTGAGATATAGTGATATATTGGTCGAAAATACCGATTTTAGCTTACCTCACCTCTATCTGGCGCCCACGTTGGGGATAACCCGTTGGAGTGTAGCCGAAATCTTTGGTACCAGAAAATTAGAGTCCCTTGGCTATCACATTTGCGTGATCCTACTTTTAGCTGGGGTAGTAGGCCTACAATGCCGGTTTGTGTCAGACAGACGGACAGACGGACGGACTGAAGGACAAACGCATGCACGACGACAGCATATACCGCGCTAGCATTGTGTTGCGCGGTAAAAACTAAAATGGCGGACGGCCGTTATTTTAAAAATGTAAGAGTAGTTAGGCCTATGTAAAAATTTGAAAGTAGTTCGTCATTTCTCCGAAACGGTTTAACTTTTCGGAACAAAATTCGGCACATGATGCCCTGGCCCACTATAAATCAATCGGCACTTGAAAGTTTGAGTTTTAAAAATCAAAAATGGCGACGGCCGTTATTCTGAAATTGTAAAAATTGTCATTTCTCCGCAATGGTTTAAGCTATTGCAATTAAATTTGGCATGACGCTTATGCCCACTCTAACCCCACGGGCAAAAATTTGATTTAAAAAATCAAGATGGCAGATGGTTGTTATTTTAAAAGTTTAAAAATCGCCATTTCACCGCAACGGTAGGATGACGCCCAGGCCCACTCTGAACCCCATCGCGGTATATAAGATTTTGAACTTATTTGAAGTCCAAGAATGCCAAAGATGGTGATTTTAAAAATGAATAAACTCAACGGATCGACATATTTGCACAAAATTTGGACAAGACATACAAACGTCATTACGAATAGGCCTAAAGCAATATTGAGAAAATACTTCATGTGAAGTCAAAAACGGCGGACGGCCGCCATTTTGAATTTAAAAACTGTTACATCACTACACACAGTCGAATTTTGCACAACGACGAACATTGCAAAATTTAAAAAATTGCCCAGTGACCCTTTCAAAATTTACACATCTTTTGATCATCAGGAGAGGATGGACATTTGCAGTTATATCTTAGTAATAAACAGTAAATATGGTACAACTGGCCAGTTTGCAACTAAATGTAAGGGATATAGAGTTACAGCTCTAAAACGGTAAATGTCACTTTGATAGAATGCTAAAAACGCCCTTATCAGCGAAGTCATGTAGAAAATCATAACTCAATGCGAATGTGACTGTACGTTGTAACGCGGAATAAATGCGTTTAAGAGTCTCACATGCAACCACTTGCACTTGCTACACGACTTCGCTTATTATTACGTATCTGTAAGGGCCTGCTTAACGTTCTGGGTAGAGTACTTGCCACGACTTGGTCGCCCTTATACTCGGTTGTAAACTGGCCAGTTTTTATCAGTTATCATTTAGTAAAATGCGTTGCCGTTGAAGGTCTAACAGTGTTGTTCTGATACTAGGTTATTTGCGTTTTAAATAGGCAAACCGGTATCCAGAGAAACTCTGGGTTCAGAAAGGGAGTTCACATCGAGGAATTCGTATATCTTCCATTGATGGTGAGATATTTTGCAGGATTTGTAATTTGCACTTCATAGGCAGCAGTGGCGGTGGAATCGTGTGGTCTGGGATCAGCTGACCTTCCAATGTTAGAGGTGGGAGTCAAGGCTATACCTCTGAGGCTCTGACCCCCTAATAGGCCTAATCCGTTACAGGTCGTAACGTTGATCTTGTTGTACGGGACTAAAGTAGGCTAAAGTTATAGTGAACTGAACAGCTTTGGCCATTCCATATCTTTATTTCACCAGAATAAATATATCCGGTAGCAAAAAAAGAAACATAATAAATAAATAAATTAATTAATTAACTACTCTTTGTACTAAATTCTGAACATGACAAAATACGATATTAGCCAAGTAAGTTACTTTGAAGACCAAGTTTTTCAGGCAATCGACTGCATGGTATAAAAACGCAAAAGGAACGCGTAAACAAAATCTTAACCCACACCACAATCATCTATATACAAAGAACTGCTCATGTGTGCATATATTTGCGCGCAATAATTGTGATAGGCCTTCACAATTTGGCGAAGAACAATTCTGATCATCTTTCTGTTATCCTCCAGACAATCCTCATTGCTCAGCTATTGTCAGTACTGGCAGTATCGGAGGGCATGCAGGACCCTCAGCGACGGCTGAGCGTTTTGTAATGCCTGCAATTAGTGCTGCGCTGTGATGGTATTATTAGTACCGGTATAAACCGTATTTCTCCTCAGTTAGCGTTTTCGATACTGACACGGTGCGGGTAACTTACACCGTTGAGAGCTGCAGCCTCTTCTCCCTAATCCGAATGCGCTAGTTGTCGTTAGCAAAGGGCATGTGGACAATAAGAGAGAGTGTAAAGCCGTTACTAATGTATTGCTGGTGTTTACCAGTCTCTGTTATAATACACCAACGTCGTTCGTTGTTTTGGAAAAAATGCGTATGTTCAGATGTTCAGATAATCCCGTCTTAAGAACGCTTGCATTGTGCTGTCGTGATGCACTGATGCTGTAGGCGCTGTGTGTGATTTGTACAAAATGACTACACATGACCTTGTCGTATTGCCTGTGTATATGGTAAACAGATTATCTGGGACTGCTTTCAGAGGATGGTCCATACCTAGTCTAGGCTAATTTTTATGCTGTGTGTGTTTGTTTTTCTTTTTTATCTTACTGATTGTGTATTTGATGTGTGCTGTTTCATTGTTTTAACTCTGCCTTGAGCGTATAATAAAGATGATGAAAGCCTTGCTTTAACAAAATCCTTCAGTTGTGGATGCCGGCTAACACAGTTGACTATGGCTGTAAATTGTTTGCTATTAGCGATTTCGACTTCACGTCGCTGATCCAGAACAGAAGCTTAGTAAAATGCACGAAACGTAGACTACATAATAATAATAATAATCCGATTTGTAAAGCGCCAGAATGTCAAAAGACTTCCGTGGCGCTAGGTGGTTCGTATACACTGTATAGGCTTTTGCACGATGCACTGTCGCAGTCTATAGCTGTTTTTGTCGTGCTAACGATGTATAGGTCTGAAGAAAGAGATTACTGAGTCGTCCGTTGAGTTAATAGTGCAGGAGTACGTTGACCGACCACTGCTCATCGACGGCAGGTATTGTGGAATAATTGTGAAAGTTATGTTTCAGTTGCCGTTAGCCAGGTTTAGTACCGGAAACATTCTATTGCAGTCTGCTGAAACACTGTATATTGTTATAACATTGTGCCGCAAGCTGACGTAGTTAAAGATTGGCAAATCACTAACACGCTTCGCCGGCAATTTTACACTACTTAAAGCGTTTGGTAAACTTCACAACAAAGTAACACAGAACTTGTATACGCTGAATATAAATGACACAATCTTTTTTACGTGGATTATTATTATGATAAATGGTAAAAACTGTCCAGTTTACAACCAAATGCAAGGGCGACAGAGTCATAGTAAGTAAGTAAGTAAGTAAAAGTGAATTTATATAGCGTATTATCGTGACACGTCTAATGCGCTGCATGCAGTAGTAACGTGCAAATAAAACGTGTTTAAGTGCTTCCTGAATATGTCCCTGCCGACTGCTGGATTCCTCAGGTAGTCTGGTAGTAAGTTCCACACGTATCACTTATCACAGCCTAGCTCTAAAACGGCAAATATCACTTTGGTAGACTCCAGCTAGAACGTTAAGCGAGGTCATGACAAAATAATGCAAATGTGACTGTAGCACGGAATAAATGGCCGTAACAATACTATTATTAGAGTGCAGATCCACCAAATGCCACACGACATGACAGATAAAATTTCGTTATAGACATCGTCCATAATGGCCGAGCAGATATCACGATTATGATCGTCAGACGCATCTAAAATATTTTCCAGCTTACGAAGAATAGTTTCGTGATACTGACCAGTAAAAGCGTAATAAAAACAATGTCGGCCTTATCCCAACGCATAGGCCTGCAAGGAGGCTGGGTACGAGTGCAGTCGGTAATTCCGTGACTTGTTACTGGCCCTCCTACACACAGTGTAGGGTGGCAGTATTGTTTTGATCTCTGGCGTCTGTCGTCGTCTGTAAAACTCCACGGCGGGCCTGCAGGCGGCATCACCCGCGCAGGCCAGGCGATGACGTCATGCCGCCTCCAGTCTAATTATAGCTCCACAGTAACACTGCACGGCGGGCCAGTAGTGTTACGTCCCGTTATGGCGACACCTTGTGTTATTACTTACACAAACGGGGCAATGCGAGCAAGAGATTTAACGGCTTTCAATATGGCGCCGTCCGCCATCTTGGATTTCAAAATATTCAAAATTGAATGTCAAGTGACCTCTAGGGTTATTAGGTCAATATGTATCCTTATACCAAATTTCGCAGCGACTGGTCGAACCGTTGCTGAGATATAGCAATTTAATTGTTATCAAAATCGCGACGGTCCGCCATCTTGGATTTGTGAAAGTTCGAAATATTAACTGCCAATACGGTTCGAAGGGTCGATGTGCGCCCTCGTGCCAAAGTTTCGTGACAATCCGTCGAGCCATTGCGGAGATATGGCCATTTTCGACCTTTTTTCAAGATGGCGGCCGTCCGCTATCTTGGAGTTGTTATGCGCCTGTTTGGACACCCAAGAAGAGTATTTGGTGGTCAATGTCATTGTACAAAATTTGGTTAGAATCGTTGCAGTAGTTTCGATAATTTGCAAGTTTCAATATTTTGCGGGTTGGGCTTGAAAATGCTTTTGGAGGTGTTTTGGGGTAAAATGAGTAAAACTGATTTTTTTGCAGTTTTATCCCCCATAGGAATGCAATGATTTGGGACTGACATCCTATGAATCACACAGAGTAAAAATAGGTTCTCCTATTTAGTCTCGGGATGTGATCAAAAATTAAGGTCACAAAAAATAAAAACCACGCGATAGTGATAATTCATCTATTTGACGGGACGCCCCCACTGGGGCACTCGCTTTGAATTTTGGCGTGCGGGGTGATATCGCCGACGTTATCACCTGTACCAAATTTTATGACAATCGGTTTAGAGCTTTCGGAGTTCTGATACCCTCGATTTTGCTATTCTCCTTATAGGCTTAGCTGGTCGCGTGGTACACTGTGATTAGGTCGACAATGACAAATGGTGCGTTGTCGTGACCATTGGTCGAACTAAGAAAAAAGTAGTGGGGGACGATACCGAGCCGCCGAATTAAAGCGCTGAGACTTCGACGCCGTGTATTACATGGGGGTCCACAATCCCCCTGTCCCCGGTAATTCCAGCACTGATCGTGACTGCGTCTAATGCTTTACGACAGTTTTATTTATCTTTGTTTCACGCGCAAGTTCTACCCAAAGCAAGTCCCCGGTTAGCCTATTTATCTTCCTACATGTATCTTCGTTTACTTGTGCAATTTTTTGATGATTGTAGGCGTTTTGATATCGGTCTCTACGTGACGCTAACATCGGTTGATCCGCTGCGAGTTTACGTCTTTCAGGGAGAGTGGCTGATCAGGTACGCCTGAACCGGATTTGTTCTAACTCCGTGGTTTTTGTCTTTTGTATATAACACATTGTGGTTGTGTCGCAGCCCCACGGAGACGGCGGGTTATTCTTCCGGTCTAATTTATCACACCCTACTTGCCGTTTTGAAACTGCTACCTTAAAAAGAACAGAGAGAGAATTTAACTAGGCCTGATTTTGCTGGTTACGAGTCGAGCAAAGTAGTTGCGAGTAAAAAAACACCATGGCAAGCTAGTTTTATGATAACTTCGTCAACTGTATACAGATTTCAGTTATTCGGTAGTTTTTTGTGAGCAGAAATGATTTGCGCACAAATCTGTCGAAAATATTTAATTCACCACCGTGCCTTAACCGAGTCGGGATCTTACCTGAGAAAACTAACGTTGCAACAATAGGCGATCACCAATGCTAGCGACGTCGTAATATAAAACTTACTAGAGCTCGATTCTCGCGGCGCTCGGCCACACCTCGCGCATACGGCGCTCGATTCTCGTGCCTACGGCGCTCGGCCCGCTAGTTCCGAATTTCCTGAGGGAGCTCGCCACTCATTTGCAGCGGCGTACGGACGGTGCGCGGAGCGCGAGCTCCAGCGGCGCTTGTTGACCCCCCGTGATGCCATACGTCAAATTTCGTGCAGTTCCGCTCAACACTGTGGCCGTCTATAAGGAACAAAGGAACAGGCACACAAACACATTTGGTTTTATAGATACATTGTATAAGATGTAAGTGACAGTTGAAGCTGTTCACGCGATGATAAAATATCCCCGTCTGACACGCGCACAAAGCGCGCAGTATTTTGCGTCGTTGGTCATTTCTCGCGCTAACATCGTGGTGTTCGTCAACATACCATACTTCAATCAGTCACTCTTTTGTTTCGTCTTACTCCTTGTACCAGATTTTTTTCTGATATATAGGCTCCTTTCTGCACAGATGCCCAAGTCAAAACCTCGTTAATATTTAAGCTACTACATTTTTCGCGGTGTGGGATTTTAAATGTTATAAGGTTCAAAATCTCGCTCAAAGTATTGCTAATGAAGCAATTCACTAGACCACATATGATTTCCTATTATTCTTCCGTTGTAACTATATCTCTATCTTTTACCATTTCTAAGTCAATACGCCCGTATGGTCTCCGAGGCGGTAATGCGCCCCCTGAGGCATGAAACCGGAGGTCATAGGAGGCGACCAAACCTGACTAGTTTTTCTGGTTCATTTTATGTTGTAGCATACGCCGATTTTGCTACGGATTCATGTTTACTTTTGTGTTTGATTTAGTTTTTCAGTACTAAGCCAAGAGATTGGCTGGGAAGAACGTCTCCGAAATGACTTATTTTGTATCGAGTGGGACTTAAAACCTTAATTCAATCAATCAATCCAAGTCATTACTACCACTTTGAAGTTGATTGTGAAAGTAACTGGGGTAGTGTGACCCTGACCCCAGCCATTTCGAGGATTTTATTGTATGTATAGATATCAATCTGCATGGCTAATATATGCAGTCAAATATAAAATGCGCAGCTTCGTCCACTCCGAAGACAGGACGGGAGGGCCACAAAATTAAAATGGCCACGCTCCCGATGTGGGTGGTTTGTTATTCTTAGGCTAGTACTTTTATGGTCAACCTATAGTTTGACCTACGAAATTGGAAGTCTTTAGCTTCACCCGTTGTAAAGGCAAAAAAGGCGAACAAAATTTACTAACTGGGAGCGTTTGAGACAAGGTCAATCTAGGTCATTGGAAGTGGTGCTATTAGATAAAATAGATAAAACTGTCTGTTCCCAAACAATGTTCCTGCTTTGTATTTCTTCCCGACATTGCAAGATATTCGTCGAATGTCGCCGATTGCCCACATTTGGTGCCACTGTCGGGGGTGATCACGTTAGAAAAATCACCTAGATATTTGGCGTGGACAAATAGGCGTCCGTGGCAAACAGTGTTAAGTGTCATTCTGTCATTCATATATATTTGATGTGTATCTGCGATTAAGGTTTTGCTCGAATGTATACGAACCTTTTGATGCATCTGATATCAACAAGTACGTGATTTCAGACGACTACACTCCGATGTGGGAAGTAAGTTTGAGAACAGAAATGTTTCGAGCATTTTGGTCTGTATTTAATTTTCTGATAGGCCTATAGATACTATACGATACGATACGATATACATGTATTTACGTGCGTTCAAAAGCTGACAAAAGGCCAGCTTAGTCTAGCGTACGGCACAGAAACAAAAAATTAAGGGAAAAAACCGATTAGCTAGAAGAAATTAACGGTGCAGGCAAAAGTCCGTGAAGGCAGTCCTGGAAGAAGAAGTGGAACTACGAGGGATAGGATTTGTGAAACAGGTAGGTTTTCAGCTGGGAGTTTAAAAAGTCTAGAGGGAGTTATGGATGAGCAGAGTGGTAAAACAGAAGAGGAAGAAGTGATAGGTGAAGTAGTGGGTGAGTCGGAACTGGAGGAACTGGTACCAGAATGAGGTTGACGAAGAGATAAAGGGAGTTGATTCCAGAGGCAAGGTGAAGCATGCCAAACGGAGCGATCAGTAATTTTAGCGAAGGATGATACGATACGATACGAAACGATACGGTAGATTAACGTGCGCTCAAAAGCTGACGAGATGGCCAGCTTAATCTAGCGCAAGGCCCAGAAACGAAAAAAAGGAAAAATAAAATCAAAAGTCATAGAAACTTTGTGCTTTGTGCTGAAAGTGTTTCAGAACCAACGATTACTCCACCAGTTCCTTAGCGGCTGAATGCAGTGAAATAACGCAGTTTAGCGGCATTTATGCCATTTCGTGTCATTCCAGATCAAACATTTCGGTACCAATCGATAGGGGGTGGCACCTCTTTAACGCACTTGTTGGCGGTGAATCCCTGAGCTCACACAGATGCCCACACCCTTCGGAGGGCCAAAATGCGTCATCGTGCCAAACGTTCTGCATATCGGTCAAGGTATTGCGGAGATATTGTTGTTTACGATTTTTCAAGATGGCGGCCGTCCGCCATCTTGGATTTTCAAAAGTTGGAAATTTTAACTGCCCGTACCCTCGGGGGGCGAAAATACGTCACCGTGCCAAATTTTGTGCAGATCGGTCGAACCGTTGCGGAGATATGGCCGTTTTCGATTTTTCAAGATGGCGGCCGTCCGCCATCTTGGATTTATTATACGCCTATTTGGACCACCCACGAAGTGTATTTTTCTGGTCACTGTCACTGTGCAAAATTTGGTTTGAATCGCTGCAGTAGTTTCGATAATATGCAAGTTTTAATATTTTGAGCGTTATGCTTGAAAATGCCTATTCACGCCCCCTTTTCGGGTGTTTTTGGGGCAAAAATTGGGGAAAACGGAAAGTTTATGTATTTTTATCCCTCTAGGAATGCAACTCACCCAGAAACAGGCATTTTGAGGCATAACGTGTCAAAATCGGTCCAGCGGTTTGACCCCTAGCTGCGCTAAAGAAACGATAAAAAATAAACTAAAAAACACAGACCCTTAACATTTCACCCATTCGTGGAGGTCACACCCCTTATCCGACTGACATGCCATTTGGGGTGTCGAGTGGTATCCCGAACGTAATCATTCATGTCAAATTTCATGTTAATCGGGGGGTTTCTGGGCGGCAGGACCCCCAAAAGTGTCATTTCCTATACTTATTGGAACGACCCTTACAACAGTCCTGCACTACCGTGCAGACTGTGATTTTTGACATGTGTATGTAAATGGTCTTGGAAGGAAATGGCCCTTATTTTGCGCTTTTTTACCGCATTTGGTAGTTTTCAGGGCTTATTGCGTAACAGTGGTTGACAAACCTATAACTATGGACAATTTACGATTACTATGTCTAGTAGTAAATATCTGCAGAGGGACCGCGCGACGCCCACGATATAAATATTCTATAACCGCAAGGTGGAAATTCTGTAGCAGATTCATAAATTCAAGATTTAATGCGCAGTACTAGCTTAGCTATAGTCTAATTTGTTAAATGAAGTAGGCCTAAGTTCTCTTTTTAGTATTCTGGAGTACGTGTGCGATATCGTCGTAAAAAAAGTTTACGTTCGCTATCTCATCTGCTGATGAGTTCTTGTCTGTTTTGCTACTAAAATTCAAAATCTGTCGAAAAAAGTACGCTAGAAAGTTTCTTTGTGTTAAAACTTTCAGCGGCATAGTGACCATCAGGTACAAAAAACTAGGATCGGTCGGCTTACCGGAAACATCAATAATTTTTTTACATCAAACCAACAGCCGAGTTGCATTGTTAACTTGTTGGACAAAAAACAGCAAAAATTAGTAACAAAAACTGATCATCAGTTTAACACTTAAGTGTAAGGGTCTCGTTATTTATCACATGTAGGAAACAGCAAAAATCATTTTGTTATGACCATTGTGATGTGAATCTGTGTACACTCTTACAAAGCAACTCAGTTTAATGTCCCATCAATTTTCAAGCATTAGGCACAGCTCATATTATCTATTCTTTTTGGCACGTCAAGGGCAGTGGATATAATACACAGTTCTTATTATATCCAAGGCCCTTGACGTGCCAAAAAGAATTTTTGCTGTTTTATATGTGTCAGTTATGGGCCTTACACGTTGTTACAAAACGACAGTTTTTTACATT
>Ga0209780_1003123_pt1 | contig 12185 bp, 7 predicted proteins | sample WorMetexBAHAMAS2_FD_187384 | JGI IMG/M metagenome (GOLD analysis project Ga0209780, IMG submission 187384) | Marine gutless worms symbiont microbial communities from Max Planck institute for Marine Microbiology, Germany - Inanidrilus exumae... | ecosystem: Host-associated > Annelida > Digestive... | reverse complement strand
ATAAAAAGTTGCACAAACCAAATAAGGTTGTTGCAACTTTTTATTTTTGGTTTCTGAAACTTTTTATTTGAAAATAAAAAGTTGCACAAACCAAATAAGGTTGCTGCAACTTTTTATTTTAAATTTCCGTCGCAGAATGTTTACGTTTATCTTCAACCACTTTTACGCAATGAGACCCGGAATCTGCCGTGTTAGGTAAAAAATAAACGCAAAATATGGGTCATTTCGCCGTTCAAGGTCATTCAAGGTCACCGATTTTGGTACCAATCGAAAGCTCATATACGAATTCCTATCAAGACGGTAGCTAGGCAAGTACTGCGCGTTAAATCTTGAATTTATAAATCTGCTACAGAATTTCCACCTTGCAGTTATAGAATATTTATACCGTGGGCGTCCAGCGGCCCCTCTGCAAACGTTTACTACTAGACATAGTACCGGTAATCGTAAATTGTCCATAGTTATGGCTTTGTCAACCACTTTTACGCAATGCGCCCCGGAAATCACCAAATTCGGTAAAATAACGCAAAATAAGGGTCATTACGTCGTTTAAGGTCATTCAAGGTCACCGATTTTGGTACCAATCGAAAGCTCATATAGGACTTCCTATTAGTGGTTAATACCAACTTACCCCCTGTCTTGCACCGTTTCTAAGATATGGCCTCCGAAAGCTTCAAAATCGCTATATTTGGCTTCCCCTCTTGCGTTTAAACCCCCCCCTACGGAGGGGTTCCCCTGGGACGATCTGCATAAAATTTTCCCTGGATGTCAACGGATGGCCAATCGCCAATGTACCAAATGGCGACAAAACATTGCCAAAAATTTCAACCGGTTAAGTAGGGTGCACGAACGTTACAGACCATGGTCATAAGATAAAAAGTCTGGTTGGTGCACTCCAATCTCCAACTATCTTATAACCATGTTACAGACGACAGACAGACAGGCGACAGACGGGACGGCGATAGCATTTAGCGAACGCGAACGTGAGTTCACGTTCGCTAAAAAGGCAGACACATTATATTAATAACAAAACAAAACAATTGGGCCTGCAGGTTCGTGGAATGCCAATCTGGATTTTGTAATGTATGTGGATTTCGTGGATTTCGAAATTTAGCCGACGTCGCATTTGAGTGGATTTCGTGAACTTTGTAGATTTCGATTTTTAGGCAGACCGACTGGTATGTTATGTTTTGTTTACGTTTGTGGGCGTGGCTGTCTAACTGTTATTATTATGAAATAGTATCAATACTATTTGTTATTATTATATAGTGAAATATAAGTCTCTTTGTCATAAAATTTCTTTAATGATACCAAGAATGCTATAAGCTTCATTTAATTCGTTGTTAATATGTTCCGAAAACGATAGTTTAAAGTCAAATCTGACTCTCAAATCACAAACAATCTAGTTTTTAAAGTTTACGTTGTAGGCTACAGTGCAATCTCCAATGTATTTTTTGGCGTATGCATTATTAATATTTGCAGTGAATGACATACTGGAACATTTATCTAAGTTTAACCTATTCATTGGCCTAGTCCTTTACTTTATTTATATCACTTTGCAAATTATCTTTATCTCCACTGTTACAAATGTGTCTAAACAATTTAGTGTCATCTGCATAAATATATAATTTTGCATACAAATTATTACAAAAATCTGACAGATTATTAATGTATATAATAAATATAAATAAGAGAGGCCCCAAAATGCTGCCCTGAGGTATATGACTTAATACTTCATGCCACGAATGTTATGCCCCATTTCGCCGAATCCCATTTCGCAGAAAACCCGAGGTACCCCTTTTGGTATGTGACACAGGTGTCACTCCGGGCCATAAGGACTTCATGGGATAAATGCAAGCACATTTTGTAAGAACAACTCATAATGATTGCTGTAGATCAGCAACTGAGTTTTTTTAGCAGGATTTTGATCACTTAATAATAGATAATATCAAGTGCTCAGACATTGAACAGAAATTGTAGCAAAAAACACGCAATGCGGACAAGGAAAGTCCTACCTCACACACGCTACAACATTCGTAAAATAAATTTTACCCTACACAAAAAAACCACCACAGCATGAAAATGATGGAAGAAAAAGCTTAGATGGCATTCGGCAAAATGGGATTCTGCGAAACGGTATTCGGCGAAACGGGAAGACACCGCCACGAAGAAAATTTATCATTAGTCTGTCCACCCAAACTCATAGTCCATTCATCAGTAATATTTAACAACTGCGAAACAGTAGATCTTCCTCCTAAAAACCCAAATTGCCTATTGCTAAAAAGTCATTAACGAGAAAATATATCGTAACATGATCCGTAATAGCGCTGATCGACATGACGTCAACACTAGATCTGTTAGCTAGAGTGTTTGTCCTACTCAGCGATCACCGGCATATGCATGTGCAGAATGATTCTTTTTTAGCAGCAAGCAATGACAATCGATCAGTGCTATTACTCCTTTGCATTTGCTATTTGAAACTTCTTATAAATAAGGTACCCTACTATGGAATGTTGCTAAGTGCTAACACAGTACCTATATATAAAAAAGGTAATTAAATTAATGCATTAAATAACTATAACTAGTTAGTCTAACTAACATTATTTGTAAAGTGATGGAATCGATTATAGCGCTGATTGACTTTCGTTACTTGTTGCTAAAAATAGAATCATTCTGCACTGTCGATCGCTGAGTAGGATAAACACGCTAGCTAAATGCATCCAATAATCTACATGTGTCTCATTACTGTCACCACCACTTACTACCTTGTTGAGCTCATTCTGCTAGTTTGGGTATAAGTTGTAAAGGAAGTCCTTTTCTGGTTGAATATCAAAGTGGAGTGTTTTGTTTTATGATGATTGGTGTGTTTGTGCATGTTTTTATATGTGTGCACTGCACTTTGTTATTTGTCGTTTAGAATTCAGTAAGAATAGTTTAAATTCATACCAAACTAGCATTTTCTATTCTAAGCAAGAGTGATGTGAATTACACTTCTTTAATGCCATATTTACGGTGACTCTTGTTATTTATAGATCGACTGATTGTACATGAATGATGTTACATCATGGTGAATACACCAATTCCTCACAGTTTAAGATCTGAAACAGTCAAGGCAGCCAAGATACTGCGTGATTTTACAATCCCAAGTGCAACAGCAGGACCTGACAAGGTTATTCCAGGTGTGTTAGTCACTCACCTGCACTCATTACCCTGCAGTGTGGTTGATCAGTATGCTTGATGGAAGTTCTTCTCATTTTGCAACAGCAGTGATGACAGGAGGGGCACATCTGGCTCATAAAAAACCTGCTGCCAATTATTCTGGAACAAGTTGAGGAAGAAAACACAAAAGGGATAATTCACAAAGGACGTTCACGCAACGGAGGAGGGTTGAGTCATATGAGGACAAAAGTGGACAAGGGGGAGGGAGGGTTTGATGATATTCAGACATCTCCATTTGTCATATGGCCGCCAACTTGTTAGCCTTTGGATGACAAAGTGCCCCCCTAATGGGTGTGGTCAGAGTCACGTGACCCATTTTTAAGTCGACTCTTCGACAGAGTTGACCTAATAAAGCCATCTCAAATGTCCGTCTGTCCGTTTGTCCTTACATACATACATATGTATGTACGTCCATCCGTCCACAAGAAGTTTCTTCGATTTCAGTGAAATTTGGCATGTGCGTAGAGGTCGATGAGTAATGCACAATGGTATGCAGTGTGACCCGATCCAAAGTCAAGGTCAAGGGCATGAGCCCTTGAAAGTTGGAAATCCTTTCTTTTTCAAAAGCTATCATCTCCGCCATTTATAATGGGAGCTGGCAACTGACCACTGATTCTTAAACTAGGGCACAGTATCTAAATTTGATTGGGCCGGATTTTTGATATATGTCCTAGTTTTTGTGTCACATGACTTTGATCTTTGCACTGTCCATCCGTTGGTGTGTCCGTCCGTCCGTCCACAAAAAGTTACTTCCATTTCAGTGACATTTGGCATGTACGTAGAGGTCGATGAGTGATGCATGACGGTAAGCAGTATCACCCAATCCAAGGTCAAGATCAAGGGTCACAAGCCCTTCAGAGTTGGAAATACGGCCATTTTCAAACACTATCTCCTTTGCCGTTTACAATGGGAGCTGGCAACTGACCACCGATTCCTAAACTAGGGTACAATATCTAAATTTAATCGGGCTGTATTTTTTATAATTATATGTCCTAGTTTTTTGTATCACGTGACTTTGAACTTGGCAGAAACGTCAGTTGCGAAGAGTTGTCCATCAGTCCTGTACGGGACTAATTTTTTTAAATTTTGGCCTCCAGTGATATCTTTGGAATCGGTGAAACTAGGCACATCAAATGTGTGCTGATTGATACATAGGAGTACTAGTGCATGTGTGATAGATTACCCCCAAAAGGGGTGTGTTCAGGTCACATGACCTCTTTAAATTTTGGGAATGTGATAATACCTTGGAAATGGTGCAAATATAGTTGCAAATGAACTTAATGAAGATTAATAGGAAGTCATTTGTGGCATCATTATTGGTGAACTTTAATGACCTTGAAGGTCACTTCTGCTGTTTGAAACCTTTTTATCTCACACACTTCGGGAAATGCAGCGTGTATTGATTACGATATGTTTACACATAAATTGGAAAGCACACATGGCTTGTAATTTCTTAGCTATCTTTTTGAAAACTGAGGACTTTTCAAGGTCACAGCCAGTCATGTACACTGTAAATATGATAGTATCTCGGAAACAGTGCCAGATACGTGTAGCGTTGTTGTTAATACAGACCACTAATAGGAAGTGATATGGGCATGACTGAGTAGAGGCAATTCCGCTGACTCTGAGTTACCTTCCAGGTCATTTTCCTACTGCAAGTCTTTTAAGTGTGATTTTTCATACAGCTGTCCAGCAGTTACAAGCTTTCAACTGACGTAATGCATCGTGCGGTCACTCTGCGATAGCGGAGCTTCTTGATTAATTCAGGATGCCTGCATTTGATATCTTAGTACTAACGCATCCTGTCAGCATAATTATGTTATGCATTACAGTCTAGCAACTGTCCAGTCACTGATATGATTGCACATTTGTATCGCATTTCATCAGCAATGGCCGCTGCTCGCTAGGCTTTGATGACGGCCCTAGAGATGAGTTGACTGGCTTGATTTGCTATAATTTTTGCATGGAATTTGATATGTACATGTAGAGTATGCTTACAGATATGCAGCTGTGGATGTCTACAGGGTGGTGGATATGGTGGTTACACCAAATGCAGACAAAAGTGGACAAGGGGTGGAGGGTGTAACAACTACATATGTTTGCAGACGTTCTTTGTGGATGACCCCAAGGAGAACTGGTGAACCAAGTTTACTCTGGCAAAAGGCCGTTAAAATGGTGGTAGACAGATAGTAGTGATGTTTTAGCAAGGTGTCGCCCAAACGGGACGTAACACGACTGGCCCGCCGTGTGCTGCTCCCTGGTGAGTTACCTTGCATATGCAAGTGTTACAGACGACGACGACACACGCCAGCGACCATTACTAGTCTGGTCCCCCTATACTATGTATAGGCGGGCCAATAAAAAGACGCCTTCAGCGCTGTTACTTTTTCTGTCTGGGAGCTCAAATGAAAGATGAGACTTTTGCACATTGAAGCCGTTTTGGACAGAAAACCTTTTTGCCGCTCTCAGTGACTCTGTGGAAATTTAAATTGAATTGCCAGCGTGGTAATCCATCAGCTTCACCAGTCCAGTGAAGCAAGATAGCAGTGTTAGCATGGAAAATATGTGCAGTCTGTGAATAATAGTTACCCACGCCGGATGTATAGCCGCCGGCGTGGGTAGGGCGTTTAGTCGCGTCTGTCTGTCTGTCTGTTTGTCTGCACTCTAAAAGTTAAACGGCTTGAGCTATCAACACCAAACTTGGTACACATATACTCTGTAGCAGTCACTCGGCATGCATTGACCCAGAGGTCAAAAGGTCAAAGGTCGCACGGTTACGAAAACCGTCACGGGCAGACTGTTGCTAGTGACGCGTGCTGCTACGGCCGTATGCTGCTGCTGCTGGCATGGGTCTGACCCACTTGTTCAGACAATCTTAACCTTATGCCACCAGCGACTCTGTATCTTCGGACTTTACGGCACTATGCAAATCCTATTTTGTTTATTATTTACTTATTATTTATATTTCTGCCAAATTATCTTTCAGATGTTGTGACTATTGTGTTTCTTAAATGAGCGACCATTGTTGCATTATTCAGCTGGTTTACTTGTGCGGGCCGAGGGTCTTGCCATTTTGACTGTCGTCAGAGTTGGATTTCTGGTGACTGCACGTGCCGGCAGTGGGATCGTGATTGCAAAACTTGGACACCGAAGTCAGTCTTTCTATCCCATAGATATTAGTAACAAGCTGACACTGAGTTGTGTTGGTTAAAACTAAAGGTAATTAGCGTCAGGTGCCTTTGCAGAGCGTGCTTATTAACAGGTACATAATACCTGAATATTGGATGAATGTCGGTTAGTGCTTTTACGCTGTTGGCTGAAGCTTGTGAAAAACGTTAAAATGTCACAAGATGGGACTGTTCTACGTGCACATTTACGCATCAGATGGAAAGACTTTTTTTGAATTTATCCCACAACTTGACTTGTGTTATCGTATGCATCAAGTTCTATTGTTTCTAGTCAGTATTACATAATGTGGTTAATGTGTGAATAACAGTCATAGAATAATCTATGATAACACTAAATTAAAGCTGTTTAAAGCTGAGTCAAACTAATGAATCATTCAGGAAACATATGTAGTATGTATTCGCTGATCACATTTATGCATTTATGTACCACGTTATTTTACAGCTATTAATGTAACTCCGGTAATAATTTTATAAGTAATTTAGGCATTTTTGAAAAAGAAACTGCAGAATTTTGTGACTTTTTGTCGTTGACAGAATGGTCAGCACCTTCCGCAATTGGTATCGCAGGCCTCGGTGGAGGTTTTGAAGTTGGTGCAGAGGTAACTGAACTGAATACTGGCTAACTGTTAAGTCTTAATGGTCTTGCAGTGTCTTAAAGGTATTTAGACCAGTAGAAATAATTTAGATGTGATATTAGGCTAACCTCAGGTAATGTGCTCATTGCAGTACAGTGGCGGGAGGAATCCCCATCAGACAAGACAGTGTGTTACTAGTGGCACACATTTATGTCAGTTACTGTAGTGGCACTTCTGATTTGCCATTGCCACCGCTGTGCAATGCGTGTAATAGCAAACTTGTCAAAACAGTTCATCAGCTTAAAAGGGAAAACGTAAATGTGGAACAAAAATCAGCATTACTTGGATTAATTACAAGGAATTTAGGTGCTCAGTTATAAGCTATTTAAGTGTGGCTGTGTATTTGTACATATTGGTGACACAATGTGGTAGACTATGAATGCGGACATTTTGAATTGTTAACCCGCTTAACTATGTCTGTATCTTAGTAATCATCTCTTCAGACGTTATGAGGTAGTTTATCTGAGAATTTTGTTTTAGTGAGTTCTGGTTATGTTACCAATTTACCACCAGTATTTAATTTCTTCGGTGCTGAATAATTTTCTGCAGTATCATTGCTTTTAGATTTGCAAACTTGTGTTACAGGCCGCAAGTTTGTGTTAGAGGCTACCGTACAGATTATGTGTAATGAGACATTATTTCTGAAGCTCTGTTGCTTATGTGATTCCACAGATATAAAACAACAACAACAACGACTGTTTTGTGGCCAGCCATTGTACAGGTCGACTGGTATTAGACTATTAGCCACCACCCTCAGTTAAGAACTGGTGGATTTTTAGGTCAACTCTTCTGAGTCGACCCAATTTAGTGGGTCTCAGATGTCCGTACGTACTTACTTCCGTCCGTCCACAAAAAGTTTGGTCAATTTCAGTGAAATTTGGCATGTAGGTAGAGGTCGATGAGTGATGCGTGTCGGTATGCAGTATGACCCGATCCAAGGTCAAGGTCAAGGTCACGAGCCCTTGAAAGTTGGAAATCCTTCTATTCTCAAAAGCTATCTCCTCTGCCATTTACAATGGGAGCTGGCAACTGACCACTGATTCTTAAACTATGGTATAATATCTAAATTTGATCGGGCTGGATTTTTGATATTTGTTCTAGTTTTTGTGTCACGTGACTTTGAATTTGGCAGAAACGTCAGTTGCGAAGAGTCGACCGTCAGTCCCGCACGGGGCTAATTTATTGTGAGCAAAGTTTCACTGCCTGCGTGCTGTTGTTGATAGCACATTATGATCAGGGAAAAGACATTAGAATTCTCCTTAGTGGTCTTACCTACCTCGTTATCTTGCCTCATACGTAAAAATAAACATAAATATACACATTCTCTTACGCCTGAAGACGGTAACTGCAGAGTATGTGGAATTTAACCTTCCTCGTGACCACAGTTGTTCATTTCGTAGACTTCAGAGGCCACTCCAGTCAGACATTATCGATGCTGCTCTCAAATCCACGTCCAAGATATTAATCTCGATGCATGTGCCTAATGATTGACATACAAACTATCCAGTCCACCTGAGGATTGAACCCTGATCATGCCAATAACTGTTCAAGCACTGTGGGTATTTTACCGCTAGGCTATGATCTTTTTTCTGGTTTATTGATTGTTTTATATTGTGGTATTTGATGTATGTAGGTGACGGATTTTGTGATAATTCTGACGTGCAAATCGGCCGTCGATGCGTTCTCCAAAGGCGGAAACCTGACACTTGGAGGCAACTTTACAATAGCTGCCGGGCCAGTAGGCCGCAATGTTGAGGGCGATGTGGCCGTACGTAGCCCAGCAGCAATCTATACCTACTCCAAGACGAAAGGACTGTTTGCTGGAATCTCAATTGAAGGCAGCTATCTCGTTGAACGCAAAGATGCCAACAGAAAGTGAGCTGATTATCGTCGTAGTGACGTTATTACAAACGTTTTATTTTTAGGCCGCATCACATGCAATAGCATAGATGTGACCTATTGCAACAGATGTCACATATTCCATGGTCTATGGGTCTGTCGGTGTGTCTTTCTGTCTGCTGGTTAATGAAAAACTAAAATGAAAATTGGCAAAGACGAAAAAATAATGAATTTGTTAACAACACTAAAACGAAAACGAAAAAATAATGAAAAGGAAAACGAAACTAAAACGAAAAAATAAAAAAAAACGAAATAAAACGAAAATGAAGAAATCCAAAACGAAAACGATAATAACGCTGACAACAGTTCCCTGATGGCAACACTGCGGCGACTGGCCGACTGCGGGCCTGAAACACGCATGCCAGTGTTTAGATATCCAATTCTGTCCAAGATTGCACAGACACAGAGTTACTTGTGAGCCTTATTGTTGTTGTTAGTATCTAACAGTAAGTAAAACCAAGACTAAAATTCGATGAAACTAAAACTGAAATGAAACGAAACGAAAAATACTGTAAAACTAAAACAAAGGTAAAATGAAAAAATAACCAGAAAACTAAAACTACAATGAAAGCTAAGCTAGTCTCTTTGCGGCTGATCATCAGAATGTATATCAGTCAGCTACATGCCAGAATCACACTGGAACTCTTCACTTTTTGCTGAGGTGATTTCGTGTACACTGCAGCTGTAGTAACTGTCACCCAGCAATGTCGAAGAAGGCATTATCTTCTCAGGCTGTCCGTCTGCTGCGTTGGTCTGTTCGTTTTTCCATACAGATCTTGTTATTAGGATACCTCATGAACGGCTGGAGCAGTCTTGAATATTCACTAGCCCCTACAGATCACCTGATTAGATTCCGGAGGTCAAAGGTCAAGGTCACAGCAGGTCGTCGAAAGCATCAACGTCGGCGCTTGGGCATCGAATTCCATCTTCTCGTTTGTGTAATGTTTCCGGAGAGATGTTCTTGATTGATTCCTTGAGTTACTGGCGTCAGAGAGTTGGCATAAAGAAAGCACTACCCCTTTCATGTGGAGTCTGGCGATGGATGAACAGTAGACGAGGCCAGTAGGTGATCTTTGCAGTGGTTATGATCCAAACTTCAAAGTTTCCTCGGAGCTTTGACACCGACGTTCTGCTGACAGGAAGGGAATACGGCAGGGTTTTCACGCCTCCTGGAAAGTCCTGGATTTCTTTTTGTAAAATTTCCAGGCCATGGAAAGTCCTGGAAAATGGGTTTGGTCCTGGAAAGTCATGGAAATTTTAGTGAAAGGTCCTGGAAAGTCCTGGAATTTTCTAGGCTATGATGTGTGAAGAGGACACAATGATGCAGGTGCAGATGCCAAAATTTGCGAAAATTCGCTCAGATGTTATCTGTGTATACGAAACAATAGCTGGCTGCCGGACTTCGCCCCGGATTCCGTAGTAACTGCTGTTTGTCTTTATATTGAAACATCACTGGCGTACGACAGGGTCCTGGGAAAATGCTTCTGGGGTCCTGGAAAGTCCTGGAAATTTTTGTAACCAAGAGAGTGGGAACCCTGATACGGCCCATAAAAATACCTGTGCAGTTTATCTCCAAAAGTGTTTCGTCTGGAACGAATGGAGGAAGAAAACGAGAGGGAACTGGCTAACTCAGGTTCACCTTTAAAATGACTGTTAAATGGAGATGATGATGGTGGTGGTTGATTCTGACAGATTTTATGGCGAAGACGTGCGAGCATCTGAGATCTTATCTGGACAAGTTGAGATGTTCTCAGAGTGCAATGAGCTGTACTCAACTCTGGCTCACCACGAAGACATGTTTGACAAGGTTCTCGAGGCGAAGGGTCGTCAAGCAATCGCTCATGGCACCCGAATGACCGGTGTAAGTTGCTGTTTTCAGCATTAATGATAAATAATAATAATAATACACCAGTTTATAATGTGCCACTTTTGTGTATTCTGAGGCGCGGTAGCAGTGGACTGAGTTGGGCATCAAATTTGCAGTCACGAGGTTTGATTCCTGGTCAGGACTTGGCTGCATAACGACACTGGACAAATTATTTACATTGTTGTGTCCCTCTCACCGAGCAGTATAATTGTTGGTACTGGTCAGTGGACCGTGACGCTCTGCGGCTGGGAAGGTAACCTTAGGTCTGGCATCACACTGACCGTGTGTTATAGACTTCAGTGGCTTCACCACCTACAGTCTCCAGGCCTACGAAAGGGAGGTGAACACTCCCACCTACGCCGCAGTGGAGTTCGGCAACCTTCACCTTTTTACATGACTGGGGTTTCCAAGACGATCCAGATTGTCAATATGACATTGCCTGACACTGTTCCACATAGTCAACAATTGCCCAGTTACAGGAATCTTTTGCAGTCTCCAGGATATACATACTGCAGAACCAGACTGGCTTCGGAGGACAATCGTATGATAAGAAGGAGAACTTTAATGCTTTCCTCAAGAGGTCTTTTTATAAATATCAGTTAGTTTTTTTGACTGTGCTGTTATACAAATAATATGTGGACGTTTAGGAGACACAGTATAGTATTCTTATACTATTGGCTAGTAATAAATGCCAGTTTCCCTTCAGTTATGTTCCGACACTACCTGAGAACATATTAACACCTGATTACTGTATTTTTGTCACTGCTGCCACTGATGTGGTAGTAGAACGTTCAGTTAAGTTCTCTCTCTTAACACTTGTATTTATTGATTGGATATCTGCCAGAGGATGCTAGCAGACGGGGCACGTCAGTGTATCGACAAATCTTCAGCAGCCATTAGTCAGAAATTGACGTCAGGATCTCATGCAAGTCGTGGTCCTGGTACGTCATGGGAGGAGGAGGATATCTCACGAGTGGAAAGGAATTCCCAGCCACATTCCAGGCGACGGAGTGGATCGGAGAGCTTTTCCAGAGCGCAGTCATCAGCTGGGTCGTCTGCAATGGGTCAATCACGGAATCGTCAACACAGAATGTCGGCTACAAGTAATGCTGTTGCTAGTCTGTATTAGACTTGCCATGCGCCGGTTTGTTATTAGCAGGTCGACAAAAGGCTTTTCAACTCACGTGCTGTGACGCCTTTACATATGAAACGAATTCATCATCATCATTTAATTCATTAATTCAAGTGAACAATACAATGCAAATAATGCAGAGAGTAAACAGGAGTCACAAGGCTAGATAAGTAGCACTTACAGTGATCCGAACAATAAAAACTACTAAGCCTATTTAAGTAGTAATGAACACATTTACAACAAGTAGT
>Ga0209780_1003122_pt1 | contig 12187 bp, 6 predicted proteins | sample WorMetexBAHAMAS2_FD_187384 | JGI IMG/M metagenome (GOLD analysis project Ga0209780, IMG submission 187384) | Marine gutless worms symbiont microbial communities from Max Planck institute for Marine Microbiology, Germany - Inanidrilus exumae... | ecosystem: Host-associated > Annelida > Digestive... | reverse complement strand
ACTTTCAGATTGTTAATGCAGTGTATATGTAATACTGGTATCAAACAGCCGGCATAAAGGGAGCAATGCTGCTCTTCCATCAGGAGTGTGGTGGTGGATGAAGAAGATAAGGCCAGGTCACTAATTCAGGGTTTCCACAGGTCCTTGAAAGTCGTTGATTTTTTTTTAATTTTTCAGGCGTGGAAAGTCCTTGAAAACAGGCCAGGTCCTTGAAAGTACTTGCATTTTTGACCATTGTGACAGTAACGAGAAAATGCTGAAAACTCTACTTCTGGTTCTGATTGACAAGTATAGATTCCATGAAAATTATACAGATGACATTCAGGAATGCACAAAGTACATTGACGAAGTTCTTGCTGAACAGTGAAGCAGATTTCTTTCCTTCATGACTGTAGACAGAATTAACGTTCCATGACACAATGGCCGGCTGCGATCACTTCAGTTAGGTTTCTTCAGATATCAGGCAAATTCTGTTGTTGTCTCATGGTCAGGCATCTGTTGAATGGGGATTTTCTGTAAATAAACACAAGCAGATAACGGTACTGGTGATATATTTCAGGCTAAATGGTTGGTTTTTGACCACATTGCATTAATTGGTGGCATATGCAACATTGACATGAGTAACAGACAGCTGTTTTTGTCTTGTGGCAGTGCAAGGCAGAAATAAGATGTATATTTGAAGAAACAAAAAGTTTAACAAAAGCTGTAACTGCACAGAAAAAAATGGTTTTTAGTGAGTTTGAGCAGTTGAAAAAAGAAGCTTGAAGCTGATAAGGAATCACTGTTGGCTGCTGCAGATAATGATTGTGAAAAGGCTGAACATGGTCATAATCTGACATTAACAGGAAAATCAAATGCCACGAGAATGTAGCTAAAGAGAAGGATGTTGAGTTGAAGGCTTAGATCAGCAACTTTGGTAATAAGTTGACAGAGCTCAGTTACTGTCAGTAGTAGAAAAGCCCGCAGTTATTACTGTAAATGTTTGCAAATGTTGACATGTTGACTGGTGAAGATGATTAGATGAACATGTCAGCAGCATATTTAGTAGATACCATTCATTTACTAAAATTGCTTCACATCTGTTTCCTTTATTCTTTAGATAGGGCACCGTTAATTCTAACAGCATGAGAAAGTGGATCTGTCTGTGCCTCTTTTATTACTAACCATTTAAAATGCCTGCCATTGTATAAATAGGTCGTTGAAAACACTGGAAAAGGTCATGGAAAGTCCTCTGGAAAGTCCTTGTAAAGTCCTTGAATTTTTTATGATCTAGTGGGAACCCTAGGGTTAGGGTTAGTACTTTGTGTTTCCTTCAGTGCTTTGACACTGATGGTTGAGTGACAAGAAGGACATACAGCATGTAAAAATCCAAATTCCACTAAGCCTAGCAGTTTTTTAAGGACATACAGCCTGTAAAAATCCCAATTCCACTAATCCTAGAGGTTATTTTCTGGAACAGTGGCTTTTAGTGAATGTCTTAATTAAAATGTAGTTAGTTACTGTCAACAGGGGCATGTGGTCAGTAAAACTTTGCTCCAATTAAATCTTCCAGTTCTTAACTAGTGGTGCCGGCCAACCCAGGTTGCATCGTATGATAGCTGTAAAATGGTTATGTTATCAAAATTAACAGTTAAATGTTTTTGGAAAGTAGCCGCTAAAAAGTTGAATAATTACTAGTTGTAAAATATAAGCTTGAATTGCAGCAGAAATTGTAGACTTAGTAAGTAACCATGAACATCAACTGCGTGCTAGAGATCATGTTGACTTGACTCTGTAGGATTCGCCGGGTGATGGTTTACCAAGTGAAGGTGAGGTGATGCTGCCGGTGCAGCCACTGTCTCAACACCTTGCTGAACTCGGTGCAGCAGTGGCAGCACGAACTGCTGACAACCAGCCGCAGCCGACGTCTTCCAGACAGCAGTTCGGTGCCGCACGGCATGCCAGCATTGAACGCAGTCTTGGTGAGATCAGCCTTGGACAGGTGCAGCAACCTCCGCAGTTTAGCAATGTGAATCATCATGATGTGGGAGAAGTTGCACTTAACGGCAAAGTTGCAAATCAGCCTCAAACAAGATCACCACTTGCGCAAGGAGCTAGTGCAGACAATGGAATCGCATCAGGTAATTACCTAATTAACCCTTTCACTACTAGACCCTGTGCCGAAAGGTTACGAAACCATGGTGCCATACGTGACCCATCGGGCCGACGGGTTATATAGGTGGTAATGCTGGCAGATGCAGTATGTGTCAGTGGGCTATAGTCACATAGTGCGTACCTGGGGATGGACAAGTGCATACTGGCGATTGTATGCTGGGTGGGGGGGTATCGAAGTAACGAAATGTATGAAAAACAATGTGTAATGGACAGAACTTTGTCATAGTGTCTAGTTGATTAGACTAACAGTTTGTAATGATGACTAAATTCCTTAAATGCTCATTACTTCAGAATTCTCTATGGTGACCAGTTTGTGCATTCAGCATTCATATTCAAGGACTTTTTAAGAACTTACAACTACCTTTTCCTCTGAAGTTACGACGTTACAACCTTATGGTGGTATAGAAATGTGTGTATTATTATTATTATTATTCAAGGACATTTCAGGTCCTGGAAAAAATGGATACTTTTTTCTAGAACTTTCAAGAAAGTGTGGTTGTAAGATTCAGAATGGGTGGCCACACAATGTGGCCACCCAGTCTGAATCTTTTACATCTTGTTCCCAAAATTATGGTATCAGTTAAGACTTGAGAGAATGGATTGAGTTCAGTAAATGTTACACCATTTCAATAAATCTGGGCATTTTCACATTATTATTAAACTGCATAATCTACTTTTGAGCTATGATCTCATGTTGCAATGTCAATGCATTTTCTGCACAACTGCCAGTAATTTCTAATGCAGAAATGGTCATTGCTCATTATATGCAACTAACTGAAGGTGAATACTGCCAACCTGGTGAATCGGTGCAAATGCCGAGGCAAACTTCAGCCGAGTTTTCTAGCGGGGAACTGCGGCCAGCTGAGAGGCATGACGTAGATCAGCAAGCTGCTCCGTCTTCAGCTGTAAAGAAAAGCAGTCAGCAGCGGCCACTGATGGGACGTGTTACTTCTACCCTCGACTCCTCTTTGCGGTTCCGACGACCTCAGTTCAGTCCAACAGGTTGACTATGTTTAATGCTTGTTTACCAGCTGCTTTGAACGGGATTTAACTGCAGTAATACTGTACATGTATATGGTGGAACAAAAATGAATCCCCTGCAGTTTTCTTTTGCTTACAGTTTAGCACTAGTAAATTTTTGCATAAACGTTTACATATTTATATACCATTCAAAGTGACACTCGTGTGTTACACTTCATCAAGCTATCCCAGCTACTGACAATAATAACATTCTGATTACTGCTTGTAAATGTTACGTTGTGTCAAGGTACAAAAGTGCCGGATATTCAGCGGTCACAGAGCCCACAGTATTTTAAGTCGTCAGTGCAACCTACAGCACATTCCGATTGGTTCTCAGCAGAAACAGGCTAGTTGTAAACTGTACTGTATTGATATCATTTTGATATTGAAGGAACATTGTGTAGTAACAAAACAGTTATGCATTAGTGAATTTACAGAATATGTGTATGCTGAATGTTTACAGGAATCAGGCATGAAAAGTTTTCAGTGGTTGCTATGGGCCATTTAAACAAAAATTGAGAATAGCAGTAGTAGTGATGTTGATGATGTGAAGTAAATTATTTGTGTTCAGAAATGAGCTGCTATAGAGAATTTCTTAAGCGAAAAGTAGCGATGCTTGGGAACGTTCATACATAGTGGATAAATCCTATGTTTTGTGTGTGTTTTGTGCAGGAAATGCCACTGCGAGCGACCTTTTCACCAGAACCATAACACCAGATCAGATGAACACAGAGGCACTGTTGCAGTCTCGCGATTACCTTGCTGCCAGCACCGGCTTCTCAGACACCGCAGGAAACAAGGCTGCGCAGTTCACGTACAGCGGGCAAGACACAGCAGATTCACGAGCTGCGACTGGCTTCTCGAGCAGGACTGATACAGCTGGCGATGAGATGTCAGCTGGTGGTGGTGGTACAGCCACAGAAGATGAACTGCGTGCGACGTTCAACGTTCCACGCAGGATAATCACAATACCAACCACAAGTCAGTTTGACTACGGAGGATCTGGCTCTGATGACGAACTTTCCGAGCTGTCTGTCGGACAGTGACTTTTCATGCTGACACTAAATCAGTTATTTTCAGTATTTCATTATCCAATACAGGTACTTGTATTGATGATGTACAATTTTAAGGTAATGACAAGATTTTTGCAGACCATTTTTTGCTTATAATAGAATCATATGCTGGTTATTCAATGCACATGAAGCTCTCTAATTATGTGCATCCTGTGATCAGATACCAGTTGTGATAATCTGTGCAAGTATACAAGAACGGTTCTTGTATACTTACCTGATCCTAGTATTTTGCACTGATACAATTTTAAGTTAATGTAATGTATTATGTTTTCCACATTTTCTTCATGTGATTAACAGCATAAATTTATGGCCACTGCATCTGTCTTAAGTAACCTTGTTGTTCTCTCTTTTAAAATATGGACAGTGTCAGAAATTTTGTGAACGTACACAGTGAGCGAGTTTGCACCTCGTAAATAAACTGCAGCAAGTCAGTGCAGTAGATAATTATTAATCTATGCATAGTTTGTATCATGTTAAGCTGCTAGTAATTCTGCACAGCGTGAATTTTTTGTATGTTGAATTACAGTCACTTGGTCCAAATTGCTCATGTTTAGTAAGCAAGTAACAATTGCTTTCGGTGGGATAAGTTACATATATTTACACTGATGTCATCTGTTTATCGACTAAATGTTGACTGATTGACTGCGTCAAGGTTTTATGACCTAACAATAGGTTATATCTGATGTTTTTTTCTTCAGCCAGTTGTTGGCTTGGTAATCAAGACTAAACCTAAACAACAGAAGCAGATAGTTGTCAGCAAACTCAAAGACACTGTAACACGTACAGATAAACACGAAGCCAGGTTTGGTCGCGTAGTATGATGTTCAGCCTTGGAACAGATTAAGCCTATTCCTACAACCCTGAGGACTGCACGGTAAAACCCAAATGTCTAAATAGCGTGACTGAAATGGAAATCACAGTAATAAGCCGAAAATTTAAGTTATCAGCATGACATACTTTATTTCATGAGTCAAGACCTACTTTCCCAGGTCGTATTCCACTGCAGACAAAGGCAAACCGATAACTATCACAAACACGTTTGCATTTAGGCCTTCACGCATTTGTTCTTGGTGGTGTTCGCTGAAACATAGTTGTTAGCTGTTGAGAACGAACGTGTTTACAGAAAACGGTGACTGACTGGAGTGGAATAACGGGTCGCAACTCAATGTACACAGCAGTCTCCAGACCAGTCATATTTTTACACCCCCAGTTTTGGGACCACACCTCCCAAAATAGCCTGCCCAGACACTCTAACATGAACACTATATCTCTGACTAAACATTACACTGCATTGATTACTGCAAAAAATCTACTATTGTCCAAAGTCTCTGAATCTGAGTCCAAATAAACATTAAAATTTACAATGAAATTAGTTCTTACTAGTGCATACGTTTCAACCACTGTAGCCTCGTACTAAACTGCATTTGGTCCATAGGCCTACACAGTTTATCACAAGACACTGGTCCAGCCATCAGCCGAGCATTATCAACACTTGCCACAGTGATTCCTGGTCCATTCACTTCATCTTTTGCTCTTTTTATTTTTCCCTTTTTCCTTTGTAGGCGCTAGCATAATAATTTAAATGAGCCTCTCGATCCCTTTCAGGTGGCGGGTTGGCGTAGTGATAGCGTCGTTGGTCTCGATCAACAAGGTTAGTCCCGTTAATACTGGAATGGGTGACCGAGTCTGGGTTCGACTCCAGGAGGCGGCACTTAATTTCGGTATGTAACCAACCACCCAGGTCGACTCAGCCTTCTACCCTCTGTGGAACGGTAAAATGAGTACCAGCCAAACGGCGGTGATGCTTTGCAGCTGGGGAGTAAAGGCAGGCAATGTGTAATTTGCAGGTAAAACTGATCCATGTCTGAGCGCATTAAGGTAGTTACGACGATGCGCTATACAAATCTACGTATACTTTACTTTACTTTCCCTTTTTGGGTGGCTGCTGAACAAAAAGTTGGCCAGGGTTGAGGTTAATATATCGCTGGCCTTCCTTCACTGGGTAGGAATAGCTCTCCATTGCTGACCTTTTTTATCTGATAGCCATATTTGTGCTGAAAGGCGACGTTAAACTCCAACTAACGTGATGTGCACCCAACTCGAGAGATCATGAAATAAGTACGTTTTACAACACTGTCTGGAGTGGCCTATGCTCGTTATACTCGCATATTCCACCCCAGACATTGTTTTAATCTATACGTAAAAACATTATTGTTAAACCATAACTATTTATACTAATGCTTGATTACATCCTTTTCTTTCCTTTTAGTGTGCTCAGCCTGTGGGATCGGCCCTTGACCTGGAAGACTATCATCCTTCAGTGCTATTACACTGTCGGTTGGGTCATCTGACCTGTAAAATCGTCTCCAAAATGACTTACACCGTGTCCCCAAAAAGGAAGACACCAAACTCATGGCTGTAACTCTATCCTTTCTTAACCAATTTTCAAAATTCTTTCACTGACATACTCAGCGGTAAATTTGCAGCACAGTGATAATTAAAGATCCCGCCACACCTTAAACGTGTCGCTACACTATCTTGGGAAAGTTAAAAGTTCAAATTTACCTCTAATTACGGAGGCAAGCCTTAGAAATATCATATTTAACACAACATAATACGTTTCATGTCACATAGTTGTATAGACAGGCATACTGATAATGTCACAACAAGTGCTCGTAGTGTCCACCCTTTGCTCGCACACAAGCACGAAGACGCAGATGCCATTCATCAACTGCGCTGTCAATGATGCTTTGGTCCATGCTACGCCAGACATGAAACAAACGCTGCTTCAGTTCGTCGATACTGTGCACCAGTGACTGGTAGACTCGCTCCTGGACGACGCCCCATATCTTGTAGTCCACTGGATTGAGGTCGGGACTGTTTGGTGGCCTTATAGATCCGGTGGAATGAAAGCCAGTGTTGCTTGCTCGAGAAGTCGTACAGTCACGTGGCAATTTTTCAACAAAAAAATATTTCCCATGGCAGTGTAGCAACACGTTTAAGGTGTGGTGGGATCTTTAATTATCACTGTGCTGCAAATTTACCGCTAAGTATATCTGTGAAAGAATTTAGAAAATCGGTTAAGAAATGACAGAGTTACGGCCATGAGTTTGGTGTCTTCCTTTTTTGGGGGGACACGGTGTATAATGTGTTGAATGGGATGTTAAACCCTACAATACGATACCATATTGTCACCTGGCGTGTGTGCTAATGCCAAAAAGCTAAATAAGAGTGGTGTTCAAATCAGCTAGCAGCTGGAATAAGACGTCCATGAATCATGTCACTGTGAATCACGGGGCCTGATTTACAAAAAAATCACAGGACAAACTTAGGATAAAGTGTGACTTGGGATGAACTTATGCAAAACTTAAGATCAACTTAATAAGAATGCAATTTCTCAAAAATAACTTAACATTTCTTCACAGAATTGTCTGCATATATACAGGAATAACTTAGTAAGTCTTAAGATTGTTTTAGTAAATTACATGCAAAAATCCATGAAAATCTCCTTAACTTTATAACTTGGGATAAACTTAAAAAGAGAAACTTAGGAAAAACTTATGCTAAACTTACGATTTTTCCTAAGATTGTTTTTTTTTAAATCGGGGCCTTCGTGCAACGTAAGGCAGGATAACTAAGGACAAGGTTAATAAGATAATATTTCAATAAATGATAACTGATGTAGTTACAGTCACACAACTTGATGAAAATGTCAAACTATGTATTAAGAACTTGAACAGTACCACTGTGACTAACATTAAGAGCAAAACCATGGAACACAATGCTACTACTAACTTTATAGCGTCAAAACGAACAGCAATTCAAACCTAAAAATAACGTAACCATTGTTTCAAACCGTCCATAAAAATGTCAGCTGAATTGCCTGTTAAATTACGAAATTGGTTACAGTAAGTTGAATGAATCTTGCCATGCAGATATGCATAAAAACAAGTGTAAAACGAAACAGGAGTTGGTATGGATTTTACTGGTTACAGATTAAGGACTCCTAATAGCCTTGACACTGCTGCATACAATGAATATTCTCCCTCCAATACAGCATGCTCATTGTACGCACTGAGAGTGGCCTGTTGCATCGCATCTCCTTCAAACTGGGACTAGGTGTCACTTGATGTCACTGGAAATACTACCCGGCACCACCAAGCATGAAGAATAATACGTTAAGTGGTGCACAGAGTCAAATGTGACGAAAGTTCAAAGTCAAGAGTCAACTGATTATGGCAGGCACCATACTACAATAGTACAGCTGATAATCAGTAACCATGGCCAAAGGTGGCATGGTTTTTAGACATCAGAGAACTGTAAAAGTCTCAATGTTCGTGTGCCCTTTATTTTGCAAACTTGGCGTGCGAAGCAAAACTGCAAAAGTAAAGGATGCAAATATTGATACTAAGCCAAGTTTAATGGGTACAGTATGTTGTATGTATTAGAACTGTGGTTTGAATTTACCAAAATAATTTTGGATGCGAAGTTGCAAACTTTCAGGGCAGCCAAATTAAAAGGTTTTACAGTATTCAACATTTAAAAAAGCATGTCCTTGACATCAGGATTACACAGACTATCAAGCAAGCTACTTCAACATGACACCATTAACTGTTTATTCCACAGCTGCATCACATAAAGCAATTGCCATTTACTACTCACTAGCCACAGCTGTTTTACATTCATGTATGTCACTAAGCCACCATGCAACATTGTACCACAATCCACAATGTTTAATCAATAATTCAATAAGATGGTTTGCTTCACACCAATAAGCTAAGAACAAACCAATATGACTGAATATACACACACAGAACATGCTAACCAGAAGCCTAACAACCAGAAGTAGTGCAGGCAACTGCCTCCAGGCAACAGACAAGAGGGGCGCTGGTCTCGTTTTTGTAGCAATAATTGTTTCTCAGTTCTTGATTATTTCGTAATCATGAATTTAGTAATAAAATTCAAACTGAAAGTCTTTGCATGTTCTTTGCATCTTTTCCTTTCAAGGGGCACAGCCGTTAACTATTCAATAAATTGCACTAATTTGCACAATGAAATTGAAACTTTCGAGTTTAGAAAATAGGCCTGTGAAAACATGAAACGTGCCCTCTTCTGTATCAGTAATATTAACGAATGCATTAATTGAAAGCGCCCCAAATTCAGGAGGTAATGTTGTCATCAAACCTCCAGTAACCCTAACCCTCACTCTAATAACCATACAATGGCAAAGATATTCTATCAGGGATAGTTTATGAAAGCATCGCCCACGAATTAATTTGGGGGCACAGACACTTCATTCCTGATAAACTGCCTGGAGAAAAGTGATAAAGAAGAAGACGGATACATTTTAATTACGGTTAACGTGTGAATTTAATGAAGCTAAGTTGCCGTGAACTCGATTACGTGCAATTACCTCTTGTTGACTGATGTCAAGCTTGCAAAAATGAGATTTTTGAAGTTGTTCGAAAATTAAAGTCAGGCCTAGTTTGAGTGTACTTTATAAAGTTGCTTTTACTCCCATTTACAGTTTTTTAACAGTACTAAGTAAGTACTGTTGCCTAACTTGCCTTGAAAACAACCTATTTAGTACTTACTACACATAGGAGCAAAACTTGCTTTTGCAGTAAAAACAAGCCCAAACAAACTTCAGTGCATCATTTCTTCAGTGCATCACCGAATTTTCGAATGCCTTTGAAAATTTTCACTAAAAAAGACATCGCAGCAGAGTTCTTAATAACAAAGAAGTCTGGAGAAATGAGTTGGGTCATCATGCATCTTGCCTCTCGGTGCCCAAGACGTTCATTGTTATGCCAGTGCCAATGATACTGACATACACAGAATCAGTTCAATGCAAAGTGTCAAATCAACACATGTTCATCAATTAATGTTCAGTATTTACATTACACAGGTGAAGGCTTCTAATCCTCACCCTCGGTGCGACTTTCGTCACCTTCAGATGGATTATCCTCATTTCTTTCCAGTTTTGGTTCATAGCCATCATCATCTGATTCACGGTCTGCATCGCTTTGTTTGTTTGGAGCAGATAATTTGCTTTCCCTTTCAGAACCACGAGAGGGATCACGATCAGTATTGCCACCAGTCCCATCACGTCCTCTGGAGCTGTGCTGGTCTGCTTGTTTTGAATCATGTCTGGAACTTCTATTCCGGGAACTTTTCTCCTTACTACGTTCGCGACTTCTGCGGCGGTCATCTCTGCTTTTTCTTCCAGAACGTGGTGGGGAGTTGCTGCGTGATCTTGATCGTTTACGTGATGTCCTCGGACTTCTGCTTCTATGACGTGAAGACTGTTTGTGCTCTTTCTCTGAATCCTTGCTCGTTTTCTTGTCATCTGTATCACGTTTCGAGGTATCTTTATTAGGTTTAGCTGGTGTGTTATCACGTGACTTTGTTTCTGTCTTCTTTTTTTCTGGTGAGCGAGAACGTCTTGGCTTGCCAGACTTTGGAGATCTTGATTTGCTGCGGCGACGCTGATCACGCGATTTCGACTGTGAACGACGTCTATGAGAACGGGAACGCGATCTGCGGGATCTTGGTGACCGTGATCTTCGCTTTGATCTTGATCGAGAACGACGACGTGAACGACGTGATCGAGACCTTGATCGCTTTCTTGATCTCGATCTAGAGCGATGCCTGGAGCGAGATCGACGTGAACGTGATCTTCGTGAACGAGAACCAGAGCGACTTCTGCGGTCTGGATCTAGCACTGCTGAAATCAAAGGCTGTGCTTCATTCACTTTCTTCATTGCCTGCTCCAACTCCTTGCTCGTGGCACCTAACATTCCTGTACCAGCAGGTTTAGTTATTGCAGTATTTGCTGCAGACACACGAATTATGCACCCACCAACAGTCTGACCAGTAAGAGCTAATGCTCGCATTACCGGGGCCTGCTCTGTGAACTCAATAAATGCTGCTCTGGAAACAAATCCTTCATCTCCTGCCATTCGGACGTACTTAACTTCACCTGCTTGTGTTCCGAACAGCTGTAACAATTGTTCTGGGGTTACTGATGGAGACAGGTTCGATACATAAATCGTGCGACGAATCTCATCAGACGCTGAACCGGAGTTAGCACCTGCAGGGTTTGTCAGTATTGCAAGAGCAGTTTTTTCATCTGGAATCTTCCCATCCGGCACTGGAGCAACGACTAATGTTCGATCAATGAAAACAGTATTTGAAAGATGGAGAGACACTCCAACATCTTCTGGATATTCATACTTTACGAAACAAATGCGAGAAGTGCTAGGCGTTGTGTCTAGTTCTGGATACAAGACAATATCGTCAATCCTTCCAATAAATCCAAACAGAGTTTTCATCTGATCTTTTGTTGCACCAGGCGCCACGTTGGTGACCTGGATAACTCGACACTCTTCCGGCATTTTCATCGATATTACGTGTAATTAAAATATTTGTCAAAATGTTAATATCCAGCGACCGGCAGCAAACATAAAATGCCTCACTACAACACATAAAAGTACAAATTCGACAACAAATTTATAACATCGTTTTTGCCGGAAACCGGAAACAAACAATTTTCTCTATGACAGGGATGGGCGGTACTTAAAATTTCGTCCACGAGTGGCACGCGTTATTTACCGGATATACCAGAGCACTTGTTTTTGCCATATAGTGCTGCTACCTAACCACAGTAAAGCACACTTAGTATAGTAATCAAGCCTTCGCATAGTAATCATGCCTTCACCCATACTTAACATTACTACTACTACTACTTTACCTTGTCTTTAGAATCAGCTCCCTTTGTCTCTTAGTCAACCTCATTCTGGTACCAGTTCCTCCATATCCGACTCACCGATTCTTTCACCCATCACTTCTTCCTCTTCTGAAGTTCTGATTCACCACTCTGCTCAGTCATCCATAACTCCCTCTCTTTCACTCCCGGCTCAAGTTAAAACCTACCTATT
>Ga0209780_1003121_pt1 | contig 12188 bp, 10 predicted proteins | sample WorMetexBAHAMAS2_FD_187384 | JGI IMG/M metagenome (GOLD analysis project Ga0209780, IMG submission 187384) | Marine gutless worms symbiont microbial communities from Max Planck institute for Marine Microbiology, Germany - Inanidrilus exumae... | ecosystem: Host-associated > Annelida > Digestive... | reverse complement strand
AAGTGACCACCATTGGATTATTAAAAAACACAAAATGCCTGTGTTAAAATGTTCAGGTGTTTTCCAGGCTGCCTCTGTGCATGCCTGCAATTATTTACAAAGTTATAAACAGTTTTTGTCACTTGATTCTGATAAAGATTGTCATAGATCTATGTGCAGTGCAGTTTATAGATCCTTAGTTGTTTATAGCTTGTCTTTCAGTTTCTTGTATACGGAACCCTAAACGTGATAGTCCACTGGATTATAGTTGTAGGAATAGGTCCATAGTTGTTGACGGATATGTTCTAAGTCATTAAGCTGGTAGTGTTAATTCCGGTGACTGCAGTGAAACAATGTACCTCGTTGCTGTTAGCTTCACAGTTTGAGGTAGTGGCAAACGGCTAATACTCGGCTAATACTCAACAGTACAAGAACTCTTATTCTTTGTAGCTACTGTCCCACAGTGGAATACGCTGCCCCAGTCGGCAGTGAACGCAGACACTGTCTCTGCGTTTAAGACGCAGCTGCGCTCCATGCCATAGACAGCGGAGCACACTCATCGACGTGATACTTCAACGGAGGTTTTGTCGATTATTGATCCAGATCCAGAACGGTGGCAGTTCACATACTAAGGATGGCAGTGCAGAGTTGGTTAGATGCACAGCTATGAACCCAAGCACATGATTGTAACATAACGAGCAAGTGTTATGTTATAGGCTGATGGTGGTGCTGAAGTGGTAGCATCTGTTATCCGGCAAAACAGGGTAAGCATCATGATTGCCTTCTTCTCTGCTATACATGCATTCACACTTGTGGTGCAACAGTTAATCTGTTCTTGTAGTTACATACAACGACATTGATTGATGTTAATACTAGTGGAGCTGTGTTTTGAGCTTTTCATGTCTGTTTCCTGTGACAGGACGAAGTAATGACTATAGTGAGCCATGATGTCATTGTCATTATACAGATGCGTGATTGATACAACATACCGTTGAAATTTGAAATTTTTGTTTCCTGTTGTATTGTGTCATTGATATTCAACTTTGCTATGTGGCAGCACCCAGAAAGATCATGTTTGCTCTGTAGTGGAAATTCTTCCGTAATTACTCTATTTTGCATACCCGTATATACTGGCGTATAAGCCGTCCTGCGTATAAGCCGACCCCATTCCCACGGCCGACAATCTAACATTAATTAGTGACCCGCGTATAAGCCGGTTAACGACAATCAGCGACGGACGTGTACCCTAGATCTAGGCCTTGACAATACGTTGAGTGTCAGCGAGTTGACAACAACGGCGACGGGAACATGCGTGCTATCCGCACGTGATAGATTTTATTGTAAGCAGACGTCGTACGCCTCCTGCAATCTACATTACGTGACGTTATATATGTCCGCCATAACAGCGTTACTTCACAGGTTCAAAGCCACCAAAGTCGTCATCAAATGCGTCCGTCTGAGTCGGCGCTAAACAAGGCAGCGAGCGAACTGTTCGCGTGTTAGTTCAGCGCAGTCGTCGTACATGTCGTCACCTTCGTCGTCTGTGAGACGGGTGCTGTCGTCGTCTTGGATCTCGCGATCACTGGCTTTGCACGGCTGGAGTGTTGAAATGGTGTCAAGTTACAATGGCTGGCTATGCAGCAGCAGCAGCAGCACGGTGGTCATACAGAACCAGCCGACGTGCTCTCCCCCACCTCCCCCACGCATGCACATAGCTCTAGTGACCTACTAACGGTCCACTCCACGCCATGTGCGGCACACACACAGTGAGCGTCGCTGACAGATACCCCTATGCTGACTGTCGACTCTGGATGTGTGGCATGACCCGCATATAGGCTGACCCCCACAACTTGAACGTCAAAACTGAGCCAAAAATTGTCGGCTTATACGCGAGTATATACGGTATGTAGTTAAATTTGTGTAATCATATTTTGTTGTTATCTTTCATGTATCAGTGACTGACTTTTGGATGTTTTGGACTTAGAGTGTTGTTTAAAATTAAAATTTCAACACAACAGTCATTTTATAATTGACAAATGTTTGTATTTTGTTCATAATTTGCGAAATGGCGAATGGTCCTCTTGCCATTGATTGTGGTGAGTGGGCTACAGAGAATTTAGTTACAGTGAACGTTACATTACTACATTTCTACTAATCATTGGAGCATGTACTAGTCGTTACTGCATGTGATGTGACAGGTTCCTGTGCCATTCCTTTGCATGCTGCTTATCCAGTTCATTTTGATCATTATTGATCGTGCATTGTACCTACGCAAGCAGATTTTTGGCAAATTTATCTTCCAGATTATCCTCGTGTTTGTGGTCCATGCGTGGATGTTCTTTGGACTTCCTGCTATCACTCAGAAGTAAGCAGCTGCTGATAGCTGTAGATAACAGTTGCTCGTTTTGTCGCGGACCATTTAAATTTTCCAGTTAGAACACGTAGTCAGGTGTGTCTGTGTGTGTGTGTGTGTGTGTGTCTGTGTCTTGGTAATAACGTTTGAAGTAGATGCTCTCTGACCTACATATTTGGATGCTGGTTTACCTTGACACTATCCAGGTCAAGGTCATAGGTGAAAGTTCAAGGTCACAGGAGGAAAATATTCCTTTTGGCCATGAATACGATACAATACGATACAATATATTTACTTGTGCTTAGAAGCTGATTATATTGCCAGCTTAGTCTAGCGCACCTCACAGAAACGAACAAATAAGTAAAAACTAAAAACAAACACCGAGTAACTTAGAAGAAAAGTCTGGGCAGTAGTCCGTGGAAGCAATCCGGGAGGAAGAAATGAAACAACGGTGGGGTAGGATTTGTGAAACAGGTCGGTTTTGAGCCGGGAGTGAAAAGAGAGAGGAAGTTATGAATGAACAGGGTGGTGAATGGGTGAAGGAAAGGGTGGGTTGGAAATGGAGGAACTGGTACCAGAATGAGGTTGACCAAGAGATAAAGGGAGTTGATTCCAGAGACATGGTGAACCGTACCGAAAGGAACGAGCGGTAATTTTCATAGAGGATGATGTAAGTGGCCGAGCAAGAGTAACGATGGATGAAGAGCGAGTACTGCGAGGACGCATGTTACGATGTGATGTATACATTCTGAATTGGCATAGGGCAGCACCAAACGTTTAGAAAACACCGCTTTTGGTTGGTTGTTTGTTGAGTACTTTGTGCTTAAGTGGTCAGTGCAGCCTTGAATGGGAGCTTTCATTTTGTTTCACTAGATCTTTCTGAATCTCAGTCAAGCTCTGAAGCACAGAATATAAGCCCGTTGAACAGAAACCAGCAGTAGTTGTTGTGGATATTAATTAAACTGGTGAAGTTTTTTCAGTTACTAATTATTTTATGCAGATGCTGCATTTTAAATGGCATGATTTTTTTCTAAGAGAAACTATAGCTATGTATGATACCATCTTGTTGTTGCAGACGTTTTACTGACAACACAGTTGCCCAGTTGTGGTATTTCACCAAGTGTGTATATTTTGCACTCTCGGCTTACCAAATCCGATGCGGATACCCGACACGTATTCTTGGTAACTTCTTGACGAAGAAATACAACTACCTGAACCTTATCTGTTTCAAAGGGTATACATATCTTTTGTTATAAATTTTATATAAACGTGCTATCAGAGATATAGATTAAATTCATGTTGGCTCCACAAATATGCAAAAACTCTGTACACATCATTGTAATACTGCTTTGTGAGTTATTATTCATTTTGTCAGCTGATGTGACAATTCAGTGAGTCTTTATTGACATCATTATTGACATTACTTATTTGCAGTTTGAACAGATTGAACATTTGTTAACTACCACCACCACCCGTGTTTTAGTGGCTGTTTTTCACTGAACCTGGGGCCTGATTTATAAAAAAAGCTTAGGAAAAATCCTAAGTTTATCATAAATTTTTCCTAAGTTTATCTTGAGTTTATCCTAAGTTATAAAGTTAAGATTTTCATAGATTTTACATGTAATTTACTAAAGCAATTCATCCTAAGTTTACCTTAAGATTTTCCTAAGTCACATTTTATCCTAGGTTTTTCCTAAATTTGTCATAAGATTTCTTGTAAATTGGGCCCCTGGGTCAGCCAGTTCTCTGCTCGTTTTTTCCTCCACTTGTTTCTGATGAGAACCGCGTGGGATAAGTGGCACAGGTTTTTTTACGGGTCGGTTTGCGGATAACATGCAACTGCTCGTCACCATGAACAACGACGACGACAATCGACAGGCTCGTCCACTGCTTGGCTGCAGTCCATCGATGGTTTCTACAAATGGTTTGCAGCTGAACGCCGACAAGGACCTGCCCATGTGGCCGAGTGGTTAGCGCACTCGGCCGTCATGTGCAGTAGTCACCAAAGCAGCAAGTGTCAAAGCAATGAAAGAAATACAAAGCACTGACCAACCAGTAGCCTGGCCTCGTCTTTTCTTCATCCATCATTCGACTCCAGATAGAAGGGACATTGCTCCCATTATAGTGGCTCAGCATCTGCAGTACCAGGGATTGACTAATATTCATGGTCAAGTATCTGTGTGTTTCTTTGTTCCTTATGCATGGCCACAGCTTTGAGCGGATCTGCAGTCTGCAAGAAATTTGGCATGTGACATCCTTATACCCTCTGGATGGTCATGGGGGCGGGGGTAGTGAGTGCCGCTTGAACCCGCTGGCTCATGCTCTGCACGTCTTCCATATGCCACTGCAAATCATTGGCCGATCGTGGACATCTGACTAGTAGGGTGCAAAACTAGCTGCATCTGGAAATTAGGAACCAGCGGGCCGCAAGCGCAATTGATCGCCATATGCACGAGATATGAGCGAGATTCGAGCACTGTAGGTATAAGCGCTAGTCAACGCATATTTAGCTGTATTGGAGATTGACGCAGTGGAACATTAGTTTGATAAGTTTTTTGTTTACTACCGGTTTCTGTTCCAGTAAATAAAGATCTTTATAACATTTATTTGGTTTGAAGTTGTTGTCTGTCGATGATGCCATTTCAGATTATTGCTGTCACATTGTTAATTTAAGTTGATGTGTTGTCATCGTAGAGTGATGTAAATTGTGTTGGATGGCGTGTAGTGATATTCGTTGCAATGATCTTGCATGGGTTATCTTACCATGTTGTTGATGCTGGTGTCAACGTGATGCAGATTTCTGTGGATTCCGTTTCTGCTGGAGCTGCGTGCGCTGATGGATTGGATGTTTACCGACACGACGTTGGCGCTCGTAAGCTGGCTGCAGATGGAAGACATTTTTGCCAGTGTGTTCTGCATCAAGTGCTATCGATATGTTGAACGGGTATGTTCTCCATTCTGAAACTTGTTTTCTTCACTTACTTATTTCACTTGTACGATTGCTGATTCATCTGTATGATTGAACCCTGTCTTTGGACATGTGCAGACCCTCATTGGGCAAGTGCGTTTGTTGGGTTGGTTGGTTGATCGGAATTTAGCAGCACTTTCAACAAAGTTTAGATCAAATCACGTTTTTAAAGTACTAATTTGCTGATAATGTCACTAAGTGATAAGATGCCGTCCTCTTATGACATTACTATTATAATTAATGTAAAGAAAACTTAAAAACGGTTTGTAAGGACGACAGTGGCTATGTTGCACAACTAAAACAGCAAAAGTCAAAAAGAAAAGGGGATATTACTTATCAGCACATCACCATAGAGTCAATGTGCTAACAAGTAATATCACCTTTTCTTTTTGATTTTTGCTGTTTTAGTTGTGCGACATAGCCGCTGTCGTCCTTACAAGCCGTTTTAAACTGTTAAGTTTTTTTTACATTAATATTTGCTGTTTTATTAATGTAGCAATCTAATTTTTGCTAATCTAAAGGGCATGCGGTTGTCTGCACATGCACAAAATTACAACAGCTGTGAATAAGTGCCAAAATCTGCAACCATGATTGTCAACAATATCCGGAATTTTGAATGAAGTGATTGATATTTTGGAGATTTAGCAGCATTTTGGCGACTTCTAGCTACGTTTTCACTGTGCATGCGGATAAGCGTCAATTTACACAGTTTCGGTAAAAAAATCTGACATCAGCGTTTGATTCCTTGACCCCGATTTCCTTGTAAATGGCGAAATTTCTGCGATTCGAGGGTGCTTTCAGTTGATTTTTCATTGAACTAGAAACACATTCTGAGGAACGTGATATCTGCCTTATAGCAACTGCACAACGACCAAATTGTTTCTATAACAAGGGATATATTGCGTATTTTTACTGTGCATGCACGAAACGGCCATATTTCCACTTACGGTCTAAAATCTGACGTCGCCATCGTGTTCCCCGACCTCAGTTTCATATGAGTATGAGACGCGGGAATTTCTGTGATTCTGCCATAAATAAGCGTTATATTGCATATTTTTTTTACTCCGCATGTGCGAAACGGCCATATTTCTGCTCCCGATTTGAAAACGTTTTCAGTTGATTTTTTTCATTGGAAAAGCAAATGTCCGCCATATTCTACTTCCGCTTTATTTGGCCTGCTGACCTAGAAGCGTGCCACGTGTTGAGCCACCCACGTTGATTATTTCCACCAAGTTTGAAGTTGATACGATTATCCATCACCGAGTTACAGCGTTGTTGGTGCGGATACGTTACGTGGCCTTGTGACCTTGGCCTTTGACCTAAAAATCTACTGCTGTCGGCATTGGTAAATACGTAAAATGAAGGAATGTCTGTCTGCGAATTACAGTGCGATGTAAAATTAATTATTATGTCTACTGATAGTTGCCATGTAGTGTGATGACCGTGGCTGGATAGGCATTTCCAGTGGAAAGAGGCGTCAAGAGGCGAGCAATTGTCAAGTACGGCATGGGCGGACTGTTGCTGTTCTTGCTTATCTTCATCATTTGGTTTCCGCTGATGCTCTTCTCCTTGTCAACGACGATCTTTGTGCCAAATCCACCTATCGATGTCACAGTTAACATTAAGTTTTGGGGATATCAGGTATCTTTGCACAACTGCTGCATTTCACCATCTTGTGTTGAAACTTACACGAGAAACTTACACTTATGTCATTAGCATGGTAAAATTTTTAAAATTACGACAGTTTAAATTTTGTCTTTTACCGATACAGTTAACTGTCATGCTATGCGACATAAATTTGTGACAAAACAGGTGTTTCATGATGTCCGGTGCAACACTGAAATATAGATCACTGCACTATACTGTAATAGGTTGAGAGGATATTTAGCTTTAAGCAGATGGTAACTGGGTGATATGATAATATCCATGCATATTGATTGTGAAGTGGAGGATATTAAGTGTGGAGGCAGAGAAAAGACAATATGGAAGGAAGTGGTGGATAACGAAGTATGCATTTAAATAAGCAACAGGCAGTAAGTAAGTAAGTAAGTAAATATAATTTAGAAATGTGCACAATAGTCAGCAGAAGCTGAAACTCAGGCGCAGGAAGGAAGGAGCTAAGGGGATCGGTAGGCAAGCTGGAAAAGATGAGTTTTTAGATGATGGTGGAAAGTAGCTTGGCAGATACACATTCGGAAAGCTGGAGGGAGAGATTTCCAAATTTTAGGGCCTACAGCACTGATGCTGCGGGCACCGAGTGAAGTGCAGACATGCATCAGTGTGTAGTAAATGTCAAGCCTAGTGCTGGCCCTAGTGATGTGTCAAGATGGATGTTAAGCTTAATCAATCAGTCAGTCAGTCGGTATTAAATGGAGAAGATATTAAATGGCAACCAGATTGGCATTTCCAATAGTGACAGCGAGTTATTGATTTTTAGATTAATGTGTGTGATGCTGGCTCCCCTCATCCAGAATTAGAGGGCAAAAAATTGTGTTTTTGTTCTTATTTTTTTGTACGATGTATGTAAAGTGCACTAATCTCTGGATTCTCTTTGCATGTACTGTGTTTTGTGCTTGTGTAATAATGTAGCCAATTTTCACAATGAGTGCACAGCAGCAGTATTTACAACAGTTCACTAATGAAAACTATACTCGACTGAAAGACGAAACAAAATCCGCGGTTAGTAACAGTTTGTTTGCTGACATGATCTGTATTATAACGCTATAACATAATAATGTAACTATGTTGTTAACTGAGGGCTGCTTTCCTGCTGCCTTCAAGATGGCACAGGTGTTGCGTTTGCTGAAGAAGCCAGGCTTGGATAAGGAGCAGATGTCCAACTACTGGCCGATATCCAACCTGACTACAATCTCTAAGGTGATCGAGCAGCTGGCGATCAACAGGCTGAGGCCTCATCTGGTTTCGTCAGAGCACTTCGCACGGCTGCAGTGGGCATATCGACCTGTTTGCTCCACGGAGATGGCGCTACTGCACATCATGAACACGGTGTACATGGCCGCTGACATCAAGAAAGTCACTGCTCTGGTCAGCCTTGACATCTCAGCGGCGTTCGACACCATCGACCACCACATCCTTATTGACCACCTCGATTCCCAGTTTGGCGTTGATGGCACAGCCTCTACTTGCTTGCGCTCCTACCTTTCCGCGGCAGGCAGCAGTTTGTGCGACTCGGCGGCCATTCGTCCGCCATGACTCAATGCATCTGCGGTGTGCCACAAGGATCTGTGCTCGTGTTGCTTCTGTTCACGGCCTACGTGTCACCAGTCGGCGAGCTGATCGAGTCTCACGGCATCTCATATCACCAGCTCGCGGATAACATGCAACTGCTCGTCACCATGAACAGCACCGACGCAACGACGACAATCGACAGGTTCGTCCACTGCTCGGCTGCAGTCCGTCGATGGTTTCTACAAAATGGTTTGCAGCTGAACGCTGACAAGGACCTGCCCATGTGGCCGAGTGGTTAGCGCACTCGGCCGTCATGTGCAGTAGAGCGTGACGTGCTCAGTGGCTGAGGTTTGCGCCTCAGCCCGGGCGCATCTGCCTACCAAAGAATTGCTAATAATTCCTATGCATATGATGAACAGGGAGTTAATTCCGGGCAGGCAAGAGGGTTCGACGGTGTCCTCGACAAACTGTGACCATTGCTGATGCCTTGATTAGCAGCGTCAATGTGTCAGCCGCGCTGACGTGAGAGCCGAAGCAGACAGATGTGGCTAAGTTTCCTGGCTAGGCACTGAATAAGTGTCAGTCAGGTGGCCAGGCGCTGAAGAAGTGCCGGTCAGGGCTGGCACTGAATAAGTGGCAGTCCGGGTTTAGCCAGACAATAGACCACACCCCAGAGTGGGTGTGCTTAGAAATACCTGACAAGTTGCTCATGCCTACTGTTCCTTCTTCCTCCACCCTACACAACGCGCACATACACCGCACACACCTACCATTTCCCCTTCTCTCCCTGGGCTGGTGCATTGGACCGATATTTAGGTCTCAACGCTGGGGTCCAGAGTAGGCTGGACTTCTGCCCGCAAAGAACGAACGAATGAAGTCTGACAAGTTGGAGGTCGTTTTCCTGGGCACTGCTGCTCAGCTGCGGTCTGTCGCCGCTGTCACTGTTGTCGATGTCACTGGAAGCACTACAGGTCGTGTCGCAACTGAAGACAATCGTTGTTACCATCGACTCACACCTACATTTCGTCATCCACGTGAGAAACGTCGCCAAGGCGTGCAATTACCACAATCACACCCTGCGCCACGACGACGTCGGTCGGACATTCGCGTGCAGTATAGTCGCCACCAGATTCGACTACTGCAACGCCCTTCTGTGCGGCGCACCTGAGGCGACACTCGACAAACTTCAGCGTGTTCAGAATAATCTGGCGAGGATCGTCTGCCAACGTGGAGGACGCGCTGACGCTGACCCGCTGCCTAGGTCACTCCACTGGCTTCTAATGAGGCAGCGGGTCACACACAAGATGGCACTGACAGCCCACAAGGTACGGGTCACAGCAATCCGACGTACCTCAGCCACCTGATATACACGTGTGCTAGCACAGGCACTGTGGTCATACGATGCTCTGCAAATGGTCGTCCCTTGCACCAGCACTGATCTGGCGTGACACGCCTTCAGTGTCGCAGCTGCGTCTGTCTGGAACGCCCTCCCTGCTGAACTTCGACTGTGCAACAGCACTGCTACATACAAACGACACCTAGACACATCTGTTTACACTCAACTAGTCACCCCTCACCGCCAGCAGCACCTCTGCATCTTTGGACTCCACTGCACTCTACAAATGCTGTTATTATTATTATTGTTATTATTATTATAATCTGGCTATTTTTTACAAAATTCGAACGTTAGAATTGTTTTTTATATATATTTCTATGTAAGTTCGAGGATGAACGTGAATAATACACTGTATTAATGATGTGTTTGAAACACTGCATCAAGCATTGGACTTCATTGGTGAGAAAAATAACTTTCCTGATTTCACCAAGTTTATCTAAACTTGGGTTGCATTTTGCAATGTAGAAAGTTGTATTATAATTTTACTTTTTCTGTTAGTGTCATTTTTGCAAATGATTTATTCCTTTTACATATTTATTGTTTACTTTAGTGTCGTTTTGCGTATTTTTCTAGTGATCAAAATCTGGCACAGAGTTAGGGATTCTTTAGCTGTCGTGCATTTATTTGTCTTTGTGTTGCTATATTAAGTATATTGTTTAATAGTTATTAATTAGACAGATTTTTAGTATTTCAGTAACTTCTTATTACTTTGTCCCCAGTAGAGGTGTGAAGTATTGTGATCAGCATGTCTGGATGTATGTCTGTTTGTCGCTCTGTTTTTATGTCTACTTACAACAAAACAAAAACAAAAAATCTCCAAAAACAATCCAAATTTTACCAAATTTTCTGTACATGTTGCCTGTGACTGTGGCTCGGTCGTGTTTGTTGGCAATGTGATACGTTATGTATTTTTTGTTTTGTGAATGATGTCATGTTTTTGTATAATAAATTTGAATGGGCAGAATCAGAGATGATGAATGTGTTTCATCAAATTTGCCAGATGGCAGCACCGGGTGACGAATTCTGCTGTCTCCGACTGCATCTTATGTTTTGTGGTGCAGAAAAAAAACGATATTAAAGCAATAGCTTGCATGGCATAATATGCTTTCTGCACTGCCTTTGGAAGTAAAAATATATTTTAACCAAATTATTGGTACTTTTATAATAATTTAAAAGAGTAAATTAACAGAATTGTTCTGTTGTTGCAAAGTTATGTTTTATGTTTTTTTCATTCTGCACTGTCCCAAAAGCACTAGTGTGATTGTACAATGTTGATATATTTTGTGATGATAAGGATGAATACTAGAGACTGTGATGATCATACCAGATTTGTCATTGAGGCTTGAGCAGCTACCCTTGCTGAACACTGTAATTTTTAAAATGTGCATGTTTAAAGAATCATCCAAATCTGTCTAATTTTTTAAAATTGCTAAACTGTCACACTGAAGCCAGCAGAGTGTTCCATGTTGTGGAGCTCAGACTTTAAAGCCTGGCCTATACACAGGAAACCAGTAATCTGTGACAAGTAAGGATCTTGGAAATAGTAAGAAATAATAATAATAATTGTACCAACAAGGCAGTCGGAGATGGTAGATTTAACCCCCACCCCATAGTAAAGCTGCACACCATGCTACCCAATCAAATCGTTTGCTGCAAGCTGCAGGGGAGTCGATATCGATAGAGAGGGGAGATGGGTCACTTATCGATGACAGTGAATCCACTATATGTGCACCATTATATGAAAACGTGTCGTCATCCACCATTGGCAAAACTGGAGGTACATAATATATTGCATTGTTGTCACAGGAGGACCAAGCCACGGCCACAGGTAACATGAACAGAAAATTTAGTGAAATTTGGACGTGGTTTTTGAGATATATGAGCAGATAGATACATCAACATACACACAAACATGCTTATTGCAATACTGTTGGTGGCAGACTAATGACAACAATAATAATAATAAAATACAACACAACCATTTCGTAGCTGTTTTACAGGTGCTAGATTGTATCCCGAGTTAAAATCTGGAAGATTTTGTTTAAGCAAAGTTTTACTGCTTTCATGCCATTGCTTTCGGATGAGGGAAAAGATGCTAGAATTGTTCATAATGATGTTACCAGCTATCAGTCCAGAGTTATATACAAATTAATTCTTGATGCTGCATTGCATTTTATCCCGTTTGCCATGTTGCATTGGGTCAGCATTCTGCACCAAGAAACATTCACAATCACAATCACAATCACAATTAGGTATTTGTATAGCGCCCCTTACAGAGTTGGACAGCGGCGCTGAACACGTAC
>Ga0209780_1003120_pt1 | contig 12188 bp, 11 predicted proteins | sample WorMetexBAHAMAS2_FD_187384 | JGI IMG/M metagenome (GOLD analysis project Ga0209780, IMG submission 187384) | Marine gutless worms symbiont microbial communities from Max Planck institute for Marine Microbiology, Germany - Inanidrilus exumae... | ecosystem: Host-associated > Annelida > Digestive... | reverse complement strand
TCGCATGTTACATTATTATTAGCGTATGTTGTAAACATGACGGAGATCGTCACATATTAGGTCACCTATGTACTTGCCATTTTTGATTTTGTTCTTTGATTACGGCCTGCTGTAAGTTCACTTTCAAATTTTCGAACTGTAGACCCACACATCTTGTTAAGAATTTAACGTGCTAAATGAAACAAATATGACTACTTGGTTTAACCATGTCACAAACGATCACCTATTCTTTGTGGCAGTTTTATACCACACATACACGCGCGCACATGTAACACATAAAGTTTACTACATTTACTGGAGAAAACGTAAAAACGTAGCATGAGGCAACCGGCAACACAACAGCCTACTACTGGAGTACTGATGACTGAATCTGAGAGTACTGGTTCACTATGTATATGTAGTACAGTTCCGGAGATGTGAAGATAAAAAAGTGAACAGTTGTGTGAGAGGGCCAACCCATACTTTGTACATGTACTTCTAAGAGAATCAGAGAAATTACGTAAACTTAGTGCACGGTGCGGTCGTCTAGTAACACGCAGAAATATAGGCCTAGGCCTACTCAAATAATTCAGAATCATTTATACAGTTCAACACTGTAAATTACTGCACGTGCGCATTTGGTCTTGGTCTCGATGATCGGTCTCACAGCATAAGATAAGTTCACTGTCGGAATCATGTAGTTCGCCAATCAATAAGTTATCACGTATCTAAAGATACTTTGTGAATGAACGATAAGTAGTTCAGTTATTGCAGTAAGTAAATCGTAATAATTTTTGTTGAAAGTTCGTCGACTTTCTTAATTTTTTTCGACGACGACGCCTACGCCTTCACGTCGACGCGTCGTAATTTTCTCGACGACGACGCAAGGGATTCGACTTCGACGGCGAGTCAATGTTTTTTTGACGACGTCGGACACTAATGTTACACAGAATTTTACATAAAAACAAGTATGTGTCTGCATTGTCGGGCCGAAATGTATGCTGGCCGCATCACATGCTGCCCCCTGGTGAGTCACGGTGAGTATGCTGATGGGACAGACGGACGGACACCAAATTGTTGTATTATGCATACCAACACAGCTTACTGCTGGCATCAACAACATGCGAATACTTATGCGGAGCTGGAAATGGAAAAAAAGGATGAGGATGGGATTAAACACAATAATATTTCCGTAGGAATGAGGTGACATTAGGGATGATTTCCATTACGATGCTACTTTTTAGTTGAGACAAGTTTAAGATGGTAAAATTTAAATTTACACATGACACAAATACAAAACATACAAGAGAAGAAAGACATTATAAGTGAAACAATAATACCACAACCAAACGTATGGCACTTACTAACGATGACTGTCAGAAACACGAACTCTAATGAACAGTTTAAGCTACATCCTAAGACTTGGTTCTTTGAGTATGACTACATGTAGGAAGCGCCTCTGCGAATTACATTTAAAGGGGCACTATACTTGCATGATTTCACTTTATTTGATTAGTCGTTACAAACAGCGGCACAATTAACATTCAAGGTGTCGCCCTAGCGGGACGTAACACTATTGGCCCGCCGTCGCGTGCTGCCCCCTGGTGAGTTACACTGCATATGCGAGTGTTACATATGACAGACGACAACGACAGATGCCAGCGACCGATACTAGTCTGGCCCCCCTACACTATGTGTAGGCAGGACAGTAATAAAACACATATCATCAGCAAACACAATGTCACAAACGGTTGTTCATCAGTATTTAAAATCACCAACATGTGAAATTCTACATACCAAATGATTCTGGATTGAATGCAGCCAATATAAGCAGCACAGTCCATGCCTTCCAATACAGACTGGAAATTGCCAATACCGGTGGCTGATACCTGCAGAACATGGCTTTATTTCACTCTAAGTGTCAATTCTACAACAAACAGTACTTTCTTCATACCCTATCCCTCAGGTTCAAACAAAACGATACTGCTCCTTTATAATCTACTCCCTAAAGTGTTACCAGTGACAACCTTTCATGCATGTAATAGCACCATTTCATTTTAATTTATGTGTGTATGTTGTACATGTTGCGTTTTTATGTAATTTTCACGAACTGTATTTGTATCTGTGTTTCATATTTTAGTAGTATTTTTATACTGTGTATCACTGTAACCAATCTAGCCTTACGGCCACAAGATCTCAATAAACTTACTACTACTACAAGTCTGATAAATGCTAAAACGCTTAACAAACTGTAACTACCCAGGATCCATTCAGACTTGCTGAATTCGGTTTACAGCATTTAGGACGACATGGCTGACATTTTGTGGTAGTGGTGGTGATGGTCGCAGCAGCAGCAGCAGTAGTAATAACAGTAGTACCCTTTCGGCAGTGCAATATTTTCTGGATGTCGGTAAGTGCAGAGGTTCAGTAGGATGTCCATCATTTCCACCCTGTCGACTTTCACTGAGAGAAAATCTAAAACGAACCAGTAACAGTCAACTATATTATTTACAGATTCACATCCTCAACGAAAAAAAACCTGCAGATTCTAATATACTGAAAGATTTAGTCACTTTCCAGCTTCGTTGCAAAGTACAGCCACCAAATGTTTATGTGCTTTTAATCTGTTTGGGAATTTTGTCAAATTACAAAACAACATGGTGGCTGCATTTCTCAACAATAAACACTAAGTAAATCCATAAAAGTACTAAATTGCTAAACATTGTTAGCTTGAATGACTCAAAGTAAATAAGTAAGTAAAAATATTTACAAAGAAAATGAAAAAAAAAGTATTTACATAGCGCCATTTATACTACGCATAGTCTCAAAGCGCTCAGACACGGATCACACAGTTTTACCTGCAAATTAAACCATGCCTGCCTTTCCTTTGTAAGCATTCACTAGATGGCGCCACACATAACTGAGGTAGCAGACATACAATTGCAGCTTACTACTCATTTATCGACCCCGAAGGTATAAAAGGCTAAGCTGGCCTGGTTGGTTGACCTATAGCAAATGGTACACCCACATAAATGGTCACCCATCAGCTACAGGTCAAGCGCAGGAAAGTTCACCGGCCAAAGACTGGCATGCTACCACTGTGCCATATAACCAGTGTCATAACCATGCAAATGGTCTTCTACCATCAGTCTGAAGCAGTGCAGCTCTTTTTACAAGAATATCGACAAGATCAATGATGTCCGGAGTGCTGAGATGAAGGTCTCGAGTGATGCCAAGTGTCAAAATCCAGAACAGTGTGTCCTCATGTACGGGCACCTCCGCAACCAGACGCAGCAACCCACTGTCATACACAACCATAATGCAACGTGCTTCAATGTGAGTGCACTGAATACCATGCGACAAAAAGCATCGGCAAACTAACACAAGTAAGTAAAGTAAAGTAAACAATGTATAGCAGTTAGCAACAACTTAGCCTCACCGCTATGGGAAACTCACATACCATATGGGATCACACAGAGGTGAGAATCCCACGTTTACCGCCAGCCAAAGTAGGTACTCGATTTAGCAACCCCAAAGGGATGCAAGGCTGAGTTGACCTATGTTACGTGAAAGCAGACCGGCTGAGAATACCAAACAAATGGTGAAAGAATTTTGACGGAAGGCTGCATCGCATGGTGTGGCAAATTTTTCACAGGGACAATCTAATTTGATACCAACCAGTCCGGAGCATTGCAGCTGGTAGCAGCAATTACGCTGTCATGCCATTATTAACCCTTCTGCTGCACACACTACAGCCGAGACTACCATTAGTTTGCCATGAACTAGACAATCCACAACATTGCCTCTTCCCGCGGGGGGTGAAGGGGATCTCAACCCCAACCCCATCTAATACATGGTTCCTTGGACCCACAGGAGTCAGCCCACCAAACTGCATCTCAATTGGTTAAGCCATTTATGCACAGCACACCCGTATGACCAAAACACAGACACACAGACAGACCACTGTAGGAATAAACCGCAAAACAGAAACAAAACACAGTTTCCGTTATCTTACAAAGCCGTATAATGGACAACTTCCTGCTCCAGATATCACTGGAAGACCAGGCCTTAACTGCAGGGAACATGGGAACACAGGAAACTGACCAATTAACTTCTTTGGCACTGATGTCAACAAAAATCAACAACTAGTAAACATAAACAGTCGTATCGACATGCAGAACCACGCCCATAGCAGCAGCACATGGCCATAGCAGCATTCGTCACTTAGCAACCGTGACGGGTTTCGTAACCGTGTGACCTTGATCATTGACAGTGCATGCCGAGCGACTACTACAGAATATGTGAACCAAGTTTGGTGTTGATAGCTTAATCCGTTTTTCTTTTACAGTGCAGACAAACAGACAAACAGATGGACAAACAGATAGATGCGACTGAACGCCGGCGGCTATACAGCCGACGTGGGTAACAAGGCGTACGGTGCTGTATATGGCTTTGGACTTGGTACTACAAAAAAGTATAGATTAACTGGACCAAAAATAAGTTTTCTAATAAATAATCCATTATTATAATCTTACAACGCATAAGTGGAGAAACAGAAAACACATGTTAGATATATGCTACACCTTGCACACTAAACAAATGAACATAAGCAATCAGGGATGCTGGCAATTTCAACTGACATAATCACCTGCGTTCACTCTCTGGTGGCCAGTTGTCCAGCTTGAAGTAATGTTCAGATTTCTCAACAAACAAAATCTTTCTCATACTAAAACATCAACATTGACAAATATGTCACACAAATACACAATAGAACTAGAAAACATAAGCAGCTGTATCGACATGCAGACCCACGCCGGCAACAGCATAGCAGCACATGTCACTAACAACCGTGTGACCTTGACCTTTGACCTCTGGGTCAATGCATGCTGAGCGATTGCTATAGAATATATGTGTACCAAGTTTGGTGCTGATAGCTCAAGCCGCTTTCCTTTTAGAGTGCAGACAAACAGACAGACAGACAGACAGACAGAAGCTACTGAATGCCGTACCCACGCCGGTGGCTACGCCACTGCTGCAGTTCCGCTGCGACATGAAAACGGCACTGTTCCAGTCGTCATACTCTTCGCCCTAGTGTTTCAGCTGTGTGACAGACTGTAACTTTAATATTGTAAGGTGCCCCTGTAACGGACTCTGCTCGTGAAGCGTCACCTTAATCTCTACATTGACATTACATTACATTACATTACGCCGACGTGGGTAACAATGAGCATACAAAGAAAAGGTCAAAAATTCTTATGAAAGACTGCATCGCCGTTTTGTCACCACTTGTGACAGCTAACAAATTCATCTGACCTTGACCCCCTTAATTCATTGCTTAATTTACACATGGTTCCCTGGGCTCACAGAAGTCAGCCCCCAAGGCATCTCAATGAGTTCAGCCAATATTTTCTGCATACTATGCAGCCAAGACCCCAAATACTTCTCAGTGGGCCAGTCAACCCCCGAAATTGCCCCTTCACGTGGTGGATCTCAACCTCATCTAATACATGGTTCATTGGGCCCATATTAGTCAGCCCCCAAACAGCATCAGTTGGGTTCAGCCGTTTTTGCACAGTATATCTGTGTGACCAACATACAGACAGACACACAGACCACACACGCTATGTGCGACATCTACAGCAACAGGCTGCATTTTATGCACTGCATGCATGTGATGCTGCCTAAACATTCAAGTGACAATAGTATCATTAACATATTCCACTAGTGATATAAAATATACTAATAATTACCAATAACAATTACCCCCGCAATTTAATAAATAGCTGCCATTAGCAATTTAGCTGCAGAGTGGCACCTGTTGAATACATTATAGAAGGGTAGCTTAGTTTAAAAAGTGCTGTATAGTTTAAATTTAGTGAGCATTCCGCTGAATCGTGCTGACAAATGCATAAGAAACAAACAAATGGAGCTAAACGTACTACCACATTGCAGTCGAGAAGAAAACAGATTTGCACCATGTGCATAACAGAATAAATGGGATTTCAACTGTTTTTAAGTGTCTGAAACAGAAAGTGATCGAGCGGTATGAACACACCAGTGCATGAAATCTGACGGTTTGACAACGAGAAGTTTTGGCACAACGGAATGAAGCCAGCCAACTGCGGCATGCTGGATCATTGCAATCTGCGTCCGAAACTGATGAATGACGTCACCATCACCGCCTATGACTGCAGCATAGACAACGGCAAACCAGTCTCAAATTCCAACAGATTCCCAATAAAATATAAATTAGCCCCGTACGGGACTGGCGGTCGACTCCTATTTACTGCCAACTTCAAAGTCACACGACACAAAAACTTGGACAAAAGTCAAAAATTCGGCCCGGATAAGCTCTAGGTTCTGCCCCCTAATTTAAGAATCCATGGACATTTGCCTGCCTATTATAAATGGGGGAGGAGATAGCCTTTAAAAATGGCCGAATTTCTGACTTTCGAGGGCTTGTGACCTTAACTTTGGATCGGGTCATACTGCATACCGTCATGCATCACTCGTTGACCTCTACCTACATACCAAATTTCCTGGAAATCAAAGAAACTTTTTGTGGACGGACGGACGGACGGACATTTGAGACCCACTGTATTAGGTCGACTCGGAGTTGACCTAAAAATTTAAGCTACAAGATGGACGTGGATGTCTTCGTCACCTCGACGGCATGCAGTGACCTTGATGTTTGATCTCTAGAATCTAATCAGATCATCAGTAGCAGCTAGTGAACATACTCTGTCAGTTTCTTCATTCAAGGCGTTCACGAGATATCGCGGTAACAATATCTGTCCGGATAAATAGACGAACAAACAAACAGAAAAACTGACAGACAAACAAATGTGGCAAACGGACAGCCCAAAAAACATAATGCATTCAACTACTCTGATGGTGGTAAAGGCATAAAAAACACACAAAATGCACCAAGCATACACACATTGCAGAAACTATGCTATAATGTTTTATATGCTGCCAAACTAAACTTAAACATTCAACAGAAATATAAAATACCCCAGTCGTTTAGGAGAAGTCCCACCTAACATCACACATGATAGTATGTGAAATGCAGGAATGTATGATGCATCTTTTGGTCTTTTGTTACTCTTCCATTTATTTTCTGCAACCAGACTTAAGCTTCTGACCAGCTTTTTAAAAATTATATTAGTTATATAATAGATCGCTCAGTTGTTTCAACAGCCACAGAAATCTTCATTACCTTTTAACCAAAGTGGTATTCTTGATAAATGAGCAAGAAAAAACCATGCATTTCTTGCAACACAACATATTTAGCAGCAAAATAATTATGCATAAGATTTATCTCAATGCAACTATCAACGGTGGAAATGATACATGATCACACGAACATAAAAATTATGTGTAAAATCATGAAGCATCTTCAAAATGTATTATGTTATAAGAAATCTCATGTGTGTCAGCTACCTATAAACAGCTTTGACAGGTAATCTACCTGTGCTGTCAGCGGGCAGTAAAACTGCTCAAGCAAAGTCCACAAGATCTTAACTTAGGGTGTCGGCAAACACCGGTTAACTTATAGTGTCTCAAAAAAACAATACACTTAATACTGATCATAACTTCGGCAAATCTAGACTGATTTACAAAATTCTTTCACTGTCAGATTCCTGAAAAAATTTTGTACATAAGTATCGTAAAGATTGTCCACCGCACCTTACGTATGTTTCTACACGACCTTGTGAAACTTGAAAATTGCAATTGCTGCCGATTTCAATGGCATATTGAATGCAAGACCTCAGAATTCATCTTGCAAGATACGAGGCCGCCGATTTTTAAATTTTGCAAGGTAGTGTAGCAACACAGTAAAGGTGAGGTGGAAGACCCTGTAATAGTTACACAGACAAATTTCTTCGGGAATCTATCAGCAAAAGAATTGTGGAAATCGGTCTACGTATGCCAAAGTTATGATCAAAAGTCAAGTGCATTGTTTATGGATGCAAATGCTCGAGTACTATCATGACTAATAGCATTGCTTGTTTAAGTAGTCAAGTTATCCGAGTTATTCCATGTAATCTGAGTCTCCAGATGGAAATATATATATACGTTTAATCATCATGACGGTAGACAAGAAATAGACATATAAACATGATAGATAGAGAGACATAATTCAACTAACTAGACTTGTGGAGACGATTTCACAGGCTACAGCTTGTCTTGTCATCAGAACAACTGCACCTAATCACTATCCGATGAGAAATTCAACTTACACTTGACATCACCACGTGTGGTAAAGGCAACCATCTCTCGGACACCGGACGACGTAGCACTAAGGAGCATCGCCACACACACAAGGTCCGCAACTGACAGATAGTAGCGCTCCTGTCACAGCCGACGTCACCAGCATCTTTATTTACCAGTTCAGTTTCGCACTGACTGAGTTAAGGTTTTACGTCCCACCCGACACAAAAGAGGTCAATTCACAGGCATTCTTCACAGCCAATTTCTTAGCTTAGTACTGAAAAACTAAATCAAACAGCACAAAATCAAATCCCTAACAAAATATACTACAACACAAAATGAACACACACAAAACTAAAGCCAGGTTTGGCTCCCTCTTATGGCCAATGGTCTGGAAACATAATGGGCCTATTTTAAAGCAGCAGGTAAAGTAAGACCTAAATAGACAAGAAATTAAATAAGTATGGAAGCTAATAATGAAAAAATTACAACCGTACGGGAACTGAAGGTCGACTCTTCGCAACTGACATTTGTGCATATTTCAAAGTAACGTGACACAAAAACTAGGCCAAATATAAAAACTCCAACCTGACCAAATTTACATATTGTGCCCTAGTTTAAGAATCAGTGGTCAGTTGCCAGCTCCCATTGTAAATGGCAATAGAGGTAGCTTTTGAAAATGAAAGGATTTGCAACTTTCAAGGGCTCGTGACCTTGACCTTGGATCGGGTCATACTGCATACCGTCGTGCATCACTCATCGACCTCTACCTACATGCCAAATTTCATTGAAATCGAAGAAACTATCGACGAAACGTTTTGTGGACGGACAAACAGACGGACATTTGAGACCCACTTTATTACGTGGACTCAGAGAGTCGACCTACAAAGTAAGTATGTAAAGATGTAAGCAAGCAAACAATTTATATAGCGCTAAAATAAAAAACCAGAGAATCACGGCGTATTACAGCCCCAGAGCCTGTGCAGGCATTTAAGCTTTGCAGCAACTACTACTGCTACTTCATTTAACGACCATTTTTCCAGGTGCATCTGGTTGGCCAGTGTCCCTCGGATGGACAAAAGAAGGAAATAGGTAAAGCAAACAAAAAGAGAGAGGGAAAAAGTAAACAGAGCAAAAGATGAGGAAGTGAATTGACAAGGGAGGAAAAAAGGCAGGAACGGGGGTACCCCGGCCCACGCGGGGTTACAGATACACAGATCATGCTACGTGCGACATCTGTAGCAATAGTCCGCAGCTCGTGCACTGCACACACGCACTGTGGCCCAAAAATACAGCTTCAACCGAAAGAAAGATCTTCGCCTTTAAAACTGGGTCCAGGTCTCGTAGTTTGGTGTCCGAATAGTCCTGCATAATTGAAACGGCAAACGTGTGGAAGTTCATGTCGTGTTTGACGTTGCGTACGACTTCTCGTAGAAGCATTCGCAGCGAACGCAGACAGTCGTCTCGGCCCATCAACATCTCCAGAAACACCTCGGCTAGCAGCTGCACATACCGACCACATTCCACGTCAAATATTTCTAAACAAGATGCAGTCGGAGACGGCAGACTTCGCCCCCGGTGCTGCCACTTGGCGAACTGGATGAAACGTACACATCGTCCTCGATTCTGGCCCATTCAGTCAATTATATAAAAACATGCACATAACGTTTTGTATTGCTATCAGACGATAACTGAGCCACTGACACAGGTAATATATACTGAAAATTTGGCAACATTTGGACATATGGTTTTTAAGATATGCAAGCAGACAGACAGACAGACAAACAAACAAGCAGACATACAGATGCACTGATTGCAATACATATATTAACCTCAACCGTGGCCGCCTTTTTTGTTCAGCAACCACCCAAAAAGGCAAAGAGATCAAGAGGCTCACTTAAATTATTACACTAGCGCCTACAACAGGGGAAGACAACTATCACACGGTCGCACCACAAGACTAAACTAAACCAAATACAACAAAACAGCAGAATAATTCTTAACTAAGCAATACAGATAACACAAAATAAATGCAACAAACCATCTATGACCTCTGGTCTAAAAATGGAGTGGGTCTATCCTGGTAGAAAGGGAAGGGATGAACAAAAAAATAAAATAGCTAAAGCATATGAGAAAAGAATAAAGGGAATAAGTAAAAAAACCAAAAGATGAGGAAGTGAATGAACAAAGAAGGAAAAAGAAAGGGTGAAAAGGGGATACCCCAGCCCCATATGGGGTGATCCATTCTGTGTCAAGTGGGACATAAGACCTTAACTCGATCAATCAATCACAACTAAAGGAAGCCGAACCTTAGCGGCGAGCTCCGGAGTCTGCTGAAAGACGACGGTAAGTAGCAGCATGTTGTTGGGACTGCGTGTCGGCGACAACTCATTAGTAACAGTCAGCTGCATCAGTCGCCGAACATTCTCGGGATTCTGACCTAACAGCTCTCTGTAGACAAACATCAACAACATTGAAGACACGTCAACTCGACGGAAACAGTGTAGGAAAATTAGCCCCATACGGGACTGACGGCCGACTCCTACTTACTGCCAACTTCAAAGTCATGCGACACAAAAACTAGGACAAAAATCAAAATTCCGGCCAGGTAAGTTTTAGGTATTGCCCCCTAACTTAAGAATCCATGGTCATTTGCCAGCCCCCATTATAAATGGGGAAGGAGATAACCCTTGAAAATGGTCGAATTTCCGACTTTCATGGGCTCATGACCTTGACCCCGACCTCGGATCGGGTCATACTGCATACCGTCATGCATCACTCGTCGACCTCTACCTACATACCAAATTTCATTGCAATCGAAGAAACATTTTGTGGACGGACGGACGGACATTTGAGACACAATAATGTAATTAAGTCGACTCAGAGGAGTCGACCTAATAATTCTTACGTGCCAAAGCATTAGCTTGATGGATCAACTGAGTTAAGGTTTTACATCACACTCGACATAACACAGGTCATGTCAGAGACGTTCTTCCCAGTTCTTGGCTTAGCACTGCAATTTTCCCACTACAAATTGATCTTCCATTAACGTTAATGGCAGATTAAATCCCATTAGTTAATGGGAGTTAACCTCCCATTAACGTTAATGATAGGTCAATTTGCTGTGGAAAAATCAGCCCTAAATCTAAAACAACTAAAAGCAAATGCGTCCATAACAAAATATACTGCAACATAAAAAGCCAAGTTTGATCGCCTCTTATGATCTCCGGCCTGGAAATGAAACGAGCCTATTATTACAAAAGTAAGTAAGCAAACAATCGGTTTATACAGTGCTGGAATCTACAAATGAATCGAGGCACATTACTATCCCGGAGCCCCTACTGAGTCCAGGTGCCCCTACGGGGCCTAAAGTATTAGCAATCGTCGGCTCACCGCATGCTGAGCAGGTAATGATTGACCAACGACTTGGTTTTGAGTCGAATCCGGGTGAGAAGACCAGCGACTTCAGCATCGCTCTGTGAATACAGCTGGTCGCAGTTCATGCAGACACACATCAGCAGGTCCTGGGCAGCCCGAGTCAACTACAATTCACACATGCATGCATCACGAGCAAGTAACAATTCTATGTCAGTCTTCAGACAGACCGCAACACTGCCGCTGGCTGCGTATGTAACACTGGGTTTCCCTGCTGCAATGCCCCGCCGCACTAGCCAAGCTAGCAACATCGAGTTTTTCCTGCATCACTTGCCCGCGTCCACTGCTGCTGCTGTAAGGCATTAACCATGCCAGACAGAGATATCGCCGGTTTTTCCGCGCATGGAGTTTTTCACAGTCATGGGAGAGACGGACAGACGCCAGACAATTGCACGCCCGCTATATGCCAGACGCAACCAGCGGCAAAAACATTTAAAAACAGGGTTCGTACAGACCATGGAATGCTTTTTTCCAGGACTTGCAAAGACAAAATTCCAGGGTTTTCCAGGACTCAAAAGTCCTTTTTTCCAGGACTTTCCAGGACACGTTCCATTCACAAT
>Ga0209780_1003119_pt1 | contig 12190 bp, 9 predicted proteins | sample WorMetexBAHAMAS2_FD_187384 | JGI IMG/M metagenome (GOLD analysis project Ga0209780, IMG submission 187384) | Marine gutless worms symbiont microbial communities from Max Planck institute for Marine Microbiology, Germany - Inanidrilus exumae... | ecosystem: Host-associated > Annelida > Digestive... | reverse complement strand
AACTAAACCCAGGTTCGGTCGCCTCCTACGACCTCTCGCCTGGAAACGGAGTGGGACAATTCTGGTAGAAAGGGATCGGATGGACAATAGAAGAAAATAAGTAAAGTGAATGAGAAAAAGAAAATAGGAAAAGTAATAAAGAGCAAAAGATGAGGAAGGGAATGGACAAGGGAGGCGCAAAGGCAGAAAGGGGGTACCCCGGCCCCACGCGGGGTAAATTCATTTCCATTTGCTTTCAATAATTTCACACTGTTAAAGGGATGACAGAAAGGATATCCATACTGTAGAAGACGCTCAGCAATTGCAGAGAAATGTCAGTCAAAATCTTGTCAACTACTACTGTATACCTACAAAGACTCAATGTGGAGCTCTCATGGGCCAAGCCTAGCATGTTACAGAGTTGTAGAAATCTAGCTAAACAAAACACGACAGTGTAACGAATGCTGTACATCTGAACTGCATTACGAATCACATGAATTCTTGGTAGCATCACACAACATCTGAGTACTACAAACCACGTGACGTCTGCACATCACTAACAGTGTAAATCTCTCGAGTTGCTAGAATTACATGTTGACAGACCAGAGGCATTGATCCCGTGACGGTCCATCCATCACCTGCTAGTCCAACAAACATTTATCACTCTACACCGGTCCTTTGCCTAGTAAAATAAAGTAAAGTAATCCGTACATTTGTACAGCGCTTAATCATAAGCATCTCATGTATAAAGCGCTCAGTATGGCATGTGTTAACAAGTTTTGCCACCCACATATTTATCTACAAGTAGAAGGAGCCATCCTGCCTTTACTCTCCAGCCACAGAGCATCACCACACTTGCCAGTACTCACTTCCCGTCCCATTTCAGCACTAAGCCCAAAACACTGACTGGGAAGAACGTCGCCGAAATGACCTATTTTGTGTCGGGTGGGACATAAAACCTTAACTCAATCAATTGATCATTTCCCGTCCCACTAAGAACAGGAGGCTGAGTTGGCCTGGTTGAGTGTGGCTGGTTACATACTAAAGTGGTATACCTGCCCAAAGACGGTCACCCATTCCAGTACTAACCGGGCACGATGTAAAGTAACTTCGTTGATACACCCAACACTGTTACCGCTACACCAAACTGCCGCCAGTAGCAGAGTTAATGGTGCTGACGTTAGGGTAGTGGGTAGCGGCAGCATCAAAGGTGCAGTGTAAATAAGTAAGTAAACAAATTTTTAAAGTGGCCTAAATAACAACGTTACTACAAGGACCACATTGTCCATTCCTGCAGCTAATCTCCACTACAATTTCTGGGATATATGCTTAGAAAAGTTTCAAATTACTCAAGTGACCTTCAAGGTGCCTCAAAGTCATTGATAAACGAGCTCTTCGACAGACAGTACAACACAACATGCAACAAACAGGTCAGATGACTTACAATTACGCATTGTGACAGTAAGATACTGGACAGTGAAAAAATAGTGATTTTTGTCCAGTATCTTACTGAACAAAGTCACTATTTTTTCACATCCCACGTGTATTTGCCGTCGTTATTAATAGGCAGACAGCATAGGAATTGTTTTTTTTTGTGTGTGTGAGAAAGCTAGGGTCCATGATGTATTCTCTATTGCAGACTGCATGAAGATGGTCTCAGCTGTTCTGATACAATAGATCAGTTTGATAGAATTACACACCTTGACAGCATACACTGTGCTGAGTCACACAGTAATCTCCTATCATCAAAGGTTCTTGTCTATGGCCCAACATAGAGTAACACTAGAAGAAGCCAGCACTCACAAGAGTGCAAAAACCAAACCCACATCAGTAGTTTTTGTGCTTCATGACCTTGACCTCTGACCTTCAGACACCAAAAACTGATTGATTGAGTTGTGGTTTTACGTCTCATTCGACACAAAATTTCGGAGAAGTGCTTCCCAGCCAATCTTTTGGCTGAGTACTGAAGGAACTAAACCCAACACAACAAAAGCAAGAAATACAACAACAAAATGATCTAAGCTAACATGAAAGAACACACGAATAACAAAACCTAAATAAACACACACACAAAAATCCAAACATAATATGCAAAAATTAGCCCAGTACAGGACTGACGGTCGACTCATCGCAACTGACGTTTGTGCCAACTTCAATGTCACGCGAAACAAATAATAGGCTGAATAGCAAAAATCTGGCCCAATCGAATTTAGATATTGTGCCATAGTTTAAGAATCAAAGGTCAGTTGCCAGCTGCCATCGTAAATGGCTGAGGAGATAGCTGTTGAAAATGGCCGGATTTCCAACTCTGAAGGGCTTGTGACCTTGACTTTTGACCTTGGATTGGGTCATACTGCATACCGTCATGTATCATTCATCGACATCTAACTACATGCCAAATTTCACTGAAATCAAAGAAACTTTTTGTGGATGGGCGTACATAACAACTCTGTCAAAGATTCAACCTAAAAATGTAAGAACTGTGTGCTGGAGGGCAGGGAAAGGGATGACACCAAAATTATGTCAAGTTTAGTCATCCTAGCTGCATCAATGTTTGAAATATTGTGCGGAAAAACAGACAGACAAACAAACCAACAAACACATAATGCCGCTGAACACCCTACAAAAGTCACGGGTAACAAGCAAAAAACTGGTTAAAATGAAAACTGAAGGTTGCAGTAAAGAGTCAAGCTACATTTGACATGAACTAACAGTACGTGGACTTTCTGTAGACGTGACCGGACTGCAAAGCAGTCATAAGATACAGTGATAAAGTGACGCTCAGTAAATCTGGAAGCTGGTGCTGGTGGCGCCATCTCTCCACTGCGGAGTGTCAACGATGTTAGCGCGGCACATGGGGCACGTGCGTTCACGACTGAACCATGTTGATACACAGTCCTCACAGAATATGTGCTTCACACACAGACACACAGGAACAGTAAGACACACACACAGACAAACAAATACACACACACACACACACACACAGAGTGGCCAGTAAAGTAAGCCACTACATTCGACTGCCCGCACTTTTAAAATGGAGTTAATAAAATGGCTCGGTCCTACTCTTGACAACAATTGAATACACTATGCGGTGGAACAAAGGGGCGAGCACTGGACTTGAGATAAACAGGTCGTGGGTTCAAATCCTACTCGGGGCAAAGCTGCGCAACAACCTTGGGCAAGTTGTTCACACCTATGTGCCTCTGTAACCAAGCAATATAACTTGGTACCGGCCAAGGGGCAGTGATGCTCTGCGGCTGGGAAGGTAACCACAGGCCTGGTGGAGAGTAATGGCAGCCTACCGTCAGGTGGATGACTTATAGTCACCTGGGGGGCTGACTGCCTGTACACCGGCATCAGCTCCTGGCCCAATGCTTGGTAACGAGTATGGGAAACCTTTACCTTTATATGTAATTCCAGTTTTATGGATGACGTCATGTTTCCACGTAATTGGGATGTATATGTCAAACTACTATAATCAGAGACCAAGGCATGACTCGGTAGCAGCAGCACTCAGCAGTCACGCCACCTGTTGAATGGAGTTGAGAACAATGGAATGCACACAAATATCGAAGTGTGACATCTCTGAATGCCTTGCTGTGATAATTATCATCAGAATTGACTGATTAATTTAAGGTTTTACATTCCACTCGGCACAAAATAGATCATTTCGGAGACGTTCTTCCCAGCCAATCTTTTAAATTAGTACTGAAAAACTAAAACAAACACAACAAAAAATGCATCAATAACAAAATATACTACAACATAGAACTAACACAAGAAACTAAAGCAAGGTTTGGATTCTCCTACGACCTCCGGTCTGGGTCTATTCTGGAAGGAGTAGATAGATAAGTCAGGAAGTAAACAAGTAAATAAGTAAGAAAGAAAGCATAATAAAAGAAAAAAGTAAGGAAGAAAGAAAAAGAGGAAGGAAGTTAAATAATCAGATAAACAAACAATTTATATAGAACCGAAATCAACGCATGTATCACAGCGCATTACCGCCGCGGAGCCCGTATGGAGCAGTTGTCACCAGAAAACAGCTGCATACGAGACTCAATGATCAAATCTAATGTCACACAGGCAGCTTATAGGAACCAACGCTGTTTGATGGTTGATGTGGAAAGAATGAACTAAGGTCAGTGCTGTTAGCAGGTGACAGGAACCTCGTCTCACCTGCAGAAAACCTTCGACAATTACCCACAAAGGTTCTACTCTGGAATAACCGAAGAAATAAAACCGAGTGAAAACCGCCATTAAAGTGGCAGTAGCGAGATACGACTGGCTGAAACACGGGGCAGCAACGAAGACAAATTGCCCGCAAACGTAGTGAACATACAGTGCATGACAGTGAGACGGGATTGGTGAACTTGTCCTGGCATATCGGACAAGAGTTGTCGTACGATTCCAGCTCAGTTCGGCTGGGTGAACAGCCATATGTCTGCAAACACATACGCGTACACTGTACACTTTCAAACCACACTGTGAGTCAAAAAAAACTGGACCACTGTAACTTTGTGGCACAACGTCATAAACACTGCTTTAATAGCAGTATCTTTGTACACGTAAGTTAGTTAGTTCTTGATGGTCTCAGGCTCTCAGCTGTTCTGATACAATACATCAGTTTGAAAGATTTACGCACCACACATGTTGAAGTTGCACATAACAAGTGCATAACAGACAACCAGCAGACATCTTTGATTAATACTACTGGCACACTTAAACACTACCAATCATGTGTCACGGAACGCTATACCAACTAATGTCAAACAGTCGCCACTGCATGCCAGCTTTTGAAAGAAGCTTAAGACACATTTTCACGATTTTATGTTCTGAATTTTTTCACCGTGTTACCATTCTTATCATGCAACATTTTTTATCCAGTTGTAAGGCGCCGCTGAGCAGACGGGGGCGCCTTATTAAGTTCGATGATGATGATGATGATGATTGTTAAAACGCTGTGTTGACGAAAATAACTGAAATGTTTAAGTTGTTTGAAACAATGCGTCTAAGCAGCAGACAGTCGGCTATATCCAATCACAGCAAGTGTTCAAAGTGTTCTCCTTTGGCCTTCACACCAGCCCAAAGTCCTTTTTCTCTACTGGTCGATCACTCTGTCGACAGTCGCAGGTTCAAAGTCAGCCCACACTGCCACCAATCGCTCCTCGTTGCCATGGAAACTGCAGGTGGTTCTCAACAGCATTAAACTTGTTAGTTGCAATTATTTGCAGATCGACTGATCAAGTGCAATTGTCTCTGTCAAAAATCACTGACATCTGTGCTTTTTTGATGCAGCCTTGCCATAATGTCGTAAGGGTCCGGTTTTTTTTGACTCACTGTAGATGGTATTCCATGCCTCAGCGTCGACGTAGATGCCTCTGCCACCTTGACAGCCTGTTGTGACCTTGACCTTTGACCTATAGAATCTAATCAGGTCATCAATAGGAGCTAGTGAATAGTCCCTGTAAGTTTCTTGGAGACTGCTCAAGCCGTTCATGAGATATTGTGGTAACAAGATCTGTCCGGATAAACAAACAAACCCGACAGACAGCCTGAAACCAATGCCTTCGACGACATAAAAAAACTTAAACTGTATCAATTCAGGCAACAACGGAAATAATCTAGTGCTGCTGTGGCACTTCTGTGATTCTGGCGTCATTATACAAAATTAGTCCCGTACAGAGACTGACGGTCGACTTCCGCCTGGGCGTTCGGGTCCCTGTGACCTTGACCTTGACCTTGGATACGGGTCAAGGGCATACCGTTGTGCATCTCTCATCGAGTACTACCTGTATACCAAGTTTGATAAAGATCGCATAAACTTAAGAAAATAACTTGTCAGACGTGGTTAGGACCAGAATTCAAAGGTCACGTGACAAAAAACCAGGACGAATTTCAAAAATCTGACTGGTTAAATTTTAGATATTGCCCCCTAATATAAGAATCCGTGGTCATTTGCCAGCCCCCATTATAAATGGGGGAGGAGATAGAGTTTGAAAATGGTCCAAAATGGTCGAATTTCCGACTTTCTTGGGCTCCTGACCTTGACCTTGGATCCAGGCATGGTCATTACCTTTTTTCATCTCTCATCGAGTACTACCTGTATACCAAATTTCATCGAAATCGAAGAAACTTTTTGTGGACGGACGGAAAGTTGTCACCCATATTATTAGGTCGACCTAACAAGTGACAAGACTTATTTAAAATCCTGTCTTATATCTACTGCACCAAAACTTTGAATGGTCCACTGCTAGTAACTAGCTGGAAAACCTATCTCCACTGTATTTATTTACCGTCACACACTACACAAAAATCCATCTAAAGTGACTCGGTCAGAATACCATGATGTATAGTATAGCATAAAAGAGGTGTGGTGGCGCAATGGGTAGAGCGTTGGAATTGCGATCAACAGGTCGTGGGTTCAAAAAGCTGCATAACAACCTTGGGCAAGTTGTTCACACCTATATGCCTCTGTCACCAAGCAGTATAATTTGGTACTGGCCAAGGGTCGGTGATGCTCTGCAGCTGGGAAGGTAACCGCAGGCTGGAAGAAAGTAACGGCAGCCTATCGCCGGATGGATGACTTATAGTCACCTGCGGGCTAACTGCCTTACACCAGAATCAGCTCCGAGCTCAACGCTCGGTAACGAGTATGAAAAGCCTTTTCTTTTACCTTTACCTTATAGTATAGGAAAGAGAATTACGGCTTTAAATTGACTGACGACATTTTGAGGGTGACAGACCAACAGAATATGGCAGCACATTCATCGTGATGTACAAATGGAAGACTGGACATCGGAGTTAAAATCTGTTGCATCCACAATGCTGGCTTCATCAGTTACGCAGACGTTATAGCAACAGTCAAACCACAGAATGCAAATAATTTAATACATGAAGAAGGGTTTTTGTCCATAAAAAGATGATCCCAGTAACAGAAATATGTAAGTCGACGAACCACATCGTTAAAGAACTTAGAAAACGCGATTCGCAGCTGCTTGGCAACACCAAACAAATGACTGCCCTACAACCACACAACATACCTGGATACAGGTAAATGACTGTCATACATACACAACAAACAAACCTAGTTGCCAGAAACAAATGCTATTGCCCTGATAATGGAAAAAATGATATACCCCACCAATGGTTGTTTCGGACCTATCATTTTTCCATCATCAGGGCAATAGCGTTTGTTTAGCATACTTTACTGTATCCAACCTCAGTTCGACTGTTCTGCTTTTTAGCCGTCTCGATCCCAGGGTTAGCCACATCATGGACGTACTTTCTACTTGACTACGACTGTAAAAATATAACCATTTGTCAGTAACCAGGGTGCTTACAAATTTGGCAAAATGAAATTCCCTGAGTTTTCCAGACCCCTTAAACAGTCATTTCCATACAATTATAACATTAAGACCCGACGTAACGAACCACCTTACCAGCCATTTCGGTACCTTTCTTGCTCAAATGCAGAATTACAGAATATATTTTTAAGGAGCATGGTGACTGGCTCCACCCATGCCAGTCACTGTGTCACACAATCAATCTATGCTACTGTTACTAACAATTATTATGCACACAAACCGATGCCCAAGAAACATACCACCTGATTGTCAAAACTTTCCTAGAGTATATTTCAAATTTCCCCGAGTTTTCCAGAATTAAAAAATCCCTGAGTTTTCCAGGTTTTCCAGAGTTGTAAGCACCCTTGTAACTGCATCCAAGCTAGCGCATACTAAGTTTTATGACAGACTGTATTCAGATATGCGCACAACATTGAAATTACACGAGGTAATGGTGCTAACTGACAGAACACACACGATGTCAGGGCACTCAGACCAAATGTCTTACATATCTCAAAGACATCGTCGAATGGTTTATTAAGTTGTGGTTTTACGTCCCACTCGACACAAAATAGGTCATTTTGGAGACGTTCTTCCCAGCCAATCTCTTGACTAAGTACTGCAAAAAAACTGAAACAAACACAACAAAAGCAAACATGCATCCGTAACAAAATATACTACGACATTAAATTAACCCAAAAAACTGAAGCCAGGTTTAGTCGCCTCCTACGACATCCGGCCTGGAAACGGAGAGGGCCTATTCTGATTTCGGCACTTCATAATTTTGTAACTTACTCACTTACTTCGACACTTACCTACCTACTTACAGAAAGCCCCGGGACCCACACGGGGCACGGTCAGATGGTGGATGTGTTCCAAAAGTAAATCACACACTCACAATAATTTCTTCACATTAAATGATTTCAGACAAAAAAGACATTGCTTCCTGTATGACGGCTCACAGACAAAAGTAGTGCTTAGTAGTTAAAGAAAGCGGACGCCGCTGTGCACATACCTTGAACCCAACATAGGCCAGCAGCAGAATGCTGGCAAATGAGACACGGCCACCGCTGCTGTCTTCGTCGTCAAGTAGGAAGTAAATCCACGGAGTTATCGGCAGCACACAGCGGTACGACTGACTGAGGATCTCAACAAGCATATAATACTTGCCCTGCATGTGACACAATGTCACCCACTGCATATTCATAACTCTCACTGCATATTCATCACTCTCAACAATCAGCAGCAGCAACTACTCCTGCTGCTGATCCTTCTCCCATTAACATTGCTACTCTTACTTACTATCATCATCACCACTGCTGCTACAGCCACCACTACAAAAGTTAATTAGATTCAAATTCATTAGCACAGTAGCCCGACGTTAGTTAGTTAGTTGGGAGTTTAACTTCCTTTTTCAGCACAAATATATGTGAAACATGAAATGTCAGGGATGGAGAGCTATCCCTACCCACTGAAAAAAGGCCAGCGATATATTAACGTCAACCCTGGCTGCCTGTTAGTTCAGCAGCCACCAAAAAGGGAAACGGATTGAGAGAGTCATTTAAATTATTATGCCAGTGCCTACAACAGGGGGAGATAACTATCACACTGCAAGAAAAAACTAACTCACAAAAGACAAAAACAAGCATGCATCGTTAACCAAACAAAAAATATAATACAAAATCAACACTAAAACAACTAAAGCCAGGTTTAGTCGCCTCCTACAACATCCAGCCTGAAAACGGAGTGGCAGTATTCTGGTAGAATGGGAAGGGATGGAAAAGCAAGAAAGCAGATGAAGCGAGTAAGAAAGGGAAAAGTAAAAGATACTAAAAGATAGAGTAGAAGGTGGGGAAGTGAATAAAAGTGAATAGATGAGGGGGATTGCCCCGGGCCCACACGGGGTGGACAGTGATAACATCTGATCCTGCTGTTACTACTACTACTATTAGAACTGCTCCAGGCTGAGCTGGATCCCCACACTGAACCTTTGAGATTAATTGGAGTAGGTTTCTGGACAAGTCTGATGGCCATACTGTCAGCCAACGAACAGCATCAAGCAGTGCAGAAGTAACAGTAATATAAATTTATTTTCTACTCACAGACTCACAAAGCGAGATAGAAATTCCATCCCTCGAAATAAATTACTAATTCACTTAAATACATACTTTACAACCACACACACTGTAACCTCTAATTACATTATCAAGCTAAATAACAAGAAGCCAAAACAGCTAACAACGAGAAGAAGACAGCACTCACAAGAGTGCAAAAACCCACGCCGGCACTGGTTTTGTGCCTCGTGACCTTGTCCTCTTGACCCTAAAATAAATGAGTTTCCAGGACTCATGGTGGACCATGTCTATGTCAAGTCTCGTGATCCTTGCTGTATCAGTTTGTGAGATATCGTGTGGTAAAACAACAGACAGACAAACCAACAAACACATAAATGCCGCTGAACACCCTACCCATACAACTGCCGTTGATGTGGGTAAAAATGGGCATGCGGGGCTGACAGTATGCGTTCCAACTATCTTCCTTATTTATCTTCCAGATCATTATCCTTACTCAGATGCTGTCTACTGAAGGGGAGAGGCAATTAAAAAGTAAGTAAAAGTTTGCAAGTTCAAACCTTCTTCCTAAGTGGCAGAATTTGTCGCGGCAAAAGTGCAATTGCAGCCTTGGCAATAACAGTTGCAAACTTAACAACGAAGTCCGTCGTCACGGCAACCCACAAAAGCACCCAAAGAGTCATGCGTTCAACGACCGGACACACAAGGTACAGGCTGCACACACACACCATCGGAATCATAGACCACTACAACTCACAACAGTACTTCGCTACTTACTTAATAGTTTCACTGTAATTTTCTAGCTGCTCACACTGAATCATTGTCTCACATGTGTGAAGATTCTACATCACAACTAAGTACCACTCAACTTCCTAGTCTTGTGGTTGTTCCATTATTAGAAGATGGATGCCCCATCATCGACGTGGATGTCTTCACCACCACAGGGGCTAGTGACAGTGATGAAAATAAGGTCAAAATGCGACGTATTTTCGGGTGCTTGCGAATCATTTTGATATCTGAGCGCATTCCGGTGCGAATCATTATACGCCGTGTACATGGAAACGTCAGCGTCATATTTATCAGCGTGCCGTGCTGCAGTCGGACTGTATAGTTGTACTGTAGCCTGGTTGCATGTCAGGAATTGTCAGCACAGAACAGACTATAGTGTTGTAACATTGTGCTTGCAAATACAGAATTGCGTCGCATATATTATAGTTTGCTAATCAAATACTGTTGATTGCTAATCAATTGGCAATTTTGGCACAAAAATGCGAATCACCATGAAAAGTCTATTTTCACCACTGGCTAGTGAATATTCCCTGTACGTTTCATTGAGATTGCTCAAGCCATTCCGGACATATCGTGGTAATAAGATAAACGGATGAACGAACGCAGTAGGGGACAGCTTAAAAATATAGCCAACGCCAACACTGTTGGCTGCGGAAGACATAACTAGTGCTATAATGCTTTGCCATTGTCAATTGACTGCAAGGGCAGCTGGCTCTATATAAATAACAAACCTTTGTCAATAAGAGACCTGGTCAAACCTTAAGTAATTCCAAAAATGAGATCTCTCAAACAACAACCGGAATTAGCAGTTGCATAACCAGGACGGATAAATGGCCGACGTCTACACAGCTAACTTCCAAAAACTAAAAATTACTTGCACATCTTTCACATCCGGTTGTAGTTAGACCTGGTGCTATATATTCTGAAATGACTTAATAAACAGTGTTTCCTCCAGTGCTCTGACACTGTTGGCTGGACAACAAAAAAGGCAACCAGCCTGTAAAAAACCAAAACGTTCTCTTCAGAGACTGCTGCTGTTCCTGCAATTATTATTAATGTTGTTATCTTTCTCGTAACTGGATACACAACCGTTAGTTAGTTAGGAGTTTTAACATCCATTTTCAGCACAAATATGGCTATATCAGAGACGAAAGGTCACGAGTGGAGAGCTATCCCTACCCAGTAAAGTAACGCCAGCAATATTAACCTCAAAATGGCTGCCTTTTTGTTCAGCAGCCATCCAAAAAGGGAAAGGGATCGAGAGGATCATTTAAATTATTACACTAGCGCCTACAACAGGAAAGACAACTATCACACCACAAGAAAAAACTAAATCAAATACGACAAAAAACAAAGATGCATCATTAACTAATATAAATACATATAACACAAAAACACACTAAAAAACTAAAGCCAGGTTTAGTCGCCTCCTACAACATCCGGCCTGGAAACGGAGTGGAACTATTCTGGTAGAATGGAAAGGGATGGAAAAGCAAAAAACACTTGGAGCGAGTAAGAAAAGGAAAGGAGGAAAAGTAAACGATACTAAAAGATAGAGTAGAAGATAGGAAAGTGAAGGGATAATGGAAGGGGAACTGCCCCGGGCCCACACGGGGCAGGACACCTGACAGACGTCGCTGTTTGAGAAGACAGCAAAGTGAACTAGCTAAAGAAACTTTGCCTGAAAACAGCAATTACAACAGAGGTGGCGGATTTAATAAACATTACTTATGCAGCACCACATAAATTCCATGAACTGACAAAGAAGTAAGCCGACTAGCCTTCTGTAGAGCTTCTGGTCTTCAAACACGTAGTAGATGAAGAATATGTTGGCAGCAACAAAGACAATCAGCCACAACAAACTGCGCACAGACTCGGCGGAATGTTCAGTCTCCTGCAGCAGTAGTGACACATCAGCACCTCACAGTACTGCACCCGAACTCATTGCTACTCAGTCATAAACTGCATTACAACTCAAGACATAAAGTACACAAGCCACAATAG
>Ga0209780_1003118_pt1 | contig 12190 bp, 7 predicted proteins | sample WorMetexBAHAMAS2_FD_187384 | JGI IMG/M metagenome (GOLD analysis project Ga0209780, IMG submission 187384) | Marine gutless worms symbiont microbial communities from Max Planck institute for Marine Microbiology, Germany - Inanidrilus exumae... | ecosystem: Host-associated > Annelida > Digestive... | reverse complement strand
GACTTAATATAAATGTAATGTAGAGATGGGCGACTTTTACAAATTTTAAGTTTCAAAAACTGGTCACTTGGCCTACTTCTAACACGGTGTATAATGTAACAAAATCGCGACCTCCCCTCCCCCTGTGTCACACTGAGACCTATCCCCTCCCTCTCAGAGCGTGATGTAATTTTTGAATGGTCCCTTAATGTATCAAGAACACAACTATTAACACACTGTGCAGATAGTGAATTCCAATTATTAACCACCCTATTACTAAGACAATTCCACAACTCCTATGATTCGTTGGCAAAAGCGTGAACAGAAACGTCCAACTACAATATCATGGGCAGTGTAATGTTTTCTACCAGTATCACAAAACCAGTTTCAGATTCATGTGAACAAACACAAAGTAAACCGTGTGAAACCAAAACCGTGTAATAAATATGCATGAGTATCAAATGACAGCTGATATGCCACACAGCTGCCAATCCATCACAGTGCTGTTTCAATATGGCCATGTCCTCGCATTTGTCTGCTCTGTAACAACATGTAACAAGATATTTTGCACTGCAAAAATTACTGAAAATTGTATAATTTCCGTCTTTAAAAATCATCCCATCCGAACCCAGTGCAGTACCATACAAACCAATTATAGTTACTTGTGTCAGTAGTTACAGCAAAAGTGTCATACAATTCTCCGCACTCACAATCATTCAGGACATTCTGCTTTTAAATGTGTCACATATGAATGGTCTTACTTATTTATTGCCAACTACTGTATTATGTTATTTTCTATACAACAGAATGCAATAAAAGGTTCTAGTGCCCAGCGATACAATACCGCGAATTAGATCGACTGTGCATTGAAATAACGTCAATGAAAAAAATATAATATTAGAAGGTAATAGCAGTTTTAAAAAGACAGGTTTTAAGTGCTCGTCAAGAAGTGATACAAATCTGCGAGTCAGTGATGACGGTAAACTGTTCTTTTCTCATGTTGCAACATGAGAAAATTAGCCCCGTACGGGACTGGCAGTCGACTTCTACTTACTGCCAACTTCAAAGTCACGTGACACAAAAAATAGGACAAAAATCAAAAATCCGGCCCCGATAAGCTGTAGGTATTGTGCCCTAATTTAAGAATCCGTGGTCATTTGCCAGCCCCATTATAAGTGGGGGAGGAGATAGCCTTTGAAAATGGCCGAATTTCCGACTTTCAAGGGTTCGTGACCTTGACCTTGGATCGAGTCATACTGCATACCGTCATGCATCACTCATCAACCTCTACCTACATACCAAATTTCAATGAAATCGAAAAAACTTTCTGTGGATGGACGGACGGACGTACATTTGAGACCCACTTTATTAGGTCGACATGGAGGAGTCGACCTAAAAATGAAGCTTGCAGTCCTTAATACACATCAACATCTGCAGTATATTCACAGCTGTGGGTGAAGAACAAGCTCAAAATACAGGCACAAGGAATGTAAGATTACCGATGAACGCTGCACCATAAGAATAATATGGACATCAGAAGCAAAGTCAAGAGTAAACGAAACAGTTTTATAGCTCGTAATACAATGAACATTACAACTGCATGAAGCCTTGGACATATCTTTAGTATAAGTCTGAGATGAAGAAAAGATTTTGTATCAACATCGAGGTGCCTGCAGCTGTCACTTTGTGGTGCTTTAAGCAAGCGAAGGTTAAGCTAGCATAAGACTGACATCAGCTGGATGGTCGGTTCAGTTAACAGCCAGCGCTTTTAACCAACTAGAGCAGTATGCTAGCAGTCCTGGTAAGAGGGCCTACTATTCACAGAATTCACTCTCTAGTGTGGCCAAAGCCATCACTGGTACTCGCTGGGCCTACTCACAAGGGACAGCGAGGCTGTCGGCCGGAGTGGCTGGTTTAAATGCCAAGATGGTCTACCCACAAAAACAGGGTCGATGTAGAGTTACTTCGTTGATCTGCATAAGCTGTAACCAGTAGGCCAAAATGCCAGACTAAAGACGACAGACTGGTAAAGCAAATGGTTTTTATTAGGAAGTATCATTATGAATTAAGTAATGCACAGAATGATATATGTAACAATGGCGAAACATTAAAGTTTATCAATTAAAATACTAATTCAACCAACAGACTATGCCTAATATGTCTATAGAGTACTTACAGTGATTCTGAGACCTCTCCATGTTATTACCATAATCGTCATCTTTGGCTGCATCAGTCTGCAGCACAGTAACACCAGCTTTTAATACCAAACACCATAGAGGATAGCAACACATCAAAACCAGAACTGACCCCAGCAGCTGCAATACCAACAGGATGGCCAGCTACACCCCACCCCCTAAATTGTGTCTATGAAAAAAAATTTCAGCGTGATCGGTACAAAGAAACCGATATTTTTACCTTTTTTTCACGTTTGGGGGTTCCAGGTTTTATTCCTCCGATCATTCTGGAAGACAGCCTTTGAGATAAGTGGCAGAGGTGTTTTATGAGCCAGATGTTCTTCATGTCACACCTTCTAACCGACAGGATGGATGGTTTGTGAGAAGGTTATGAAAACGGTCCTAACATATGACAAGATACTTTTTACCGTGCGGCACTACACTTGCGTGGTATATGTTGTCATTGTGTCCGTCCATCCGTCACAAGTCCGAGTTCTACCAAGACAGCTAAACCTAAGACCACACAAACAACGTCGTCCAATAACCCATGGACTCTTTAAGTTTTCTGATACCAAAGATCTCGGCAAAATTCCAGCGTGGTCACCCCCAACGGGAGCACCAACAGGCAGCGTTAGGCGTTAGCTGCAGATGTTGATGTGTATTAATAACTGTAAGCTACATTTTCTCTCGTTGCATTACGTCTGGAACAGTTTACCGTCATCAAAGACTCACAGATTCGCATCACTTGTGTTGCGTGTTGGTGCTGCAGTAGGGCAATGGACTTGCGAATGACAGGTCGCTGATTCAAATCCCAGCTAGTCCGCTTTCATGTAACATAGGTCAACTCAGCCTTGCATCCCTCTGGGGTCGCTAAATCGAGTACCTGCTTCAGCTGCTGGTAAAGGTCCGATTCACACCTCTGCCGGGTGATCCTATAAGGCATGCAAGTTTCCCGTAGCGGTGAAAGCTAAGCTGATGCTAACTGCTATACACTGTTTACTTTACTTACTTTACTTTTACAACTAGAGGACAGTTAGGTTCAAATCGGTGATTTTCGACCAATATATTTCCAGTGATTGAGAAGTCTCTGGCTCAGACGTCTTACCGCCAAAAACTTGTGTCCATCCGCCACGATGGTCCGCGTCCATGATGGTGCGCTGGTGGAGGAATACGCAGTGTCATCAACAATGTTGGTTGTAGTGGAAGTCTGTTGATCACATGCATGGCTCATTTCAGCATTACACGTATGTGACACAGACCATCACATGCTCGCTGTGTGACAGGTGAGCCTACTGCAACGATGTGTGTACAAAACAATGCAGGTAGCCAAATAAAACGTGGCAGTTGCTGAAAGTGCCCCTCAGACGACCTGTGTGCGTTATTTGTACAACAGTAGGACAGCATTTCAACTGATACAGAGCGTCGTGCGGGTCTCTCGGCAATAGCTGAGCCGCTTGTTAAAATTCTGACGACCATCCATTTGGGAAAAGCTGTAACCCAAAGAAGACAGTGCATACACATTACTTACTAATCTCTTTGACTCCTGTTGACGATCATCGTCCATGTCATCTGCCGGAATGGGACGGCTACGCTGACGCTCATCGTCGACGTCATCTGCGGGAATGGGACGGCGACGCTGACGCTCATCGTCCATGTCATCTGCGGGAATGGGACGATGACGCTGAGATTCAAAGTCGTCCTGCATGGCCAATGACTGCATAACGGAAACATGACAAGCATCATACACCCAGTCATCAGTTCAGTTGCCCTTAGTTCATCCCATATAACGCTATATGCACGGTATCACACATCAACGCCATTCTCCTCCACAAACGCAACAAATGCTAAAAATTGTTGTCAAAGAATTTACATGAAATGCCTGAATTACAGTCTTGTTACCCCTCATGGCGGCGAATGGGTTCATCCAACCTTGACCACACTGGTTCAGCTGTTTTTGCAGAGCTCACACTTGTGCCTAATGAACTGTATTAGATGAAGCCCAGATCTCCCAAGGGGAAGGGGCAATTTTGAGGGTGTCCATCCCATCTAAAAGCAAAGCATCGTTAATCTTTGCTGTGGTGTACACAAAAACAACTGTACCGATCGAGATGCTGTATGGGGCTGACTGAAATAGGTCCAAGGAACCATGTATTAGACTGGAGTCAAGATCAGACGAATCCATTTGCAGCTGCTAGGATAATCTAACACAGAGAAACAACTCAAAATATTATTTATGTAACACTACATTCAGTTTTAACCTATTTCTTCATTTCTCTAGAAAAGCCAGTTCCGTCAGAATTTCACACAATCTAAGCTTACTTTCTACTGCAGGAGCAACAAACAAGTGCAGCAGCAAAACACACGGCACAAAATACTGCAAGAAATAAATTCATTATAACATTGTAGAAAACAGACAGCAACTGCATGTCACATGTTTACAGAATATAAAATACAGCAAATGTTTACTTACTTACTAAAATAAAACAGGAAAACCAGCTGACGGTAATTTCGAGCCACGTCTTACTCCCTAATGTGCACGTTTATCAACTGTTATTTGTATTAATCTCACCAGTATTAACAGCACTACTGGCTGTCATACTACCTCACTTCCTTTGCAAGAAAAGTTCCAACCTGGTTATTAGCGATATTTGGTGGTGCGACTTGCATATTGTCTTGCTGCTCCAATTTCTTATTTTCATCTGCATACACCAAAGCAAGCAACACAGATGTGTACAGCAGTGACAGCGATACTAACAAAGCAAAGGCTGGCTAGAATTATTTCCCGAGCAAGCAACATCTTCTACGACTGAGCTACAAAAGCTATGTAATTTACTTTTGTTAAAGGTCAATTAGAGCTCTGTTCCGGTCCCGGTCCATACTTTCATTTGCCACATTCTGTGCTGTACACTCAATGCGTTTTTGTTATCGAGTTAAGGTTATATGTGCCAGTCGACACAAAATAGGTCATTTTGGAGACTGCTTCCCAGCCAATCTTTTGGCTTAGTACTGAAACTAAATCTAACATAACAAAAGCAAGAATGCATCCGTTACAAAATATACTATAACACATAATAAACACAAAAACTGAATCCAGGTTTGGTCGCCTCTTATGATCTCTGTCCTGGAAGCGGAATGGGCCTATTCTTAATGAAATAAATAAGTAAGGAAGTAAGTAATCACGAAAACTATTTATACAATGCCAGAATCAACGAATTGGGGAATCGGGGTGAATTACAGCCCCAGAGTCCGTACAGAGCAAACTCGTCATGTCTCCTCTGTGGCAAGCTCCACCAATCATAAGCTCTGCCCAGTGTTACAGTATGTAGCAACAACTTCGTAGTATAGATTTACATGTTTTTGCTTCCGGTTGACAAGATTATGGAATTCAGTTAACAGTGAACTAGGTGTGTATCAATGCATCTCCACCTCGGTATCCAGTCACACACAGAACTCGTTATGAGCACCACCACAGCAGTGATTACAATAAGCTGACAATGCAACCACAATGAGTAGAAACTGACAATGAATTACCAGCACGTAAGACATTGCTGTCATCCACAGCACGCGGCACCTAACAGCAAACATACCAGCACACTACAGTACAACAAAGCACACATCAGTTTGATAGCCATCTTCCACGTGATTCTGTGTTAGCCAGTCAATTCCTTGATTGCTAAGTTGATTTTAGCAAAATTTCTAAAAAGCCAAATGTCGTTATTGCCCAACTCGGAGAATCACTACTCACTCGATTTCATCCTTTCTCCATCTGCTGACTCGTGTGGAAAGAAAAGGAACATCACTCACTTGATGTTAGCTCTAGTCTCTGATGCCAAAACCCAATAAATACGTTGGTTGGTTGCTTGGGAGATTATGTCCCCTTTCGGCACAAAAATAGGCTATATAAGGGACAAAATTTTGGGTGAAGATTTAGTTCCGATGGCCAACTATACAGTAACCTACCTACCGCATTGCCTTTTGTTCAGCAACGACCCAAAATCGGAAAGGATAGGGGAGGCGCATTTAACTTATTACGCTAGAGCGTATAACAGGGTGGAAACTAACCAACCACCACAAGACCTATTTATCAGTTCAATGTGATATCTTGTGTAACTGCTGTTCTTCAGTTCCTATAACATATCAGTGCCTAACAACTCTTGTTGTATAATATCTTTTCTGTGTTGGTCTGGCTTTGGAATGCTTCTCTTAGGTAAAACCCGAAAGAAGCATCAGGGGGACCTCCCACCCATGATACCCCCTACACACCCAACCCAATACATATAACAATCCATCAACCGAATACCACTCACAATGCTTTTCCTTCAGTACCTTCACACTGACGCTTGTGTGACAAAAAGCAAATCTGTACTGTAAAAACTGTGCCAATTTATCCCCATAGATTCTCTTCCGAAAAGACTGTAGGTGAACTGGCCATTTAATGCAGGTGGTGACATGTATTATGACTGCTTACACACAGCAAAATTACAGTGTATGACACTGCTGCATATAGATAATGTGCCAGCACCATAGCCAAAAACCTGAAGAGATGCTACCATCAGTAAGTAGTCTTCATTGGGGCTTAATTTTGGCAACTCCTTGAGAAACCAAAACAGACCTAATCCCCTAATATCCTTCCAACCATGGTGGCAGTCAAAAACATACTTCTGTAATCACTAATGGTTTGTTTTTAATAAATTTGCAATCACTTTAAGGTCCTGGTTCTATTTTAATATGTTTCTCTTTTACGACTGCATGTTTGCAAGTAAACTTGTTATTTTCCACTTTAATTCTTGGCTCAGTTTTTAGCTTTTACGTCGTCTGTTATCGGGACACAGTAACACAACTGTGTACATCACAACAGAGGCACCGTATGGCCCTTTACCAGGGCAATTTCAAGAGCTTGTAAAGATTTATCAAAGATATCAATCACTCAATCATTTATTGATATCATTACCGACATGGTCACTATTCATTAATCTTCTCCATTCGGCTTCTATACCAATAGAACTGCAGCAACGGTAAACATACACCAATAGTATTTAATGGACATATTCTGTATGAACCTCAATTACCAGCTTCATTCCTTGGTTTTCCTTCACTCAGGCCAAACCATATGGTACTTGCACCAGTGAGCCAGCATAAAAACAGCAATACCGTTCCTTCAAGAGTCTGGTGATAGATGAAGAAAGCATGAGGTCAGGCCAGTGACTGCAGGCAGTTATTTTAGGGAGTTTCTTTCAGTGTTTTTACAGGAAGCACATCCAGACAGTGAAAAATTATGCCATTAATCTCCAACCGTTCTCTTCCGGAAAAGAAACGAGAAAGATACCAACAGAGAACTACAAAAAATGGCGATGGTGGTCAATCCAGATCCCACACTGTCTCGGGCAGACTAAATTGCACCACATCAACTTCATCCGATCAAATCTTCCCGCTGTTACTGTGTGTGTAACAAATGAACCTGATTAATCCGAGAGTCGGCCGGATCAACGTCCTGCTGGTTGTCATCAGCATGCTGATTTGTACCCTTGTAACAGCTGTCGAGGCGTCGTTTCATATTTGCTACTTCATCTGCACTCACAAACACAACGACGAACAACTTCATTAACTCAATATCATCAGTGTAATCCTGAAGTAGAAGGCAGTCCCATGGTCATTCAAGAACCTTACGTGCTGGATCTCATTCTGGTCACTGTGCAGACAGCCCATGAGTGACGACACCTACACTGGTTACTCTTTCCCTCACAAGTCAGTTAGTCAGGCAATGGCTTACAACACTCTCTGCTAGGTGTGCTAATGATACACAGAGCATCAGTGCGTAGCAACAGTGAGCTTTGGACATTAGCAAACTACACAGTGGTCCAATAATGTCGCCCTTTCCGTTTACTGAAAGAATATTTCAAAATGTACATGTGCATGCGTGTTGGCTTCATCAATGATGCTCACCTCTGAGCTTGGCAACAGTATTTTCAGTCTCCTGCTGAAGCTGTTTATAATCCTCTGAAGCTTTTGTGACAGCTGCTTCACTGGCGTCCAGTTTCTTCTGCAGACCTTCAACTTGCTGTGTGAGTTCGGCGTTTTCATTCTGAACAACACACAATTTGTTAACATTAATGCCGACACAAATCTGATGGCACACCACCTCAATTTAACAGATGATTTCCAGTGAACCTGGATTAGCTACTGTAAAACACCATATTTTCACTGCATCTAAATTTTACGATCTTCTTGCATTAAAAAATTTGCTGCATTTTAATTTGGCGTATTTTCCAGCTGTTGATATTCTATGCAAATAAAGTTATGGTGATGGGCAAATCCCAAAAATTCTTGTGTATTTAATTTCGAGACTCTAGTTGAATCGCAAAAAAATTTTTGAACGCGACATGTAGGTGTTTTACAGTAGTTTCCCCCTGGTATACTTTCACCTCCCCGTTCTGGAAGACAACCTTTGGTGATATTGCTACAGGATTTTTACTGGCAAGATGTCACCCAATCAACAGTGTCAAAGCATTGAAGGACACACAAAGAACTAAGAATAAACAGTGGCCTTGTAAAGAGTTTTCAAGTTTTGGTTGCATTTGTTGTTTACTTACTTACGGTTTCTACAAACAGTGCGGACTGTCATGACAACGAAAAACGGTTTCTAGGTCAGATTGTTTTAAACTTGGTGGGAAAAAGTAATAGAAATTCGTGGCTTATTGCCACAAAGATATAAACTTAATCTGTTTAGAAGTAAATTTGAATAACTGTGGGTGAAGAGCAGACATTTCCTGCTTTGATGATGATCGAAGTTTTGATTTAATGTGATTGAGAGCATTCTGATCATCATGATGGAATGTTGTTCGTGATGATATGACAAAGATAATGTATTTGTTCTTCTTGGATGAACGTTCAACATCTTTTGATGTCTCCATGTAGACCATTTCAGACGCTAAAGTGTTTTCCAAGATCCATATCAAACAGTCCTATCATTACAACGCGTGAGATGAGTACCTACTGCAGTTTTTAGTTTTGCTGCTTTTTCTGTTGGCAATACATGCTGCATTTAGTCTTAGTTGGAGATGTTTGATTTTGGACTGGTGTGTTGTCTGTATATTGAACTATTTAATATTACTGTAATTAGTTTTATTTAATAATAAATCTTTATACTGATTATATTTGACATTTGTGCTGTCATTAGTATTAGTGTAACTCGTCTGTTGAGTTTATCACTTATTTGGAAATCTCATCCTTACAGGCCTGGTATCATCCTTTGTTTATCCACCACTGGACAAACTCCTGACGAAAGTAATGTTGCTCCCTTAATACCGACTGTCTGATGCCAGTACCAGTATGACGACACTGAAGTAAGACTGAAAGAATAACGAGGTCAAATCATCAGACATTTAAACAGATGCCGCCAGAAATGTCTTTTGTGTTTATGCTAGGCAACACATCTGAAAGTTTAAATAAAATAGTGCTAGATTAATCCAGCTTTGTAACACATAAGCAACATAACACTAGTACACTACTGTTAATGTTTTCACATTAACATCAATGCTTTTTTCTTTCAATACTTTGACAGTGCCAGTGTGGCATTTGGCCTATAAAAATTCTGGACTCCCATTACAGGAAATCCCCCAAATTTCAAGGTTATAATGATACAACAATAGGAATAATATTCGTAAAAACAATAATACAATATGACTGAACAACAGTACCTGAAACACTAAAGCATAAAAACAGCAAATACAAACATGGGTTAATTATGCACAATTTATGTTCTGTTTAAAATTAATAATAATAAATGACATATAAAGATGCTGTTCTTAACAGTTAACATTATGAATATCAATGCAGTTGAGCAAGCAACTTACTCTTTGTTGATCAACTTTACGGTCAAGTTCTCCTTTCTGTATGTCTAAGTCTGAAAATTAACAGAAACAATAACAATGTGCTATCAAAAATGCAAAAGAAACATGATGCTGGATGTTATACAATACCTACAACTATTCCAATGTAGTCATTTTACCATGCAGCACTATGCTAGCTGTGGCTGTGTCTGTCCATCCATCACAAGCCAGTTTTGTAACAAAATGGCTACACGTAGGAAATGATGCCGCACAATAGCCCAGGAACTCTAGTTTTCAATGCCAAAGATCTTAATGAAGATTTAACGGGGTCACCCCCAACAACGGTGCCAAATACTGGAGAGGTAGGTTAAAATGGGCGATCAATTTTCCACCAATATCTTGTTATATCACACATTTTCAGTGTTAATAATGTTTCAAACAGCACAAGTGACCTTCAATGCCCTCAAGGTCACTAGTAATGATGTCGATGCAACAGCTGAGCTTCTTGTCATTCATAAGCAATTAAAATCATCTACTGATAAATACGTTAGTTGAAGTTTAATGTCCATTTTCAGCACAAATATGGCTATATCAGAGACAAAAGATCGAGAGTGGAGAGCTATCCCCACCCAGTGAAGGAAGGCCAGCGATATATTAACCTCAACCCTGGTCGCCTTTTTGTTCAGCAGCCACCCAAAAAGGAAAGGGGATCAAGAGGCTCATTTAAATTATTATGCTAACATAACTGTTAGAATATTATGCAATTTACACTAACGCCTACAACAGGGGGAGACAACTATCACACTGCAAGACAAAACTAAATAAAATACAACAAAAACAAGCATGCATCCTTAACTAAAATATACATGAAACATAAAAACAACATAGAAAAAAATGAAAAACTAAAACCAGGTTTAGTCGCCTCCTACGACTACGCCATCCAGCCTGGAAACGAAGTGGGACGATTCTGGTAGAATGGGATGGAATGGAAGCAAGAAAACAGATGAAGGGAGTAATAAATGGAAAAAAATACTAAAAATAGAGTAGTAGGTAGGGAAGTGGGGAAAAGAAGGGAAAGGGATATTGCCCTAGGCCGACATTGCCTCAGGCCCATATGGGCCTACTGCCAAATAAAGAATATGAAAAGTGTAACAGTAACAACCAGATTCAAATAAAAAGCAGAGTAAGAATTACAATGTTAGATGAAATTATGGTAAGAGTAGCATATTAGATGTACCATCTTTGGCCTTCTTAGCAATTTCCTTTTCCTGTGAAACAGCATTTTCAAGTCGTGTCTTGTGTTCATACAGAACTGTCAAATCAACACAATGCAATTCATTAATTATCAAGAATGTCTGTTCATCAAGTTCAGCTGTAAGATGCCATAAGAACTCTGTAGTCATTTAATATCACCTTCACTCAGGATGTCCACCAATGAACGCCACTATTCCTGTGAGAAATCGAAGTGCACAGGAGGAGCCATGGCAAGCGCCAGTAGTGGGCTAACATGTGGCTGCAACAACAGTGGACGAGAACAGTCACGTGACCATAACCACGCCTCTTTTGTGGGTGATATGTCATTTTGTTGCCAGAATCGATATAACCTATCTGTGTACAAAATTTGATGAGTTTAGGTTCAGCCGTTCCAGTGATATGATTGGTGCCGCCAAAACTTGTTAATAGGTCATTAGCAATATACATATATAGCCGGCACCAGCACTCAACTATGTCCGACTGTCACAACACTTGCATCATACAAGCTACCGTTAGAATGTATCCTAAACAACATTCATAATATTAATTGTTGTCCACGGACGTACGTGTTTTCTGTAAAATACAATGTTTTCGCCAAAGCACATCGCTAAGTGCAAGAAGGTGGTGCAATGGATGTATTGGAAAAAAAGCAATTTACTTTACCGGTGAAACCGTCACGACCGTTCCGTTATTGTGCGGCTATGAAATTGTAAATTGTTAACGGTTCCACTATTTTGCAGCTACTGAGCCATCAATTCTTGGCGGTTCCGTAGCTACAAAACAGTGGAACCGTCTTGACGGTTCCATAGCCACTGCCATTGGAATATTGGGCTGTGCTGACTGGCTAATAATGCAAATCGATTTTCAATTTTCCTCTGAAACGGCACTTAGACAAATTCTGTTCTGATCAAAAAGTGCTGCATAAAGTTTTTAAAAATTAATAAAGATTATAGC
>Ga0209780_1003117_pt1 | contig 12190 bp, 11 predicted proteins | sample WorMetexBAHAMAS2_FD_187384 | JGI IMG/M metagenome (GOLD analysis project Ga0209780, IMG submission 187384) | Marine gutless worms symbiont microbial communities from Max Planck institute for Marine Microbiology, Germany - Inanidrilus exumae... | ecosystem: Host-associated > Annelida > Digestive... | reverse complement strand
GGGCGACTTTTACAACGTTCAATTGTTCGCCGGCCGGCGATAGTATTTCGGAAGGCGGCGGACTTTTGAGGGGGGCGGACATATTCCATGACACCGGCACTGTACCAAAACGGCTAAACGTAAAATCATGCAAACAACGTCATACGATAGCACAAGGACTCTAGTTTTCTGATTCCAAAAATGTCGGCGAAATTCCAGCGGGGTCACCCACTACAGGGGCGCCAAATAGAAGTAGGTTAGGTTCAAATTGACCGACATCTCGCCATATATCAGAAACGGTGCAAGATGGGACACAGTTACTATGGAACACTAATACTAAGGAACTCCTTTGCGCTTTATCAAATTGCGCTATTTGCAGTGACCTTGAATGACCTCTAACTACCCCAAACCACCCCATTTTCGCTATTTTGTGTCGCCTTTTGTGTCTTCGTAGTGGATAAAGATAGGGACTTCAAATTTGGTATATACGTTGACCGTAGCAAGTGCTAGGCCACGTATGACAATTGGCAAACTGCCCCTGAAAGGGGCGTGATCAGGTCACGTGAACCATTTAGATTTTGGTGGGCATTAACCATATCTCCGGAACAGCTGAAGCTATAGAGTAGCCACATTTTGCATGCATGTAGGATATGTCAGGTCCAAGCATAATGATGACAAATCACCCTTAAAATGGTCACGTGACCCACTTTAAATTTGACGCCCGCAATGATATCTCTGGAATGGTCATCGTCAAATTTTGCATGACAAATCACCCCTAAAAGGGGTGCGGTTAGAGTCACGTAGCCAGTTTTTAAAATTTTGCCCCAATCATATCTTTGTAGTCGGTTAAGCTAGGCACTTCAAATGTTGTGTACTGATTAATACAGAGGAGTACGAGTGCATGCATGATATATTATTCCCAAAAGGAATGTGTTCAGAGTCACGTGACCTCTTTAAATTTTGGGAAATAAGTGATAATATCTCGGAAACGGGGCAAGGTAGAGATAGTTGCAATGGAAGACTAATAATAAATCGTATGTGGCCTGTCGAATGGCACCATTGTCAATGCCTTGAATGACCTTAAAGGTCACTTTTGCTGATTGAAGCCTTTCTAACTCTCATACCTTGTGAAACATGGCATGAATTTACTAACACAGCGCGTCGCGCGGTCTCTCCGCGATAGCTGCGCTTCTCGTTCTTGATGCCCGTGTGCACTGCTGTTTATAGTCCAAGCACATTTCTGTCGTAGTTTAATCTCATTCGCTAGAGGCCGCCAGCAGTGTACACATTCACCGTGCGTACTGCTGTTGCTTTTCGTTTCGTCCTGTGACCTGAACTTTGGTAGACCTATGACCTTTACTTGCGAAGTTAACGTCGATAGTGTCAAGATGAAACAGTGACCGAATACCTAGGTCAACGGTTATTAGTTCTGACGTCACTGTCCGGACGCATAGATTACACAGACATGCAGACACCGAACCGAACCAATTGCTCTACCGGTAGGTTACCTCTAAAGTGGTAGTTAGCCTACTTAGAAGATAACTGTAAACAGTTTAATGAAACTGAAAGTTAACAGTGGGTATGTAAAGTTGATAAAACGGATGCGTTGATGCAATTACAACTTTTGCCAGGATTTAGTTCTAGTTCTGGACTGTGAACTGTATACGGTGAATCGACGGTGTGGTTGGCATTGGCACTGCAGGGGCATCTGATGAAAACGGCAAACCCGCTGAGACCAATCGTTGTCGTCAAGGAAGGTCGAGAGAACAAAGACTTCCAAATGGCACTGGCAGCTTGAACTAATTTGCATCTGCTCTGCGTTACCATAGTAACTGTTGCTGTATATATGGTAACGATGTCATCTGTAAGACACTTTTACAATTTCCGCCATGCTACAAGCATCGTTTTGGTTACTGTTTAATGTTCGTATTATAATGGTCCACCTGTTATAACGTTAGCGCGCCCATTAATTTGCATTTTAAAGCATCTAATATGTTTGTTTAGCCCTTCTCGAAAAATGACCACATATGATGAATAGCAGTAGGCCTAGACGGGCAGCAATGCATGAGCATTACAAAACAATAGCCAGTAGTTTTGAAACGCTTTACCGAGGGTAGTTAGTGTTCCTCTGGTTTGATTGAACTAATTTTTGCAGCTTTTTTACATCAGACGTTATTTGCTGAGTGCAACGGTTAACTGTTGATAATCGCAGATGTTTGTTGCAAGTGCTCTTAATGGACTTTTGAAATACATCTTTTGTACAAAAAAGAATTGCATGCTACTGAGAATCTGTTAATAAATTGCAATAATGTTCAGACAAAAAGTGTTTGCCTTTTGCAGATTAAAACTATAGGAAGCCGAGCCGGCATTTACAATATCGCCGTGACTAACGCCGTCAAGGTTTTCTTTGTGCCTCGTGACCTTGACCTTTAACCTTTTGACCCAAAATAAATGGGTTTCCAGGACTCATGGTGGAAAATTTATGTGTCAGTTTGGTGACCTAGCTGCATCGGTTTTTGGGGATATCGTGTGGAAAAACATGCAGACACTCGAACACCCTACCGACGCCACTGCCGTCGGTGTATGTAACAAATGCATTGATCAAGAACAGTTTAATAACTGTGCCCAGTTCTGTCAATTCATAGGGTCCCTGCTAAACAAAAATGGGTAGAGTTACAATCGATAGTGCAATGAACACACTTCAAAATACTTATACGTGTAACAGAAATTAATCAACCATGATGTATTCGAAAAACTGATTCAGTGGCGTGCGCCTTGATGGAGTGTTGCCGTGTCGACGATGCGTCACCAGAGTGTACGGTCACTGGCTTTTCTCCAGGCTGAGTGGATCCCATTGTTAACTGACTGCACATCAGAGTTGATCCCTCTCAGCCAGGTGGAACGTGGGCGTCCGCAAGATCTCCTCCAATGACTGGACAGTTGGAGCGACGCCTCAAATACCCGATGGTGATCCTGCTGAAAGTAACATTACAGTAACATTAAGTGATCCTGACTACCTCAAACCACCCCATTATCTGTCTGTTGTATTGTCTTTCATATCTTCGTAATGAATAGAGACAAATACTTCAAATTTAGTAGGTAGGTTGATCGTAGTCAGTCATAGCCCATGAATGACAAACAACCCCGAAAGGGGCGTTATCGGGGGCGAGTGAGTAAGGCCCCATCCATACCAGCAACAATGTCGAAGCAACATTGTCGAATGCTTACAAGTCGAACGATTCCTTCGACAAAGTCGATTGTTGCTTCGACAAAGTCGTACGTTGCTTCGACATTGTTGCTGGTGTGGACGGGGCTTTAGTGAGTGGTTTCTTAACGGCACATCAGCACACTATGGGTATTCAGTGTCACGAAAAGTCTGGATAACAATTCAATCAAACGATAACTAACTAATAAATTGTAAAAAAATACCCATTTCTACCGCGCGACGTCATGCTATCTTGGTATATGCAGTGGTCGTGTATACTTCTGTCTGTCTGTTCGTCTGTCCGTCCGTCACATGCTGATATGGTACCAAAATGGCCAAGCGTAGGATATCGGTAATGGCGCCATACGATACAGCAGGGATGGTATTCTGAAGCCAAACATCTCGGCGAAATTCTGATGAGTCCATCCCCAACGGGGGCGCCAAATGAGGTGGGCTCAGTAGAAATCGGCGATTTTTGACGAATGTCTCGCTATGTCTCAGAAGACTTTATCGAATGGTGCTAAAAATAGACCACGAGAACATCGAAAAATTGACTAACCATCTCACGGCAATGCACCTGCAGAAGTTTTTACAACGATGTTTATCGACTTTATCAAGTCGGCAAAGTATACAGCGCAGCATGTCAAAAAAGTATTATCGTTTACCGCTGAGCCGTAACTGATGCCGGTGCGTTGACCTTTTACACCCACGACCTTGCCTCTGACCTCATTATAGATTCACCTGCAGCGCGACGGTCCGTATCGGACGGGCAGATTTGTAGAGGTCGTAACGTTTCGCATGCAAAGCCCCATTTGCAGCCACCTAACCGCCCGCCCGGCGTCAATGCGGTGCGATAATTTCGGCGCGATAATTCCGTCTCGTTCGTACGCTATTGCCGGCGTACGGCCAGCGCCAATCTATATACGATATCAGTGCGAAGTTTCCGAGTCCGTTGACGAATGACACAACTGTCTAATGAATTGATGCCGCCATTATCAATCACCCTGCGTGCGGTGCGCCTTCGATTTGCCGTTTCCAGATCTCCTTTCCCGCTAGTAAATCTATAGAATAGAAATGTGACGTCTTGAAGCTGAGCTTAAAGCAAACCTACCGTTTTATTGCAGCGTCAACGGAGATATACGCGCTTGTTACCTCGAAGGTCACTTTTGCTGTTTGCGTCCCATACCTCTGGAAATATAGCACGTATTTACTATAATGAGTTTATATATTCACATGAATCGGAAAGTGCACGTGGCTTGTAATTTCAACAGTCTTATCGAAACTGAAGGACGTCTGAAGGTGAAAGCCAGAAACGTACAATGAAAAAGTGGTAGTATCTTGGAAACAGTGAAAGAGAAACGTTGTTACTGCAGTCTGCAGACCGCTAATATGAAGTCTCCGGTGTCGCGGCGTGGCGTAGTGGTAGCTTCGTTGGTCTCGATCAACGAGGTTAACCTACGCTGAGCCCGGTTAGTACTGGGATGGGTGACCGTGTCCGGGTTCGACTCCCGGAGGCGGCACTTTATTTCGGTATGTAACCAACCACCCAGGTCGACTCCGCCTTCTACCCTCCATGGGACGGTAAAATGAGTACCAGCAAAAAGGCGGTGATGCTCTGCGGCTGGGGAGTAAAGGTAGGCATGGTGTAATTTGCAGGTAAAACTGTGTGATCCATGTCTGAGCGCATTAGAGGTAGTTACGACGATGCACTCGCTATACAAATCGACGTTACACGACGTATACTTTACTACTTTACCTGGCAAACGCGACGAAACACACGCGTCGTCTTTGATTCCGACCCATTAGCTTCATTATGTAAAACATGACGTCATCGACAAAACCGTAAGTATATAAACACGTTACGCTGTCGTCAGAGGAGGATCGAACCACGGCCACAGCAAGTGCAGAAAATTTCGCGATGTTTGGATACGACCGCGAACAGACACACAGACAGACAGACACACTGCTCGCAATACTTCGCACCCCGATCATATGAGCAAAGTCACCAATCAGTCAAAAGAAATCTATGAAGTGTCATAAATCGTCAGCGAATCAGAGGCAGCCAAACAGCCTTTCCTGCGTCGTCCGTGCGACAGGCGTAAATAGCAACGTTATAAAAAAAAGAAGAAAGTTCGGTTGAACGGACTTAAACCAACTCCTGTTCGTCGATTAAGCGCGACACAATCGCGCAGCCGGTCGGTTGTATTAAGTCGGTGTCAGGCGGTGTCGTGGCTCCGCCAGTGGGCGTGCCGGTCTGAACTCTCCGTGCCCGACACAACCAGCGCATCGTCAAGTGCGTCAAGCACCCTCAACAACATCATCAACATCATCAGCGCCGGCAGCCGCATCAATAACCCGCCGCCGGTGGACACACGGTGTGTGATGGGGTGTGACCGCTCGACGATTCGCGCTCGCCGATATTAGATACAGTTTCCTGATTACTTTGTCCTCCCGGTCGACTCCGTCGTCCACCATTCCGGCGATCGCCCGTCGCCACATTTTTACGCGCAGATGTCAGCGTCGGCTGCAGTTCGGCTATTAACGCTCGCGTACGGGCCTCGTCGGCGCGTTGTTATTGCGTTCAGCGCATCACGACCACGGCGCGACCACGGCGTTTCGCCGCCGATAAAACTTGTATACGCGACACGGCGACCTGTTGTGGGTCTGCTGCACCTAAACACGCCGCCGGGCAACGACCGCCGTTATTGCGGTATCGGTATCCGTTTACGACATTCGCTATTCGATGATCGGTATGCCGAAGGTACAAACGAACGGACGGACGCCAGACCGTTATACATTACGCTTTCCGCTAGACGCGGCCAGCTTTACAATTTGTCTCGTTGTTACGCGATACGCGATCACCATTACGACCACAGTATCTGTAAAGCCTTAGAGTTTTATAGCTCTTTATATATGGCACATCAGGCGCAACGGGTAGAGCGTTGGACTTGCGATTAACAGGTCGTGGGTTCATATTCTACTCGGTGCAAAAGCTGCGTATCAACCTTGGGCAAGTTGTTTACACCTATGTGCCTCTGTCACCAAGCAGTATAACTTGGTACCGGCCTAGGGGCGGCGATGCTTTGCGGCTGGGAAGGTAACCGCAGGCCTGGCGGAAAGTAATGGCAGCCTACCGCCGGGTGGATGACTTATATAGTCACCTGCGGGCTGACTGCCTGTACACCGGGATCAGCTCCGGCCCCAACGTTCGGTAACGAGTATGGGAAGCCTTTACCTTTACCTTTTTATATGCGGCACATCAGCTCTAACCTCTAACGGCACTTGGGACACTTGGGACAAGCGTTAAAGGTGGACCACGGTTTCACCTGCCACCCACACATTTAATCCATCAGTGGAATGAGCTATAACTACCTTCACTTTTCAACTGCATAATATCAAATCAAATCAAATTTATTAGCCATAAATGATATACACATATAACAACTCATTAATTTACATTGCATTTGGCAGGACAGGCAGGCGGTAACTCTGCACTTGCCTACCCATGAAAACTAAACTTAAAAAGAAAAATAAATAATAGCAATAATAATAATAATAATAATAATAATATTTATACCAAATAGACAAGACACGTCAGACACAATGTATACTAACTGCTAAGCAAGCCAGCAGAATCCACGGCATCATACAGAAAGCAAAGTAGGATGTTTTGACAGGTCCTTCCGAAGAATGGAGCGTTTAAATGCTGCTAGCGACGAGAAGTCCGTAGACTGAGGTAGACTATTCCACACTTTTATTACCCGATGAGCAAAAAATCGACTACGGATCCTAATACACACTTTGGATGGCACCAAAACATAGTGTTTAACTAGAAAACATAGGCAGTCGTATCGACATGCAGACCCACGCCGGCAACGGCTGCAGGTAGCACAGCGGCGCATAGGTGTACGGAATACCGGCCATGGTCACTAGCAACCGTGCGACCGTGGCGGTTTTCGTAACCGTGTAACCTTGACCTTTGACCTTTTGACCTCTGTGTTAATATATGCCGAGCGACTGCTATAGAGTATGCGTGTACCAAGTTTGGTGTCGATAGCTCAAGCCGTTTTCCTCTTGGAGCGCGGAAGAACAAACAAACAGACAGACGCGACTGAACGCAATACCCACGCCGGCGGATATGCCGGTGTGGGCAATGACAGAGGCACATAATATGTGAACGACTTGCGTATGGTCGCTATGTGACAGTGATACGACCAGGAGGCCATCACGCCACACGTAAAAAAAAGTCACGTATATAGGGCGCCTAATTACATATTGAGTATCTTTATTCACCAAACAAATATAGTAGAAGAGTAAACAATACAAATAGAATCAAAACAACACAATTACAGATCAGACAAAAAACACTTAAAGCTCGATTCAAATTTAGACACACGTATGGCCCATAATACACTTGGTAGAGCAAAGCCAAAGTACTCCTGACAATACTTTACAATTTCAATATTCTTAGTTGTGAAGAGTTTCATATTACATATTGACGGAGCTAGTGATTTCACACTTGTTTGTTAGTTTGTTTGCGACCACAATAACCGTAAAAGTTACGGGCGGATTTTCGTGAAATTTGGGGAATAAGTAGAATATAGACCTGAAAATAGTGTATGAAATTTTTGTGGTTATCCGGAATATATTGTGGATATCGAATCAAAGAAATTCTATAGTTGTATAAAAACACGCTTCGTCAAAGGAACGCACGGATGGCATCGGGAAAACAAGGTCGAGAATGATGTCCCATCGACCTACTTTGTACTGATTGGCTACAGACACTGCGAACTGGGTCAGCTTCACGCACCTGCTGCTCGCCGGTAACGACACTGTGCCGATATCAATACGGCGTAAGGGAGGTATGCTCTCAACCAAGTGCTGTCGCGCATCACTGTTCAATGTTTATCAGATCGATCATGTAAAGTAGCGTTCTCACTGCGGCCGTAACACGCATGTTACAACCGAAGTGAGAACGCTACTTAAGCGGCTTTTTAACATGGTCACCAAACCGCTTCTATGACGGTTTCGTAAAACATATGAACGGATGATTTTACTAGATAAAGTCTGTTAATCTATAATTTGGTTACGTTTTACCAGTTGTGTTTATTGATAAAAATAATGTTTTGCATATGTACAAGATAACAGTACAAGAAATGATCAAGCTCACGATGTAGCCTTTTATATTCATCTTCATTCACCAAAATGTTTGAGAGAAAATACTAACTTTTAACTGTAATTGTATTGTATTCTTGTTTTAATGCAGTATTTAGTACTGCCATATAAAATAAGCGATTTGGATTTAGATTTGGATGAAGATAATTTTCCTGACTACATTTCTGGACTCAGTTTAACAGCCAATGTGGTTTTGCAGCTATAAAGAACAGCGATAATTCTAAACGCCAGACAATACGACGTGTGTCATATGTTGAGTACCGTAACGGACTAATCGGAAGCAGTTAATATTGGTTCTGTGCGTCGGTCGGCGTCGTATTAATAATCGTGACACGCGCGGTCTCGCGGCGGACATTGCTCATCGGTCGCCGCGGTGAACACGCGACCGATCATGTCGGTCCCCCGGCGACACCCTTTGATCGCCGCCGTCGACGACTTCAATTTCTGCCGCCGCCAAGGCGCAATATGCCGGCGAGTCGGTCGCTGGTCGCGCTGGTCTTCGGGGAATTGTTAATTTCGCCAGCCCGTCGGTCTGTCGGTCCTGGCCAGATTCGACGACTCAGACAGAATTCACTTAGCATCGGTCGACGTGGCGCGATCTGGGACACACACACGCAGATGCCGGCCGGCGAGGTCGAACTGTAATCAAAGATCAATACGACGCCCGCGCTAATGTGATCCGCCAAATTATCGCCCGAGTTGTAGACGAGTTCGTCCCTGAATGCCACCCACGACGATAAACTCCCAACTAACCGGTCAAGAAACGGTTTCAGGGCACGTTGGTACATTCCTTTTATCTATACTGGAACGATTTGGTATTTTGTGTGGGAATATGGTCGCGCGGTGAGTATACGCGGCCAATCGTGAATATAATTATGATGATGGAATATGGCCCTTTACCGCTAATAAATCATCATTTTGAGTGATATTCGATGTCATTTCACTTGTTGCAAAAATTCAAAACGTACCGGTAATATTTTGTACAACTGTACGTCAGTTGACCATCGATGTTGCCGATCACCATGATTATCTCACAGACAGTTGTTATAAACTGTCACGTATCCTATAATGAACTTAACCAGATTTCAAATTGACATGGAGCGTCGCGCGGTCCCTCTGAAATAGGTCGCTCTGTTTTGGCCCATTAAAAGTACTTTAAGTCACTGCTGGGTACATCGCAGCAAAAAGATCAATTACGGCATCAGCGCGACTGCTGAAGCCCACTGCATTGTTGCCAGTGTCAGATTAACTTTTCCCGTGAACAAAAAATCAGCCCATCTGCGATGCGGCCTTTCGTCAAAATCCTTTGATCACTTATTCGCATTCGCATCGCAGCATGCAGCAATTGTGAACAACGCTTCAGTGGCGAACAAAAATGTGCACATTTAAACTGCTGCCCATTTTACTCGACCCGTCCCATTTTGGTCACCAATCAGGTCAGTTATAAATTGACCACGCGTAACCCTGTTCGTTAGGAGCAGGGATAGATCCAAATGTTGCGTGTAACTGTGACTGTCCCGCTGCTGTATCTAACCGAAGAGAATTAGAAGACAGAAACTTGTTACAGGAAAGTTGGCACTTACAGTTCGCATATTTGTCAGAAATTAACGGCACTCGCCGATGCACCGGATAATGCTAACTTATGTTGAGCAGTTGGAAGCTTGGACAGATAACAATCGTATGCTTATTACTGGCCGCCTAATGGGTCAGTATTGTTTTGCACGCTGACGTCTGTCGTCTGTCTGTCGCAACATTCGACATTGTGGCATTCGAGAATGCTGCTTCGACATTGTTACTGGTGTGGACCGAGCTTTACGCTGCCGGCGTGCGGGTCGGCCGGCCACAGGGCGCGTGGACGGTCGGCGCGCCGGCAGCCGGGCATGTGAGCGGTCGGGCGGCCGACACTGCACGGCGGGCCAGTACGGTTACGTTTTGTTAGGGCGACACCTTGTTAATGCTAACAAAACGAAAGAAATGCTTTTTGGCCCGCTGTTCAAATCCAGCCCGTATGAGTTTTTTATTGGTCAGGTTTAAGTTGAACGTGTAGCAGGCTTTAAAGTGTTGAAGTGGTTTGAAGTGGAACACGCCAATTGATAAAATTGGCGCAAAAGCCAGCTTATGCCAGTCTGTATTTCTTAAAACAGTTGAAGCAGGTTGGGCTTGCTGCGGACCAATTGTGTCATTTCTATCTGTCAGCTATCAGACCGATATTAGAGTATTGCTCTGCCGTGTGACACCATGGACTGACCAAAGCACAGGTAGAACAGCTTGAAGTCGTGCAAAGGCGCACATTACGAATCATCTTTGAGGTAACTTTTAATATGCCTTGCGATGGCATACGCGAATATCTCATCTCTACATGTGTTTGATCTATTACCACCATCTCGCGACGCTGCTGTTACAGGTCTACTCCGATCAGATCACTTACCTGTTTGGACGACACGTACCACCAGGTACCGGTCATTTATACCTCACGGTTTTTATCCACTACGAACCAAAGTTATGACAAATCATCTCTCTTTTCATAATCATAAACTGGCGGTACTTAAAACTGTTTATGGTAGTTCGTGTTATTATCGTTTCTAATGGTTCTTTTTAGTCACAGATTACATTATTTTTAATTGGTTTGTTTTTGTACATTGCACAGTTGTATTAAATGTTGTTTTCTACGTGTGCTAACTAAGTGTATATTATGTGCTATGTCTTGAACTTAGGCATATATATTTCTGAAATCTAGCACTGTCATATGCTACAACATTAATAAATTTGATTACTTATTTACTTAATATACAGTGATTGTGATATTGCTGACTGTTAGTAGAAGTATGCTGTTTATAAAGCCATAAGTAAGAACATGCAGAAAAATTCCTGTAATGCTTTCCCCTTTACAGAGTATACAATTCCCCCAAACTGCCAACATTTGTTATTCTTAATTTCCGTTTTCAACAATTGTCATCAGAATTTACTTATTCAACTGCTGCTATACGCATACTAGCAGACTTGAAGCTTGTCAGGAGTTGGCGGTCGGCAGAAAAGTCTAGGTTTCTGGCCTCGTGGATTCCCTTGTAATATTGTTTATTACGCCAAGTGAGGCAGCAAATACAGACACACACACAATTACAATAGCACATATAGAAAGCAAAACATTACAATGCTAAAATCCTACAGAAAAGAAAAAACTACAGAGCCCTCACTCGAGGTCGCACTAGCGACTTTAGCGTCACACCTGTGAATTATATACAAGATATACAAAAGCAAAAAAATATATTAAAACATTCCAATGTAATTAACACCGAGTAAGTCTAGAAAAACAATTTTACAGTGGGAAACACAGTCATCAACAAAGTCTTTCCAAATACGGTATTTTAGCTCATTAACACTAAAATTAAGCGACGGAATCTTATATTTACTTAAAAACATGCGTACATGGTTGCGATTAAAATTAGCTAAAAATCTGACTGAAGCACTGTCACATACTAATAATTTTTTCCAAAATAAAATAATTCGCTGGTCAATAGCATGTGACAGAGGCAGCACTTTACAATAGAACAAAAGTGGAGAGACATTTTCACGCCAACAGCAATTAAATATTTCTGAAAACAGTTGTTCCACATCACATTCATCTTCTGATATTCAGCCTTACTTAAAGACCATACTTCACCTCCATATATAACAGACGGCAAACAATATGTCTTAACCAAATGACAGTAGCTATCTCGCTAAGCCCACGCTTAGCAACAGCCATGATATTATTAAAATTACCATAAAACTTACGTATACCATTACTTGTATCAATCCTGGAATTGTTCTCTATAAAATAACATCCAAGAT
>Ga0209780_1003116_pt1 | contig 12191 bp, 6 predicted proteins | sample WorMetexBAHAMAS2_FD_187384 | JGI IMG/M metagenome (GOLD analysis project Ga0209780, IMG submission 187384) | Marine gutless worms symbiont microbial communities from Max Planck institute for Marine Microbiology, Germany - Inanidrilus exumae... | ecosystem: Host-associated > Annelida > Digestive... | reverse complement strand
TGCCCTGCATACACGGCTGCATTATGCATTGTTGTCATCGTTTTACGGCCAACTCAGGCGATCGCCGTAGAACGACGGACAATATCAGTCCCGCACCGACACACTGCGGATATTAAATGTCATCCAACACAAACTGGCTCTCATATCTCCATGGCAACAGACAGCTCGCCAGGCGAAAATGCATGATCGGCGCAGGAACGTGACACCAACTTCGAGTTTCCAGAATTATATGAGAAAAAAAAACTTTTAATATCAGAATGTCACATGTCACATCAGCTGCAGCGTCAGTAGCAGTTTTATACTCGTAATGCGTCCTGATTCTTTTTCACCTCGGCGTTATATAAATTACACACTTACTTACTTAAATAATCAAATAAGTAAATATTGATCACAAAATAACACCGTGAGTCTGCACCTGCGACAGCCTGACGCTGAACTACAGCAGTTCAAACCACTTTTAAAGACATTTTTGTTTGGCGAGGCTGCAGCGCACTAGTGACTTTTTGTTTTTGGTGCGCTGTATATAAATTGATTTACACACTCAAACATGGAGTTAGTGGGCCTAAAACCCTATGCGCCTCTGTATCGGCGAAACCGGCAAGGAATCAAGGGCGAATGGCGTGCCGAGGGTCGCTACATGAAAGTGAAATGACCGCAGACGAAGGTTTGTTCATCGTTATCTGGTATATTGTTGCTTTTATCATTGTATTGTGTATTGATCTATTCAGCTGCAAAGCTGCCAGTCCGTTTACAATAAACTTACTTACTTACTTACTTAGTGTCGCATCGCTCAAGAATGACCCGACAGATGGTGCACCTCCATAGATCAGCAGCATAGAGGTTGTCGGGTCGAATCTCATCCAGTTACTTGTTTCATGGGGCCATATGGAACATAGTTGTAAAAACATTTTTTTATTATTATTTTTTAATATAAAACTTTTTTGTTTCTTGTATTCTTGAATTTTTTTTCGCAACATTCATGTGTAAGCAGACTAAAAAAACACTTATCCTCAACATAAGAAATTATAAGGTATAGTGCCCACTGTACCATAACCACCATATCACATTGTCGAATTAAAACCCTGAACAGTTATACTAGCTACCAGAGTAATATTCTTTATATTTAATTTAACTAATTCCATTTTTATGACAAACCTTTAATATACCTAAAACAATAATACTACTAGTATACGTCGTGATGTTGTATGCTAATTTAAAATCAACTGCTGTGATGTTAATTTTATTTTACTTTTTAGGTAATCATATTTTGCATAACTTCACATTTCACATAGACAAACACAATTACTATGTACTATAAGAGGCCTGATAAGTCTCTGTAGCTCCTTAATTCAGTCTCACGCTGTAAATAACACAACTGATGTTTTTTATTCTATATTTGGCTCATATTTAAGTATAAAAAATAGAAAAATCCGCCCCGCAATGTGGTCTTTCGTCAACGTTCTTTGAAAGGTGCAATGTGGTTTAATTGTTATTAATTTACTACAACAGGACTTCCCATAACGAGGTAGGCTACGCAAACGTTTTACGAATTAGTCGTTCAAACTTTAATCGCTGAACATTTTAACGATCATTCGACTAGTTTCGACGAATCGTTGATTTTCATAATGTTCTATTAATGACACAAATGAAACTGACCGTTCTGAGAAGTCTATTTGGCTTCATCACGTTGTTGTTGTTGTGGTTGTTGTTTCTGCGGGCAGAATTGGATAGAACACCTGAACACAGATACAATTAAGAATACGCACAGGTGTCTTTTAAGGTGGTCTATGGGTAATGTACCAATCAAACGATATTACGCGATAATCAGAGGTTAAATTCAGTGGTAGCTGATATCCCACACGTCTCGCTCGAGCTCCCATACACACCCCATTTGCAGGCTCCACACGTTCAGCTACAGCTGCCTTATGGCATTTACGTCCATATCCAGCTACAATACTGTTGTCGAAATTGACTGCCAATATTTTCACAACCTGAAAATGCGATATTTTAGAAAAACACTATTTTCAGAAATTTTGCAAAGCATTTCACGCAGCCTAACTGACAATAGCTAGTTAATATATTACTAAAATAGTATTATAGGCTAATGATCATGTCACGTGCAGTCACGTGACATGGAATTAGCATATTTCGACCATTTCATGGGTAGGACTCCCACACCCCTTCAAAAGTAATTTAACCCATGGCAAAAATTATGTGTTATTCAATTACTAACAAATTTCTATAATTGATGAGGGATGCTTCATGCATCAGAATACAGATCGGTTGTACAATGTATATTATACGTTGTACAATGTAAAAATAATTAAGTTTTAATCTTAGAAACTTGAAATCGTGGCTATCTGTGACCCACTTATCAAACATTCTGTCTCCCCGCCCCATGCATACACGACTTTCGACCAAAGCGTGTTAAACGAAACATGTTGATGCCACTAAACTTTCGAATTCATTGAAATGAAAATTAAATTTAGCAGTCATTGAGTATTCCAAATTTTATTATTACCTCACAGTCAGAACAAACAAGCGCTTGTTTGTGCGGCTGAGCGAGCAATAACCGTTCTCTTGAACACTGAAAATACGATAGTGACACCAACCGAGAGCACGGAATCGTATTTCTTCCACTATTTATTCGGCTCAAAGCTAGGCTTCAGCCGAATATTGGATTCACTTTACGGCGCGTTTGGGCGGTGTTCATTCGTTCGGCTATAACTCCGCCGAAAGTGAACCGAATTTGAAAGAAATCTGGAGTACTCTGAGCACATTCTCGGGGGCTGGTCTTGGCAGGTTTTGGGCGCGATCCGCGCAGTAGCGACAGCTGGACAGCCATGCGAAATTTTATTTTTTTGTCAGGTAATCAACGCACGATTTCACCCATTTTTTGTCCACCAATTTCATTAAATTTTTACACAAGACGTCGATTGTCGTGGCGATGATAACTTTCGGAACAGAATTTTGAAAATTTTACCGTAAGTTGTCGTTTTCCCCAAAATACTAAAAAAATTCTCAAAACATTTTAACGTCTTGCGACTTCAGGCGTCCATAACTGCACATTAATTATAGATTGCCGGAAATTCACTACCAAATGATCCCTCTACGGGGTGTCTAGTTTCCATTTTACCGTTGGAATCAATTCAAAGTAATTCCCCTGGCCTCTAGGCTCCGTACAAAAAAACTCCAAATTTCCGGCGACGTCCGATGTCCGATATTGGGTAAACCAAGTACCCCGCTGTACCGCCTGGCTAACCGACGTGTAAGAAAAAAAGGCCTGAATTGAAAACTGCAAATAAGTAACACGGCAGATAACGCTGACATCACTCAGTCGCAGGAACGTGAGACTAGGCATCGTCGAATGCAGACAGTAAACAGCTTGTGCACAGACAGCCGAGCGCTTTGAGCCGAATACTGTATCGTGGGCATTCCACACACCCAATACAGCCATCTAGTTGTTTATAGTTAAGCTTATTCTTATGAATTAATTTAACGCAACGATTACTTGTTTGGCATCGATTTTGTTTTTGTAGTGTCAAAAGTGGCCGCTTACACTACCTACCCAACACTCCAGAAAGTGGGTAGGTAAGTGCATTCGTCACAGCCCATCAAAAATTGCCTGCGCCCATGAAGACACATGTATAAACACATCACAAAGAGGCTCGCTGGTGACTGCGGAGGAAAATTTACGTGAGTGTACCGACGTCAGTTAGCCAGGCGGATAATGCGATTTACGGCCGCAAGAGGGCAGATTTACCACAACCGACAGACCGACTGTCGGTGCTGTTACAGCTCGGCTAATATCACCACTGGCGGTCGTAGACTACGTCCTTGAGGTCGCAATGATTCATGTCATATGTCTAGTGTTCACCGTATACTTTGTGGCCATGTCGTGCAGTTGGGCGCGTCTGTGTGTGTGTGTCTGTGTGTCTGTGTGTCTTCGGACAATAACTTTCGAACGAAATGACCTTTAATGTAAATATCTGACACGATGGTTTAGCTTGACCCTATTTAGGTAATTTTCATAGGTCACGGTCATAGACTAAAGTCTAAGTTCGCAGTAGGAAAATGTCGTTTTTGGACCGAAAGTGACACTGGAAAAATCGGTTGTTCCGGCAACGTGCAAAAAGCAGATCCGAATTAGAAAATGTAATTGGGTACCACCAGCCGCGAAGTGGTCGGAACGACCTCAAGTGAGGGTTTCCAGTTGTGTGTAAATAATTCACGAAATCGGGTCATGTATACTGTAGATGTACTTCGATAAAATATTTGCTTTTGTTTAATTTTCATGAATGATTTTACGTGACTGCTACATCAGTAATTACCCACACCTATACTATAGTAGCGTGGGTATGGGTTTCAGCGTCATTTATATGTCTGTCTGTTTGTTTGTTTGTCTGTTTTTTTCGCACAATATTTCAAAAGCCCATCGCCAAACGTGACGTAGAAATGTTCCAACATGAGTCCTGGAAACACATCTATTTTGGGGCCATGGAGTATTCCACATGAAATTCCATGGAGTGTAAAATTGGGACCTCTAAAATGCAGGATCGCCATAATTCCATCGTCATGTATATCCACATTATTAAAACCGCCATCTTGTTGCGCTTTGTCGTCGTGGTGTAGCAGTCGAACAAGCCGGCCAAGGTATAACGCTGGGCGGAGCCTGGAGGCAAGCTCAGAGAGCCCCGGCCTCGGATGGTAGCGAGTAGGGACAGGCGAGCGCAGCAAGTCCTAGGTCTAACTGAATTCACTTACAGTATTCTTCTTAGCGAATCAATCATTGATACTTATTCGACTCGAAGTCAGACCATACAACACAAAGCATTGAAATAAACCACTAAAACGATAGGCCTACTACGAATAATACAGTAAAGTAAAGTAATCTGTAGATTTGTATATTGCTTAATCATGAGCTACTCATGTCTAAAGCGCTCAGGTATGGCACGTGTTAACGAGGGATCACACACTTTTACCTGCAATCCACACGTTTATCCACAAGTGGAAGAAGCCATAGCTGCCTTTACTCCCCAGCCAGAGAACATCACCGCACTTTGGCCGGTACTCATTTCCCGTCCCGCTGAGGGTAGGAGGCTGAGTTTGCCTGGGTGGATGGTTACATACCGCTGTGGTATGCCCGCCCGAAGATGGTCAACCGTCCCAGTACTAACCGGGCTCGACGTAAAGTAACTTCGTTGGTACGCCTAACACTGTTACCGTTAATGCAGATACATAATTATGTATTCGAAATAATAAGACATACACGAATTAAGCAATAGAAAAAGCCAGCACTCACAAGAGTAAAAAGACCCACGTCGGCAATGCTTTTTCTTTGTGATCGTGACCTTGACGTTTGACGTACTTTTGACTCCAAAATAAATGGTTGTCGAAAACTCATCGTCGAAAATTGCTACATAATATCAGGTTTGATGATCCTATCTGCATCGGTTTTTGATATAGCACGCGGACAAACAAACATACACAGAAAAACGGAGGTGAAACCATACCCCTGCAACTGCCGTCGACATGGGTACTAATTAGGCCTACTACGAACAGTAATAGACATATACAGATACATTCATTCGACCTAAAAAGGTAAAGGTCGGATTCTTCTATAGCGCTATTACGCGGCAATGCCGCGACCAGCCGCGCTGTACAATCGTAGGAAGTGGCAGTTGATTGGCAAGAGCCAATGGTGCGGAAGCACAATGTTGCAGCTACAACACACGCCACCGCCCCAATCAACCACACCAGGATTATCACCCCGTAAGCATTCACCAGATGGCGCCGCCCGTGCGAGGAAGCAAACATCCGATTACAGCTTACTATAAGAAGACCTAAGAAGAGATATGAATGACGTTTATTCAACGAGTATGAATTTCGTATAGTAGAAACTCCGTTACGCAGCACATTAACCACACAAATGAGCAGATATACGAGTACCTGTCGGTCGTGGTCTTGAAAGAGTCAGGGTACCCAGGGTTCCAGTCAACTTGACGGCAAGCGTTGTGCCGAAACACTCCGATAGAGGTCGACGTTCCTTGAGCCGCTTCGACCGCCTCGTCGCGGTGTTCTTAACGTCGGCTGCTGGTGAGTTTCTGGACGAGAGAGGCGACGAGTTGAACGGAGCACGGCTCCTGCAGCTGGCCGGCTCCGAGGTGGCATGACGGAGTGGAAAGATGGTGGACGTGATGTCCTCCGAACTGAGAAAGACGGCCAGCGGCGGCGTTGGAGGACACCGCCCACCCAGTTCTTCCACGTCGCAGAAGTCCTGTCTCTGATCTCGCCGGGGCAGACTGCGGTAGCGACGAACGTCGACCAGAAGATCATCATCCTCGTTATTTCCGACTGTTCGTGAACGATCTTTGGTGGAGGAGTCGACATCGGAGTCCGCCGAGTGGCGGACCGTTCCGCCGTCTGTCGGCAGTTTTCCCGCTTCGACAGTTCGACCGCTGAACAGAAGTCGACGCAGAAGCCGCGACCTGGACGGCGGAATGGTGACGTCGTACGCGGGAACGTTCTCCGCGCGCAAGGGTTGGTCGAAGTGGTTTTCGTCCGGTGGATCGGGAGAACGCGGTTGACGGAAGCAGGAAAGATCGGGCGACCAGTGACGGTCGAAGGGACGCGTTCGCCTCGGTGGAGGCCGCGGACGACCGCGAACTATACCGGAAGCTCCCGGACTGCTGAAAGACTTCGTAGTTGCGTCACAGTGGTCCGATGACAGGTCGAGGTTGACAGCGGACTGGTGCAGGGTGACGTTACTGGTTGAAGTGTCTCGTTGTTCCAGATCTCCGACGAGCGTCGAGAGTGACTTCCAGAAGTGGTAGTCCCACACTGCAGCCGTGTTTCGGCAACTGGCGTGCTCGGACGAGTTTTCTTGGAGCACAGCTCCGAGTCTCCGACGAGCGTCGAGTCGTCGGGGCTTCTCCAGCGGCACGAGTCCTGCGACAGCTGCGACCCAGACGGCGATGAGAGGGAACACTTCGTCGACGAGTCCGAAGAACCTAGAACAATGTCGTCACTGCAAGGACTGAAGTCCACGAGGTCTTCGTGGCATCGACCTGGTCCAGCCAAATGCTGCTGCTGATGATGTTCTGCCGCTGTTTCGCTCACCTTGTGACAGTTCTCGCCAACATAGTCGGTCAGCTGAGGCGACGAAAGACAGTAATCTTGATTCAGACTTCTAGCAACCTCGATCACCGGGGCAGACATCACAGAGTGAACGCTGTACACTAATGCTCTCCTAACCGGTCGTACCTCAGTCGTGGAAATATGACCAGACCTCGGACAACCAACTTCCCCAGAAGACTCACCGGAAATCTCCGAAGCACTATACAACTGCTGACGATCGTCGTGCTGCGACAAAGAGATTTCATTTGGCAGCGATTCCTGGCCACAGGTATTCAAATGTGCGGAAAAGGAGTCGGCCGGCATCGACGAAAATCGTGTACGTGGATCATCACTAAAATGATATTCGGGAGACTTAATGAAACGATACAGCTCAGGAGTCGTGCAAGAGAGAATTTCGTCCATGTACTCGAAATCACGTTCGATTTCCAGCTCATCAAATGGTGACAACGTGTTATTATTATCTTTCTCCGTCTCCTTGTTTAGTCCGACACACTTTGTTGATTTACTGCAACTCAGCAGTAGCGCTTGTGCAATAGAAATGTTATCACTTGCACTGGTATCGTCCTCAGGATGGTTTGAGGACTTCTCATCTTTAATAATTTCCTGTATCTCCGCTAAAATTTCACTTGAGACGATGTCTTCCGATACAGAAGATGTTACAGTGATGAAACGAGAATGTTGAAAACTTGCTGTATTCGAGAGCAAACGGATCGATTCTCTAGTGTCCGTATTACCTACTGAAGCTTGCTGAAAAGACCCATCACTAGTATCGTTGGTGATGCTAGCGATTTCTGAATGTTCTAATGGCTGCTGCAGACAGCATGGCGGCACAGTCGACCCATCGTCCGAAGTAAACTTCTTATCTTTACCCCCACATATCGACTGAACCGTATCGCATTGACCAAGGTCAAGGTCACGATCTGCCGTTGACGACGTCATCGACGTCACGTGACCGTAATACAGTTTGGCCTTTCTGACGTCTTGTTCCTTCAAGCACTGATCAACGACTGATAAACTGCCGACAGCGTCATTAACAGCACCACTATTAGACACGCCCGATCGCTTCTTGGTAACAGGTTTCTTTGTCGTCGAAGACGCCGCCATATTGCTGACGTCATCATTCTCAACCAATCGCAATCGCTGTCGTGCACGTGTCGTCTGAAAGACTTCCGGTTTAACAAAGGTGGCCGCGGGAGCCCTCGACGGTGAGTTCTCCGGCCCACTGTGCTGGCAAAGGTCAGCCGCCTTTACTGCTTTATAATTAGAAGGAACCGGCGACGAATTGGGTTGTTTCGGATCAGTCTGGGCAGCTAGGACGGTAGTTTTACGGCGGCTTGGTGTATAAGGAGCACGTCCAGATGTATCAGCTGGACTTCTGGTGGTTGTTTTGTCAACTTGTTGTCGTGTCGGTGGAGCAGTTGTTGTTTTTCGTTCTCTTGGAGTCTGTTTGGCGACGCTTCTGGCGGTGTGACTCAAAGTCCGTCGCTGGGTCACGGTTCCCAGCGAGGTCGACGGAGGAATCGTCGAAGAACCACTTGATCCCGTCTTCTTTCCAGCTCGATTCCGAACCAGGGTCGAGTCTGATTTCGTCGTTCCGAGATCGGCCGGTGTCGGCCGCTTTGCCCGCGAAGACGGCAACGGACGACAATTCACCGCCGAGTCCTGACCACTGATGACTTCCGACCCAGTCCTGGTCGACCTTGTCCAAGTCCTGGCGCAGTTGGAGGACTCGGGAGTGGAGCGACGACTTCTGACGGGGCTGGGCGACTTTTCGCCGTAATCTCGCAACGTTCTCGCCCACGGCCTGCTGACTGCGTCCGGCAGAGCTCGGCGCTCTGACGTCCTTGACCCTGACTGACCTTCGGAGGTCATTTGATGACCTTCACCTTGAACGTTTCGCGTCGCACAGCAGCACTTGCGATGGAACGGCGCCTGCGTCAGCTCCCGGTCCGCGGCGGCGGGCGAGTTCTTCCGTCGCTGTCTGCGGTCGTCGGAAGACTTACAGCGACGTCCCGTCACCTCCGTCGTGATCGACGCGTCACGTGACCGGATGTGACGTCACCCCGACCGGAAGCGGCCGAGTCGGCGCCAGATCGGTTCTTGAGCGACGTCGGCGACCTAGAGGCGCGATTATCCCGACATCTCGACTGTTTATCGTTGTTCGCAGCAGCTCGACGCTGGCTGTTGTTAATCGTGTTCTGCGACGTGGCTGTAATCCTTCTCCTTGTACCTTCAGTCGACTTGTTTAATCTACTCCGCCTTCCTGACTGATCGCCGATCGAACCTTCTGATGGGCGTGCTATCGACCGCGCGGCCGTCCTATTTCCGACCGCACTCGACTGCTGTGATGCCGGGGAATTCCAACGTTGTGTCCCGTCCCGGCTGATTGCTGCGGTCCTTCGCGTCGATCCAGCACGACAGTCATCGCAGATTCGGCCTGGCTTGTCTTTATCCGTCGCCGACTTCTGGCCACGAGATGACCTTGCGCCATTTTGAACATCTTTACACCGAATTTTCTTATCAACGCCGCTTGATCCAGATACATCAGCGGGCCTACAGTCCTCAGAGCGATCACAAATATCAAATGTTTGATGATTCTGACCTCCAGATGACGTCACAGAGTCCAACCCGGCTTCTATGCACTGCATCATTCCAGCATCCGAATCCGTTGCTTCTGGAACCTGGTGCAGTTCGTCGGAATCCTCTGGTGACGTAATGGTGACGTCACTGCGGAGGGGTTCCCCGGAAATGTTGGCGTCGAGGCATGGACTGTATTCATGATCGATGTCGTCGTCTTCAGACGTGTCATCAGAATGTATCTCGACAATATCACACCGTAGCTGACTGTCGGCGGCGAGAATCGACGTCACGTGATCAGATCGGCGCCTCTACAACGTCCGCGCGCACACAAGACGAATTACACCGGCAGACGGTGATTAGATCGAGCCAGTCACGACAACGGTACGGGGCAGTTCGATTACGAGCAACGCTTTCTTGCGGCTCAATACGTCTGTGTTGCGTAATGACCGCCGCAGTGCGCATGCGCCGGTCGGGCAAATTGGCAATGCCTAGGACCACACACGACGCGGCGCCGGCGACTCGACGTGGAAGGTCGGCACTGGTCGCATAGAAATATGACATTTATCTCGCTGCAGAGCCGACGAACCTGCTGCGGAAACCCACTAAGCCGAGACTCTAGAGATGCTACGTTGAATCGATACCGAATCGACTAATCTTGGAAATGAAACGATAAAATAATAATAATAATAGTCATGATGATGATGATGACAATAATGACAACTATAAGAAGCCAGCACTCACAAGAGTGCAAAGACTCACACCGTCATTGTTTTTGTGACTCGTAACCTTGACTTTTGATCTTTTACCGCAAAAATAAATGAGTTTCCAGGAGTCATCGTGGTGGAACATTTCTGTGTCAAGTTTGGTGATCCTAGCTGCAGCGTTTTTTGAGATATCGTGCGGAAAAGCAGACAGACACACAGACAGATGGCGCTAAAAAACCCTCCCCGGCGACTGCCAGCGGAATGGGTAATAATAATAGTAAGAACAACGTCAATGCTTATGGTGCTGTCATAATGGTCATAGCCACTGCGAGAGTTCTCCCGGTTCATCTGATGCATATTCAGCATTAGGCAGCCGCTGACGTTCACACCAAGTTAACGGACTTGAGCTGTGACCGCCACCATCGCCATTTATTATTATTACTCTGTTAGAAAGGTGATACTCGTTTTACCATCCCATGAAGAGCAGAAGACCGAGTCGACCTAGGTCCTACAGTGAGTATGTGCTGCCTTAGGCCTACAGTGACCTTCATGATAAACAGAACTGTTCACGATGGGATTTGATCCTGTGATCTCACACACCGCAGTCAGCCATGTTACCACTAGACCACTACGACCTGCAACACTATTCTAGGCTAAGCTTCCAATACTCGTTACCAAGCGTTGGGCCCGGAGCCGATCCCGGTGTACAGGCAGTCAACCCGCAGGTGACCATAAATCATCCACCCGGCGGTAGGCTGCCATTACTTTCCGCCAGACCTGCGGTTATCTTCCCAGCCGCACAGCATTACCGCCCCTTGGCAGGTACCAAGTTATACTGCTTGGTGACAAAGGAACATAGGTGTGAACAACTTGCCTAAGGTTGTTACGCAGCTTTTGCCCGAGTAGTATAACCGGTAAAAAGTGATGGGCAAACAACCTCGGTTTACCGTGAAGACAAAACTAACGATATTTTCACAGCAGTGATAATGAACGTACCGCGTCGAATAATTAAAAGTTGATACAGTGAAAGCTGATGGGTGATGCACTTTGATACAGCAAGGTGGTACTCCGCCCATCCACCTCGTGGATGTACCAGGTGTAATGGTACACTTATCAAGGTCCAGTCATATTGCTCTATAATGGTCCGCTGGTGCAAAGTTCTATGTTAGGTTAAAGGAAAAAAACAGAAATCAAAACACAAAAACGACTACAAAATGCACTTCGACCAAGCGTCGACGTGAATGCCTTCGCCCTTGAAGTGACCTTTGTTTTTGACCTTTCACCTCCAGAAGCTAATCAGGTCATCAACAGAGGCTAGTGAATAATCTCTGTCGGTTTTATCAAAATTGTTCAAAGCGTTCGTGACATTTCGTGATAACAAGATATGTCCGGATGAAAGAACGAACGAGGCGGACAGACAGCCCGAGAACACAATGCCTTCGCCGACACTCTAGAATGGTGAAGGTATAAAACATAAGAATGTCAGAAATCCTACCAATCGGACAAGCCTAAGACATAAAGCGTAAACAGGAGAGCAGTGGCTTTCTACGGGGGCATGAGGGGTCATGGCCCCCAAAATTTGGGCTTGTACCAGGTTGTCCCCAGATTTCATACACTGGGTCTATAACTTGCCATATACTATACGGGGGGGGGGATTGTGCCACAACTTCACAAGTCGTATAACCCAACTACTGTAAAACTGCTCTTTGCATATTATACACCTCAAGTCTTAGCCCCACACTGACGTTGGCCCCAAAATAAGCCCCCACT
>Ga0209780_1003115_pt1 | contig 12194 bp, 7 predicted proteins | sample WorMetexBAHAMAS2_FD_187384 | JGI IMG/M metagenome (GOLD analysis project Ga0209780, IMG submission 187384) | Marine gutless worms symbiont microbial communities from Max Planck institute for Marine Microbiology, Germany - Inanidrilus exumae... | ecosystem: Host-associated > Annelida > Digestive... | reverse complement strand
ATATATATATATATATCATTATTTCACCAATCAAATGGTAGCAGTAGCACACAAAACAAATACACAATCAAGCAAACAAACAAAGAAGCAAACAGAAGAGAATAACTTAACTATGGCATTCACATTTCATTAAATTAGCTTTCAAAGGCTTTAACTTGTTTCTGCCATAGATCACTCGGCATATCAAAAGAAAAACACTGTTGGCAGTAGGCCTATTTGACACAAAGTCCATAGACTGCAAATCGGATTTCGTTAATGGGCAAGCTTCCAAGCCATATAGAATAACCGGGATACATTTACTGACTATAAGTTGCAAAACAACCTCTTCTGATACAGTTCGCCCTATTTCACCAAACATTGTGTTCGCTGAGCGAGCATTTAAACACACGAGAACGTAAAAACAATTACACCAAGATATCTCAGTTCGTCTGCCGTGGTATGAAATGAGCATGGGTCCGTGTATCTATCGTTATTTGGATTTCTCACGCAAAATGGAATATCAACATCCATTTTCCTTTACATATTTAAACTGTTATGTAACCAACTGTAATTTATTTTATAATCATTGAGATTTGTGATTTCGTTGTCACTTCTAGATGATTTTCCGTGTAACGTATGTTTTAGCATTTTTTAAATGTCGTGATTCCTTTTTATATCGTACACTTGATGATAAATTATTATCGTAGATCTGTAGTGACGTTATGTACGGAGTCATTCGCTATGTGGTAGCTGTATAGCGGTGCACGATGGAGTGGTTGTTGCTTTACATCACTAATAGGAAGTGATGTATCGCCTATCGAATAGAGGCAATTCGGATGACCTTCAGTGACCTTCAAGGTCATTTACCTACTGCAAGCGTTTTCAAATGTGATTTTTCGTACAGGTGTGCAGCAGTTAACAACATTTCAACTGACATAGTGCGTCGCGCGGTCCCTCTGCGATAGCTCGCGAGATGTTGCAGCCAATCATAATGCTGTGTGGCTGTTGTTAAAGACATTCTTTCGCTGGCATTGGTTGGCGATGACGTTCGCAACCTGAAACTGTACTTTCTTTCTTCTGGAGCAGGTGACAAAAAAGACTCCACATCCATTCTTATGACAGCCTAAAGTCGCAAGACCTGGAATTTTTTTTAGCAATTTTTGCGTTTATTGAAAAAACGACCCGTTATGGTAAAATTTTTAAAATTATGTTCCAAAAGTTTTCACCGCCTCACCTATCGACGTTGTTGTGTTCAAATGTCGTAAAATTTGTCAGACGTGAAATCGGTGAAATCGTGCGTTATTTACCGGACAAAAAAAATTTCAGCTCCCTCTCAAATCGACAGGGCCAGCCCCCTACATTTGACTTACAATGTTCCAAACTTCATCCAAATCGGTTCACTTTCGGCGGAGTTATAGCCGAACGCGTGAAGGTCGTTTTGGCCCATAGAGTATTTCCATGATTCGCCTCGAATACATTCGAGGCGAATAAACAATATTTTGCTGCTGCTGGTCGCGGGAAGTTAAGTGAATGATGTGGCTGCAGAATCGCCGTCAATTACAGCGGGACGGTGGCTGGGTGTGACGTCAATGATGACGCCATGACGTCGCTGTCATCAGCCACTTCCGGCAACGCATCCACATACGTCATTAGCGGGCGACGAGTAGGCATCGCACGAACTGAAGTGAACTGAACTGGGGTCCGTGTATCTACCGTTATTTTAATTTCCACTCAAAATGGAAAATGGAATGTCAGCATCCATTTTCGTTATCAAATTCTAACTGGTATTTTACGTAACCAATTATAATCACCGATATTTGTCATTTCATCGTCGCTTTTGAACGACTTTCCATTAAGCGCGTGTTTTAACAGTTCTTATATGCCGTAATTTCCATATCATATCGTACATTTAGTGAGAAATTGTCGTCAATCTACAGTCGCGTTGTGTACGGGGAGTCATTCGTTAGGTGGCAGCTTTACATGTTTATGTAAGTTTATTTTTCATTTTTTCCGTCTTGGTGGAAAATGGAAAATCGATTATTCATATTCCATTTTTTTCAACTATTTTGATTGCTAGTGAAAATCAAAATAACTACAGATACACGGGCGTATTAACTCCAGTTCCGTTCAGTTCATGCGATGTCAACGGGACTGAAGTGTTGTAGTCACAGCTGTAACACGTCGAGTCGACGACGGTTGCACTGGCGTGAGGCAAGCTCAGCTGATAAGCACAACGAACTTGTAACAGTGCTTCATGTAAACAAGCTACATTGGCTACCTGTTAAACGTCAGCTCAAATCTCATCATTTCTTTTCAGTTGGCCACTTACGGACATAATCCGTCTATGTGTGTCCACCTGGCGACTGCCTGCGCATTCTATTCGAGATTTCCTCGGCATTGTGCGTGTTATAAGTAAACATCATTATTATTATAAATGGTAAAAACTGGCCAGTTTACAACCATGTGTAAGGGCGACAGAGTCACAGCTCTAAAACGGCAAATATTACTTTTGCAGGGCTCCATCTACAACGTTAAGAACGCCCTTACGAGCGAAGTCACGTGGCAGTTGCTGGCTCTGAGCACTACTGGTATTGTTACAATGGCCACGAAATGCACGAATTCCGTGCTACAGGCACATTCGCAGTGAGTTATGATTTTTGACATGACTTCGCTGCAACTGTTGAACAGTGGCCACGACATTTGTCACCGTGACACACATTGGCCCTTTTAACCCCACCGACAGTAAAAAATTTGACGAATTGAAATACTGAAACATAAAAGGCGAATATAAATGTAAAAACTTTAGCCAAACCACGCGTCTAAAACTGCAAAAATCATTTAGTGACTCGGTGCGTGGAGTAGCATTACGAATACAATGCATACAATAGCCACCATAAAACACTCTTAAATATACAGGGTTCTCACACGGACACTCTCGAAAGTAAAAGCCAGTTTGATTTCTTGAGTTATTATCGTAAACCACATTCTTCATAACTCGCAAAAAGCGTAGGATGCACTTGCTGTTAAAACACACACTGCTGTTAAGTAATCTAATTTGATGACAGCAAAAGATTGTGATCATTCTATCATGTGTGACCTAGCAGCTTCGATTCGTTCGGGTTTGCTAATGCAATGGCTCGAGGCAGCGTCGGGTGCCGAGACGGAACAGGTGCCGAGGCAGGCACACATGGCGGCGCCGAACTCACGCCGTCAGGTGGCCGACGAAACTCTTTCCTCTATCGTTCAACCGACAGCATCACAAACATCTCGCCGATGTCTCTGTCGCGCAAGCTGTCGGCAACCAGCGGCGAAGTGTCAGTGGTGTTGATACAGTTCTTTGACAAGTAGTAGTAGTAGTAGTAGTAAAGTATACGTCGATTTGTATAGCGCATCGTCGTAACTACCTCTAATGCGCTCAGGCATGGATCACAGTTTTACCTGCAAATTACACCATGCCTGCCTTTACTTCCCAGCTGCAGAGAGTCACCGCCCTTTGGCTGGTACTCATTTTACCGTCCTACGGAGGGTAGAAGGCTGAGTCGACCTGGGTAGTTGGTTACATACCGAAATAAAGTGCCGCCTTCGGGAGTCGAACCCAGACACGGTCACCCATCCCAGTACTAACCGGGTTCAGCGTAGGCTAACCTCGTTAATCGAGACCAACGCGTTACCACTACGCCAAACCGCCACCGCCGCAGCTTCTTTGTAACAACTAGGCCTACCCGTAGTAGCAGCAGCAGGCATATATAATTAGTATAACAAGCTACAGTCGCGCTCTGCATTTGACCATTGTCATTCTGCAGTACAGAAGCTAATGTCTATTCCAAACTTTGTAATTGGTAAAGGAGTCGGCCATCAGATACGGCTAAGAAAGAAAATTCAGGTTTGGTTAATCCAATCGTGAATAAACTTCTGAGAGGTGCATTTCTCGGCCTTTTGAGTGCCGTATCCTATTGGATCTGATTACCTTCCCTGCACGTGCATCACTTCAACGCTTCTCAATTCAATACAAATACAGTGAGGTGTGCATTAGAAACCCCCATTCGATGTCGTACCGACCACTTTCGCAACATTTTTGCCGACCCTGAATTTCTGGCTGCTCGATATTTATGTGCAATTTCCAATTTAGGTTTGATTTTCATCCTCGGGCGGCCGTCTCAGTGCACAGTGAGCCGTTACTGGTTTTCCCAATTTCACTTTCACTTTTAGCCAAAACATTTCCTCCCGCAACCTCACACCTTTACATTGAACTATGAATTTGACCTCGATAGGTTCAAATGTCTAGTTCAAAGTTATTTCGCTGGAAAGTCACGCACACAATTGGCTGATTGCTCAACATGGCCACTAAAGAGATCGGTAACAATACAATACAACACAATACATTACAGTAGGCCCCTACGATATACACAATTTTTATATTCCCGTCAAGTTTCAAGATGCATCTGAGGTGCTAAAGTGGCGAGGTCTATCGGTGTAGTACGGCGACCGAAAAAGAACATCCAATATTGTCACGCTCGGTCATATCTGCGATGGTTTGAATGCAGATTAGCGCCGGAAGACATCATTGTCACTCCATTTGCTCAGATTCTCCAGAGTCTGCGCAGCGTTCGCGACAACTACGCCGTTATCGTAAACCTTCGTCCGCTCACTGAGTAATAACTTCTCGTTCTAATGATAATATTATTATATGGTTACATTATTAGGCGGCATCGCATAAACTCAGTGCATAAGATGCGGCCTATTGCTACAGACGGAATAGCGTGGTCTGTCGGTCTGTCCTTTGGTCACGTTCGTAAACCATGCGAAAACGGCTGAACTGATCGAGATGCCGTTTTTTGGGACTGATTCATGTGGGTCCAAGGAATAATGTGTTAGATGGGACTAAAGATTAGACGAGTCCGTTCTTATCCGCGAGGCGTAACAACTCGGCGATGCGGCCTTTTGCCTAATTACTTTAAACACTTGTTATAATTATAATCGACGACACTGAGTTCAGATATTATCTTTGTAGACTCTTTAACACGTCTGTATTGATCTAATAACTATTTTGCTGTAGTTTTCTGTGGATTTTGCAGCTAAATAAGAAGTTACATAATATTGCAATCTTACACAATAAAAGTACACTTAGCAACAGAAACTGATAACATAAAGGAACTGTTTGCCGATTTTATTGTACGGTCTCGAAATATGTCCCCAAAAAATCAGATCTCAGATCATTGGTCTTTGTCATCGATCATCTTTTTATGAAATTATGCAGGACTAACAACATGGATAGGCCTACTGTCAGACAATGTCAGCATTTTTCAAAACTTTGAATTTCCTAATGTGACAGTTATTAATAGGGCCGCTAAATTCCTGTCACTATTTGACGTAAATAGTATTATTAACTAACTTATTGTGCTATTGACAAACCGCTGCTTCTTTTTAATAATCTTTTTTTTAGTTATCTTTTCTTTAATTTTATCCAATAATTGTTTATTTTGTTCAGTTGTATATAACTACCACATGTTGGTGAATTAAGATATCAATATAACTAGCCACAGCAATGGATATCTTATACCGACCTGGTATCTGGTATTGCGTATTGTTGTATTTATTGTCATAACAGTGTACTTTTACATTAACATAATCTCATTTACACTGTGAGTTGAAAACAGGACGCTTTTACTTTTGCTGTAACTTTCCCAAATATGGATTGATTTTGAAAATTCTCTTACTGGCAGACTTGTAGTAAATTGATAGTAAAGTGGGTCACTGAAGATCTAAGTACGCGTATTTTGTCGACGACATTACCTTTCGCTATTTTCCTGTCGTCATTAATTCACTACGTACAGTAGTGTAAAGTAAAGTATACGTCGATTTGTATAGCGCATTGTCTTAACTATCTCTAATGCGCTCAAACATGGATCACACAGTTTTACCTGCAAATTACACCATGCCTGCCTTTACTCCCCAGCGGCAGAGCATCACCGCCCTTTGGCTGGTACTCATTTTACCGTCCCACGGAGGTAGAAGGCTGCGTCGACCTGGGTGGTTGGTTACACACAGAAATAAAGTGCCGCTCTTCACGTATCTGGCGACGTTGCATAATGCATAATGCCTCTCGCACAAGTGAAAAATTTCGGCGGCGTTTAATCGCTGACAGTCACCTGACAGCTTACGACGGTGAAAGTGAGTGATTTACGATGCCGTCGTTGTAGATGCGGCGGTGAAAGTCGCGGAAATTCAGCGACCGACGATTGTGCTACTTACGGCTCGCAGACTGCAACAGGCGACGACCAGCGTCCGCAGCAGCAGCATTGTATCGCATCTTCGGCTAGCGGTGAGCATAAAAATAACTAGAAGAAGCCAGCACTCACAAGAGTGTAACAACCCACGCCGACACTGTTTTTCTTGTGCCTCGTGACCCTGACCTGTGACCTTTGACCTTTTGACCCCAAAATAAATGCGTTACCAGGACTCATGGTGGAACATTTCTATGTGAAGTTTGGTGATCCTTAATCAGCGGTTTTTAAGATATGCGGAGAAACAAGCAGGCAGGCAGACAGACAGACCGACAAAAGCCGAATCAATTAATGAAAATGCACACTGTGCAGTGTGCAGGCATTGCAATGTGACGTCTGTAAGCAATGTGGCTTATTTTGTTCTGTTTTTTGTTTTATTTTCGGAAAAAGTTTTCTTCGTAATTTTTTCTACGTTCGTTGAACGAATTTTTCCAACAAACTATGCACTATTGATGGCATACTTTTTATTGGTAACTGTAGGCGATGTGTCAACTCGATTGGCCATTCAGACTCTCGAAGAGATGGAATGGTGCCTGGAACAGCTGGACAAAATGCAAACTCACCGATCTGTAGCCGACATGGCGACAAACAAAGTATTCCAAGCTATTTATTTGCTACATTTAGCCCGCCCGGCATCGCGATGCCGCCGGCGGGCTTATGATTTACCGATCTAGTGGTCCTAGTGGTGGCGTTGCTGCTTAGGCCACTCTAAAAATACCATGTGATGACAATGATGATGTTATATTTAAATGGCGCCCTGTCATTCGATAACGGGTGGACGGATCACAACGCGGATTGTTGCTTTAACACCGTCTAAGAAAAAATTACTACGGCTACAAATGGTAAAGGTTGGTCCAGTAACCCCTGAAATTTTGTGGCTCATTTGCATGGATGGTGAGTCCACGTAGGCTAAAATACGCTGTGCGTTGGTTTTTGAAGGTCATTCGCTAGGTGGCAGTAGCATACCAGTCTGTAGGTAAACAAGAAATGCACAGTCGCGTTTGTGCATGCCGGGCGGGTTACACGTTGGGCTTTGGCCAGCTTTCTAATTAGTTATAGGTTCTATGATAAACCAGGCTGTCCGTCGATAACGTCCTATAACCGATATCGTTTCACGAAAAATGATTTCCATGACAGAACTGTGTAAAAAGTTTTCCTGTATAAAATGCAATTAGGACTTCTGGCTTTAGCGATTTACACATGCTATTCTTTTACGACAGAACAATAAAGGGCATGATAGAATAGGTTTTATTTAGCCCGCACGGCATGCCTGCACCGCGGTCTATATAATGTTCTGCTTGCGTAAATTTCTTTCTGTTTATTTATTTTTAATGATTCTTTGAACAAAGCTATCTCAGGACACTGGACCGATTTTTACCAAATTTTCACCATATGGTAGGTAAGATATTTGATTCTAGATTACCGCGCTGACCCCGTTTTTCCGATCGCTCAAGGGACGTTGCCATGGCAACCAATTTTAGGATCAAAATGAGCGAAATCGGACTATTCATCTTTATTCGTAGCCCTGTCATTCCAAAACGGATGGCAATATCGCTATTCTGATTATAAAAAGTTCATCTGGGATGATCTGGCTACACTGTCTGTAAATTGTATGAACTTATAGGCCTATCCAGTAACTCCGGAGTTTAAGAAGGTCGTCGGCGTGCACCCCTCATTTTTAAAACAAATCATGTGAAACAAATTATCTCAGAATCTACTTGAACGATTTTCACCAACTTTTCACCGTATAGTAGGTATAGCCTATGATCGTAATTTAAGGATCTGACCTTCTTTTCAGATCGCTCTAGGGATTCTCACCACTGCCCGGTGGCAGGTAACATGGCATGTGAGTTTCCCGTAGCGGTGAGGCGAAGTTGTTGCTAACTGCTATACACTGTTTACTTTTTACGTAAATTAAGGTAGCAAAAATGGAAATTAAACACTAGAAGTTTCCAAAGTAATTTGACAAAAGGCCGCATCGTCGACTTGTCACCCCTCGTGGCTGCGAATGGATTGGTCCGATCTTGACTTCCATCTAAAAGTGTTTTCACACTGGGGATATGTTCCGGAATTGGAACTTGTCCCGGAACGCGTTGCTAGTATGAACGATTGCATTGAACAGCGACAGCGTATTGTATACATGTCCTGTATTTGTCCCGGGATACGTGAAGTCACTGTAATACGTGATTCCCTATACCCACATCATGAGTCAGCCCCCAAACGGCATCTCGATCGATTCCAGCCGTTTTTGCACAGTACATCAATGTGACCAACACACAGACATATGTCGCAATAGGCCGCACCTATGCTATGCATGGGATGAGGCCTAATAATGTAAAATTAAAATAGCAAAAGCAAACATACGACAAGTATCGTTATTTCTCTGCAATTTAACTATTTGTTAAGAACAAAGCTTGCGGAATAAATGTGTAATATTAGCTAATGTACTGTTGTTATTGGATACAGTTCAGAAAGATGCTTAGCCGAGAGCTGATCCAGTTTTCCGAGACAAGCAAGTGCGGAAACGAAATATCCGAGTACATTTGCACCACCTTCCTCGGTAAGCTGCAAAACTTGCATATCACCATGGACAGTCGCACAGTCTGTAGGACTTTACCACGAAACGTTTTGCATGAAACGTTAAGTAAAATCATGCCGCAGGCTGCAGACACCAAACATTAAGCGATTTGCTGGACCTACATATGCGTCATAGATGATTGGTTGGTTGCTGCAAAATTGCACAGGCCTACACTCGGTGATTCTTTGGGGTTTTCGGTGTGAACACTGCAAATATCTTTTTGTCAGTAAATAAAATTGTGCTAATATCACTGGATGAATATTTTCAGCTACTGTTTCGAATAGCTGAGTTGTGCATGCCATTTCGATTCACTCAGCGCTGGAGCATGGCAATTTTTGAGCACAAACATTTCACAAGATAAGGTAGAGTAGCGATGCATTGAATGCGTGGTGGGGCATCTACTCACTGCTTTTTCAGAAATTCACTGCTAAGTCTGTGGGTAAAAGAATTTTAAAAATCGGTCAACACTTGGCAGAGTTAGAGGCAAAAATATAGTGGCAGCTTTTTTCCGAACACGATGTATAGTTAAACTTTTCTCCAACTAATTCTTTTTGATCCCCGTCTCAGAATGTTACTATTCATGTACAGACAATATCTGCTCCAAAAACGATAGACATAAATCTAAATGTAGTGTATCCTATACCCAACATCATATTAAATTTAGTTAAAGTGTAGTTTTAACTATTTTAATTAAGTTAAACTTGTCGTCGAACTATAAGAATCTATACAGCGTGTCTCGAAAAAAACGCCACTATATTTTTCCTCTAACTTTGCAAGTGCAGGTACTACATAATCCGCTGAATCTGCAGGAATATTGTGCTTAATGACGGTGTGAATGAATGAATGAATGTGTACCAGCTTTCCACTCCGTGACATGAAACAGGAGCAGTGTAGTCACAGACATAAACCCGTGCATCGTCGTCAGTGTACGGCAACTTCGTTATCGGCAAATTCATAATATCATCTGTAGAACATCATTCCAAATGACTTCGAACTGGCTCTCATTAAGCCTCGTTCACATCGCCGCGCGTCAAACCCGAACCGAAGTGCGCTAAACTGGAGTTACTAGGTCCGTGTATATTTCGTTCTTTGTGCTTTTCACCGAAATAGAAATAAATGAATAATGAACGTACTTTGACGTAGCTAGAGCTGCCACCTAGCAAATGACTCCGTGCACAACGTCACTACAAACTTATGATAACTGCTCACTAAATGTGAAACGTAACATAAAAATTAGGATATTTAGGAGATGCTAACGCCAAACTGAAAATGTTTCAAAAGCGACTACAAAATGACAAATATCGGTGAATATAGTTTTATTGTATTAGATGGGGTTGAGATCCCCCACGGGAAGGGGCAATTTTTGGGGTTGACAGCCAATTGAAAAGCGCGACTGCTGCTGCCGACTACATTGTCCCGACTGGCGGTGTCCCATTAACTTCCTCCTGCGAAAAATCCACCCCCTGGATGCGGCCTCTCGTAGAAATTCTTTGACCACTCGTTAAATATTCTGCTGGTTAAATATTCTATGTAACACATTTGAGACACTTGTAAAATAAGTAAAGATAATATAATTCCGGCGATCCTCGATTTTTGGTAGTATACCATAGAATATTTAACATTATAACAATAAAGCAATTTGAATAGACGCCCTTGTTTATGAACGTATCAAACTACCATTAAAGCCAGTGTTTTGTTACACATTTAGTATCATTAACACCATACGAGCGAAAAAAGATCGGGTTCAATTTTTGGTCCACCTTGTATACACGGACTCTAGTAGCACCAGTTCAGTAGAGTTCAGCTCAGTCGCAACGTCGTCCGTAGGATGGGACTTGCTATGATCAACCGGCATACCAAATTTATCTACTATTACCTGCAACGAAGATATGAAAGACAGCGCAAAAATGTGGAAAAATTCTCGTTTTGAGCCACCCATTGGAGAACTTAGGGGCAACGCACAGGGTTCATCGATGACTTCATGAAAAGCGCATTGTCGACTTCCTATTAGTGATAATTGACCTTTTTTCGCAAGCTCTTACAGCTGAGGCACCATTAAGCGAAATCTGTCGAAATCTACGTTAATAGTGTTACCAAAAGGACGACATATCACCCCCAAATGGGCGTGGCTATTGTCACGTAACTGTTTTAAAATTTTGCCGTTTGCGTGATGCAGAGCGTCGCGCGGGATCTTCAGTGACAGCTGAGCTACTTGTTGAGATATAGCGAGATATTGGTCGAAAATCGTCGATTTTAACCTACCCGACTTCTATTTGGCGCCCCGTTGATGGTGACCCCGTTGGAATTTCGCCGATATCTTCGGCGTCAGAAAACTAGAATTCATGGGCTATCGTATGGCGTTGTTCGCGTGATCTTACGTTTGGCCGTTTTGGTACAATACCGGCGTGTGACAGACGAAGCGACAGACGGACGGACGGACAGACGGACAGACACACGACGACAGCATATACCGCGTGTATTTGACAGACTATCAAGAGGACCTTGAGCTGTCTGGGGTGGATATCGAGGACGACGGTACTAGCCGAACCAGTCGATTTCAGAGTCACAAGAGCAGCTCGGCAGGACTGGCTTCTGCGACGTCGTCGGTCGCCGGTGATGTGAGCTTGACGGTAGCCGCCGAGCTCGCGATGCTAGAACCGGGTCCCGGACAACGCGATCCACGCATCGATGAGGTTAAACTTTCAGTGCATCTTCATCTTATTCTTTAATACTTTACGCCATTTAGAGATATCATCGAATTCACGTCGTTTCCACTTTTGCTTGATCGATTTCTTAACTTCCATTTTCGGTAATCTTCTTCTGTAGTTGGCTGTGCGGCACAGTGATCTTTGACTGGCAAACTTTCCCCGACATGTAGCTGACGGGTGATCACTTATGTGGGTAAACCATCTGCCATAAGGTTAGCTAATTAGGCCAACTCAGCCTGTCATCCTTTCGGGGTCGATAGATGAGTAGTAAGCTGATCCAGATGTGCGCCATCTTGCTCGGGCGACGCCGTCTGGTGAATGCTTACGAAATACATACAGGATAGCTCATTCCATTCGTGGATAAACGTGTGGGTGGACAGGTAAAACTGTGTGAACCCCGTGCATTGTCGTGCTATAGTCATTATATAATCCACCCCCTGAATCCACCCCTCTCGTAGAAATTTTTTGACCACTCGTTAAATATTCTGTTGGTTAAATATTCGTGTAACGGGCCGTGAACAAGGGCGTCATTTCACGTTGAAGACCTGTGTTCACGGACGATGCTTTTGTCGCCCGTGAACACGACCCGTCAAGACGGCTTTTGTTCACGAGTAGTGTGAATCATAGTTGTACAAACATTTTGTA
>Ga0209780_1003114_pt1 | contig 12196 bp, 7 predicted proteins | sample WorMetexBAHAMAS2_FD_187384 | JGI IMG/M metagenome (GOLD analysis project Ga0209780, IMG submission 187384) | Marine gutless worms symbiont microbial communities from Max Planck institute for Marine Microbiology, Germany - Inanidrilus exumae... | ecosystem: Host-associated > Annelida > Digestive... | reverse complement strand
GACAGACGACAGACGGAATTGCGATAGCGTATAGCGAACGTAACGTAGTTGACGTTCGCTAAAAAGTGAAAGTGAAGTCGGGAAAAACCAGTTACGGCGCAGTGCGGGCAAGTGGCGGGTGTATCCTTCTCGACCGAGTGTCTGTCATCTAGTATTGGCTGGAACGTTATCATTAGCGCAGACTGAATCTACTCACGTATTTGTTGCTATAAAATTCGTCCAAGTCTTCTATCGGTTTTCCGTAAAGCTCCGGCGGAAAAATTCCGAACTTCTCCGGAAACTGTTTACCGGCGACAAACGCCGTGTTCGGTTTGTCCTTCCTCCTGACGTCATCAGTCGTGACTTTCTTGCCCGTTCCGCCGCCGAGTCGTTGCTCTGTTGTCGCCTGCTGCTGCGGAGCCTGATCGCCATCTCGAGCCTCCTCGGCGGCAATGCGGTCGGCGATCTTCTTCAGTGACCGGTCCGTGAACGGCACGAACTTGGCCAGTTTGAAGTGCGTCGTCGACGACGCTGCGTCTTTGCGTTCGGCGACCATCGCGCTAGTAACGTTCTGAATTCACCCTCGCTGGACTATACGAACGATTGCTGTCTGCCGTTGCATTATCGGCGACTGTTACTTGCGATTATTATTAGCCGGATGACTGCGGCCGATCGGCACCGTACAACGAAACACGACACGTACATGGCTAATGGACGGCGTGGGGCTGGCTGATGTTGATGTTACGTCGACGGTGTCGCGTATAATGCTGATCGTGTTGATTTTTATCCTCATCCACACGACGGGTGACGATGCATCGCTCATCCCAAACTGGATGCATGGAGCCGCGAGCGATTAGTCATCATCGCCGTCACCACCGTCACCATCAGTATCAATTTGTTACGCCCGAGGACAGCATAAAACAGTAATAAAATTAATATAACACACACACACAAAACTACAGAGACATTCAAAAAGCAAGACAAACCAATGGCGGACACGACATAATCGCATATCACTCAGCGCCATCAGCAGACATATACATGGCAGGACCTCGGCATGCACTTGATCCTAAGGTCAAAAAGACTTGGAATCGAGCAACAGACCACGTGTAAGCCAACTTGTGCAACTGATGTGTTGAAAAGACAAAATTTCACGAAAAACTCGTTACTTTGTCGAAGCGATATTCGACTTTGTTGAACGAATCGTTCGACCTGTAGCATTCGACAATGTTGCTTCGACATTGTTGCTGGTGTGGACGGGGCTTTATTCTCACTTAACGTGGTTTTATAACTTTTATAACGCTAGCTATCTACAGTATCTGACACAGATAGGCCTTAAAATATTATTGTTCTGTTCAGAAGTCAACGGTCTAGCTGAACTTGCAGACATGTTGTATGCCGATATTAATGATATTTCGTCATGTGATTCCATTGCTGTCATAATAAATAATCTCGCTGGAGAAAAATACATAGTTACAGGAACTTTATCGATCAAACATATGCTAATACGCAAGGATCATGTTTTTCACTACACCACTAATAAAAGTACTATTGCATAAAAGGAACAGATTAATACGTCGCGAGAAGGTTAACGTAATAATTAATGAAACAAGGTGTTGCCCTAAGGGGATGCAACACGACTGGCCTGCCGTGCCATGTCGGCCGCCCGACCGCCCACGCGCCTGGCCGGCCCGCCGGCAGCGTTACAGACGACGACGACAGACGACGGCCAGCAAAACAATACTGGCCCGCCAGGCAGGTCAGTAATAAATTGTGATTGTTAATAACAGGAAAATGCTTTATGTTGTTGCTCTGATGTTGGTAAGGTAGCTAACGTCAGTTACGCGCAGAAGTCACAGCAGTTACACTCAGGCAGTGAGGACATTGCCCCAGTACTTCTCAAGATACTGAGACGAAGGTATAGTTCTGCCCAGTGCTTTTTGGCATCACTTATGTTTAATAAAAGCAAATTAGAATTTGTCTAAAATGCAAGTGTAATGCACTAAACGCTTTAATTAGGTGTAACTGCTGTAACTTCTGCGCGTAACTCACGTCAGCAGCTGACGTCAGTTACACGCAAAAGTCACACCAGTTACATCAAATTAAAGCGTTTAATGCATTACATTTAACGGTCATCATCTTCAACAAGTATGTCGGTCCTCCTTATTGTCAGGCCGAAATGTACGCTGGCCGCCTCGCGCTGCTGCCCCCTAGCGAGTCACACTGAGATGCCGACAGGACAGACATACGAACAGACGGACCAAAGCGAGACCGTTACATTATGTTTTCCGCTATGGACGAGGCCAGTGTAATACTAGTAACAAAAAAACCGGCACCATTTTGCTCACAGCTGTTGTTGATATTTTCTTGTTTCCGTTCTACTCGCGGGTTCCAAAGACAGTTTGTTACTGGCCCGCCTAATGTGCCAGTATGTTTGCTCGCTGGCGTCTGTCGTCGTCTTCTGTCGGGGTCTGTAACACTCCACGGCGGCCTGCAGGCGGCTTCACGCAAACAGGCCAGCCTGGCCAGGCGATGACGTCATGCCGCCTGCAGTCTAATTATAGCTCCACAGTAACACTGCAAGGCGGACCAGTTGTGTTACGTCCCGTTAGGGCGACATCTTGTTGTACATGTAAATAAAACATGGACAGTCGCATGCAGTTGGATCAACTATTTCCTATTCAGGAGATCGTTCAGTTTGTCAGCGCTGACTTTGCTTCCGGTTGAAAAAAACAGCGGAAAATAGTTTTCTGGGGACATTACATCAGCGATTGGTGTACTGTTAACATATGGGCAACAGACAATTGTTTTTTTTTATTTTTTGGACGTTGAATTTTTGACAGTACCAATATCACTGTACAACATGAATTCTTGTGCATCGTCAAAAAATTCAACGACCAAAAACAAAACGTAATGTCTATTTTTAGAATTCTTCTTCTTTTCTGATTTCCATCCAGCCAGTCAGCTCTCAGTTTTCTGCCGGCAGCAAAGACAGCACTGGCTAACTAGACGGCCGGGCCGCAGGCCTACCAATGAGTTGAGTGAAGAAAACAGAGAAAACGACGCCGAGTAGACAAGAAATAACGTGTAATAATGAACACATGAATGACAACAACAAGCCCACAACCGGATCGCAAAATGCAGACAGTATTGCACAGCAGGACCATCTAAAGTCGCATAAAGTAGTCCGAAGAATGCAACGTTCTAACTCTATCTAACGTGCAATAAACGCAAAACATGACGACACTCCAAGAATACACTTACACGTACAAACTGCCGAAATTCGTCAACGAAAACATGTCAAAATGAAATTAAAAGTTTGCAGTAAATTCTTAAGTCTTTTCGTTCTGCTTATATAAAAACAGAAATTGTTCCGTGAACGGCATATGGTTCACTCGAGTGTCAGCAGTGACATTTAAATGTTCAACAGCTACAAAAATGTCAAAGAACAATCACATAATGAGATATTTGGCACAATATGAATATCCCAACACCATAAAGCATTATGAAGCAGCATGAAGTAACATCCTACAAAGTCTACTGGGTAATACCATGATGGTAAATCGAAATACAAATACATGTTAAAAGTCAATGGAAGCACATATGGGTCAGCAGTATGCAGCAATACATTATGGGAATACTATGTATAACATCTTTGTTCTTATATACATCAAATGTTTGAACAATATAAACAAAACTGCTCCAAGTAAAACAAACTCATTTTTCAGACTGACAGCACTGAACATGATAAAACAATAATTTAAACTGGCATGTGGTCAAACAAATTTGTCAGACCAAAGTGAACACTGATTTTTCCAAAGAACTGTGACCACTTATAAACCACCTATAACAAACAAAACAAAAACGTAGCCCCGTACGGGACTGTCGGTCGACTCTTCGCAACTGACGTTTCTGCCAAGTTCAAAGTCACGTGACACAAACTAGGATAAATATCAAAAATCCGGCACAATCAGATTTAGATACTGTGCCCTAGTTTGAGAAACAGTGGTCAGTTGCCAGCTCCCATTGTAAATGGCGGAGATATCTGTTGAAAATGGCCGGATTTCCAACTTTGAAGGGCTTGTGACCTTGATCGGGTCATACTGCATACCGTCATGCATCACTCGTCGACCTCTACCTACACGCCAACACTGAAGTCGAAGAAACTTTTTGTGGACGGACGGACGTACGGACAAAAGGACGGACGGACATTTGAGACCGGCTTTATTAGGTCGACTCTGTCGAAGAGTCCACCTTAAAAGTAACAGTTTTCCAGTTGTCATCTACTAATGCTGTTAAGTAAACGGTAATTGGTATTTGTGAATATAATAAACAAATGTCAAATCCTTGAAAGTAACAATCCAAAGCCAGATATAAACAGACCAAGCGGGCAGCACAGGCATACATCATGATTTCTGGTTTAACAACAAACTCAGATGCACATACATAAACATACATTATTGCCTCTAGTACAAAACAGAATGCACCATCACCATCACCAACAACTGCTTGAACTAGAAGGTGCTCCGAAACCTCATACCTCTGCAAAGCCAAAAAAAATCTTGCATTCAAAAAAATTATTACTTCACTCATATATACACACAGCTACATTATGTTATCTAGTAATCGTTCGTTTGACAAAGTGGGCACGCATGGTGGGGGAGGGGAAGCAGCTGCATCCACTCTGCGGAAATAAGTGACTGGCATTGGCTACGAATGTTAGTGGTCATTATCACGCGTCTAACAAGGTGCCAAGAACCTTTAGAAAAAGGGGCACACTGCACCTTGATATAAGTAGCCCCTCCCCCGTCGCAGTAACCGTCCAATGCTAAGAATAAAGTCAAGTGTGTGCTTGGTGTGATCGACACATTCTCACGGTCTCAATGCTGACAACATCATAGAAGCAGGAAAATATGAGCAAGTAGCGAGTTTTGGTTAAGTCTTGGGAAGTTCGCCTATGCTATTATAATCCGACTCCTGTAATACACTCTAGCCTCGGCTCAATAAGCTGCGTAATGACCCTGTTTCAAAAACCCGCACAGTGCACAATCTCTCAGCAGCATCCAACACAATTAACCCCAAAGTGTGAAAACATCAGATGTTCCTGGTTTCCAAGGTCGTTTAAAGTTCACTGCAAATTGATGAGCCACACAAAAAGATACGAATACGGTCCAGTCCAGATATCTCACTAGTTCTGGCTTTGCTCATGAGAAAGAAACGGGGGCATAAAAACTCCAATTTCGAAGGACCTCCCGGACACTGAAGTGATTTCTCCCTGCAGCAAGGCGAACCCCTTCCTAGAATTGTATAAGGTTGATTGGAGTTTAACGGCGCTTTCAACACAATGTAGGTCATATCGCGCCTTTAAGTTAAGATTAGAACTGTATAAAATGCATCCACAACTTTCAAAGTAATTCCATTGACAGAAAGACAGACAGAAACAGACTAAACAGAAAGTGAAACCAAACAAGTATCAAAACCTGCTTTGCAGTGGTAATATAACACCCTCAACCATCACGTCGTCACACATATGTACAGAACAAGATGTGCAGCATATGATAATGATTTTTTTAAACTCACAAAAACACAATTTGGTAGCAAGTTGGTCGGTTGGTTGGGAGATTAACGTCCCCTTTCAGCACAAAATTAGGCTATATCGGCGACAAGGTCTTCGGTGGAGATTTAGTTCTGTCAGTTTAAGGATGGCCAACGATACAGTAACCTCCAAACCTCGTGTAGGTCTGGCTCTGGAATGCTTATCTTAAGTAAAAACCCCCAAAAGCATCCGGGAGATCTCCCAACATGGTATCAGGCCTGTCTCCTCCACTCCCTTTGGCATTAAGTAGATAAAAGCCAATGAACAGCATGAAGACAGCAAAGGGGTGCTATGAATGATATATGTATCATACAGCTAACAACATCAACGTTAGAAAAATGTATTAATAACAGTGAAACATGTATATACTAAACACTAGCACAGACTACGTGTATATATGTATATTTGTGAACACATCTGGTATCTAAAATGCATCGTTTGGCAACAGGATGTCAATTAGCTAACAATGTCATCATAGGAACACGGAAGCATACAATGAACGTAATTTTCCAGCAGTCTGGTAAATTTGAAAGTAAGGTAGCTAAGTCAAAAATTAATTAAGTCAAAAATGAAACAAACCATCAACAACCAAAAATTCATCTCGTATGCAGCATATTACAGCAAACCGCTGTAGCTCTCAGCATCCAACAAGACAAGTTAACATAACAATGTTAACGATGTACAACTGATAATGCCGCAAATCCTGACACCGTCCTCTCAATCAGAGAAAGACGGTCAACACTGTCTGAAATTTTAACGGAGGCATATGTTGAACAATACATACAGATACAAAATAATGAACATGATAAACAAATATTCTAAACAAAACAAAGCCAACAACCATGACATCTACGTTCACGTATTCTTAAAAAATTTTTAATAATTCCGGTTGATTTCCTGTGCATTATGCTGGTTGTTTCGAGTTTAATGTAGCTTTCAACATAACATAGGTCATATCACACCTATATGGCTATAATCTATCATACTGATTGATGCTACTGAAAAAGTCCGTTATATTATTACAACATGAGTGGTTAAAGAGTTTATTAATATTAGTGTGAGAATAGTATTTATAGTATTTATACAGACCTCAGAGGTCACTGATAATGTTCACATGACGTTCAAGATTTAACCAACTCATTGCACAATCGTTTTCATATAGATAACTACTTCCTGAATAACATAAAATTTAAACATAATAATTTACACTATCGGGGCAGATCAATCCACGATATGTAGTCTTACACACTCTGTGTTTGTGTGAGTTAACTTTTCCAGAGGAATATTTTAAATATTTTTGATTCTATGTATCAACAGCCACCACATAATGTAATGAACAGTAAGTGAACGACGAAGTGTATGCCTCACATTAAGTCATTTCAGAGAAGGTCTCTCATTTCAGGCAGTTACACTGCTGCTGACAACCAACCTCACAACGACCAGAAGAAAACTCACACAAATCCAGAATGCACAAAAACCCTAACTTTATACAAGCAGATGACCCTAGTTAAAATGCACAACAAAAAATATACAAAATCTAAAAAAAACACCTACGTGCCCACATGTGCATATCGTTGTGCACAACTGTGGTACACATTACATCACAGAACAATTCTATTTAACCTTCCCCATTATCCTTAGAGAAATTCTCTTAAGTCTTTTAGGATTATGCAATACTACATACAAGTTGATTGAAGTTGATTAGATGGTTGGTTGGGTAGTAAAACATGAAAAAACTAACTCATATGGCAACAATGTGACCATGCATCAGGTGCACATCAACACCAGTGCAACAACTCCAGATTGACGTATAGTGTAACGTAATGAGTCTTTTCAGTCAATGATTATTAAGCTGGATAATACTGAGTGGATACAGTATATATTTACAATAATCTAATCACAGCCATGTAACTAGATTATGCTATGCATATATTATACCTACTCAGAATTATCCAGATGACTGCCATATCTATCACAACAGTTGGCTGAAAATAACTCCAAGCAAAGGTTTGGTATTTTTATAACCGGCAGACTTTAGGATAAAATTTTCAGATTTCAAGAACACATGATTTGTCGACCTTTCCTTAAAATTTCACTTGAATTACTTGTTTATCTCAAACGTTATTGCCTGTTTAAATTACCGGGCCATTTTGCACGTTTACACACATGAAACCAGTGCACTGAATTCATCAGCAAGGGTGAGTAGATACTAAACTCCCCTGATCTCAGTCCACTGGGTTATCATATTTGGGCAGCTTCAGCTAAAGCCAATATGGGATGAGTTGCCACAGGATTCAATCAACAAGGCAGTGCTGAGCTTCATCAAGAAACTCTCAGTATGTGCCGAACCTGACAGTGGATGGTTGGTTGATTAGGGTTTAACAGTGCTTTCAAAGCAATCTAGGTCATATTGCACCTTTAGAGTAATACTAAATTGTGAAAAATTATATTTTAACAAATGTAAATTTTGAATAGGATATTTCTAAAACAAAATGTAGTATTGAGGACATCTATTATGTGTGTATATAAATCGTACATGGATAAGTGTGATTAGTGATTGGATTATTTTTATTACGTCAATCTTGACATTCTGGTGACATTACATTTAAGAAAAATTAAAAACACTGACTCTCTTGAGTGCTCATAACTTGGTGTGCAATAAACAAAAGTATGCAAAAGCGTGCGAGTGCCAAAGCAGCTCTGAAATTTTAAAGTAGATTTGAAATGGTCGTTAAGACTAAGCAGTTATACGTTCGGGGTGTTTATTCTCAGCCACCCTGTATACATCATTCTCAGGTTCCATAAAATGTAGAAAACATCAAACAGCGATTAAAAGTCTACATACAGCTGAATTTCAGAACTTTAGAATATGCTGAAAATGTGTCAAAATAACAAATGAACAAAGATGCTACTATATGTGCAATACAACACAGAGTAATGCTAATGAATGCTCTGTGAAGAACAACGTTTCAAGAAATGCTACAAGAAACAGCACCAGTAACCAGCAGTAGATCATAATATGGTAACAGTAGTACATCTGTATTATACAACAGCATGACTAAACATTACAGCAAACATTACTATTATGTTCTGCAGAAGATATGAATGATACAACATCATAAAAAATGTCATTTACTGCAACTTTCATGTATCAATTGTTCAAAACACAGAATGAACACGACAGTTTATAAAATGATGGTGTTTAATTCTCCGACGTGATATTCATGACTCATCACTCTCGGCCAGTTTCTTATCATGAAAGTGACTGCAGAATATACATTTAACGTTGTACTGAACACAAAATAAGAATTAACAGGAAAATTAGGTCTACATGACTTGGACAACAAGCAGTGGCATCTCAATAAAGTAACGCAAAAATTGTAACTATTGAATAACCAACAATACATCGCTCAGAAAACAAAACAGAGGCCGATTTGAACCAACATAAAAAGAACTCTGGAACAATCATAAACTGAGGCTGTAACTACCCAACACAAAATAATTACATCTGACACCACATCAAACAAATTATCCTGGTAACAGAACGTCATAAATACAGCAAGGCAACATAACAGTGGTTTGTTCCAGATGCTGAGTTGGCAATCACAGCATGAATGAATAAACTAGCTGTCATCCATTTGCTCTTCCTTCACGACTGTAGTGCTCGTATCCATTGCATCATCTGGCATCTCCTGCTTCAGCAACTTCAGCTCGAACGAGTTGTTGTTGTTTCCCAAAACATCCTCATTCCTGATATCAGCTGCATTGTTTGAAGTGTTTACGGCTTTATCGGACTTACTGCCACTGCAATCTGATGCTGACACAGCCGAATGAAATAACGACAGCAGGCCGATGCTGGCAAGATTCAGCAGCGCATCAGCACCTTCAAATGTTTTCTGTTTCTCGTCGTCATCCGCATCACTGCCTCGTTTCTTGCTTCGCTGCTTGCCAACAGTAGTCTTCTGCTCTGCGACTAGTCGTGACACCATCCCTCGTGTTAGGACCCCTTTTGATTTAGTATCGCTTATCTTAAGCCTGTCGGATGCTGGGCACGATCGTCTCTGGACAAATTTTCCAAAATCAAAGATGCTTTTGTCGTTGGGCAAAGTTTGCTGCATTTCCTCATCGAATCCTTCCTCGTCGTCCACTTCTTCATCAATCTCTTCATCATCGTCGTCGATGATTTTGTTGTCTTCGTCGTCATCAAGGTCGTCCTCGTCAAAGTCTTCGTCAACATCAGACAAGTTGCACTCATCATCACCGACGGACGACTCTGAAGAGCCATCGATCTGATCACTTGTCAGACTGTATGTGTGGTCGGACGATGGATTTGCTGTGCAGATAATTGGCAGATGGCATTTTGATGCCCTGTGCATAACAATGCATAACGTAACTGTGTATTTTTAATATTATTTTCTGCCATTCCTAACTGTTACTGACCCAGAAAATAACAAACCGCATTATATTAACTATGGTACTTAAGTGTTTTGATGCTGCCGACCGCACAACAGTAAGAACACCTAGAACACCTCCAGAAACCACAAAAGGGGGCACTGAAAATGATGCACCTGAAAATGACGGACCAAATTACATGAAAATGAAGAACCTACAAATGGCGGACCTGAAATTGCACGACATGAAAATGACGGACCAAACGCAAGGTTGTGAAACTGACGGTGCAAAAGTGGAGCTGACCAGCTGTCGCCTTACGCCCTCAACACATTCAGCTGTTCAATTCTGTCTGGTGTTTGTTCAAGCAGGGAGATATTAAGGAGCTCAAAAAAATTAAAAAAAGCAATTGAACATGTTATAATCTTTAAAAAGATGTCATACAAAGACAGGCTTTACATGTAAACCTACCTACGTTGAAATATATAAGATTACATACTGCACTGACGTGACAGAAATATTTAAAATGTTAAATACCTGCGTCCATTGTGCACTTTGAGTTAAGTACGGTACAAAGCTTTGTTCCACTTGCAATACACAACGGGCTAGCCTATGTTTGTTTTATGTGTTGTTTTACAATTCATTACAATTTCTGTTGTCGCTATATGTATCAAGTTTGTTATCTGCACAGGGATTAGCGATTAGCTATGTGCCTTTGTGTGCACGTTTTGGATTAAAATATGGGAATAAAAAAGGCTAAGTTATGACAGAACTACACCACTAATAACTGAAGATCGACGTTTTCAGTTAAGCAGAATATACAGTCTACCTATATATTCATTTTAGTCTGTCAATTTCAAGGCCTGCATGTTCAGTCGCCCCCCACAAAAGTTAGTCTTTACAAGACATGTGGGGAGCTGAGCTCAGGTGGTCAAACTCCAGTCTCTAGCAGAGTAGGGTGTCTAAACAAAAACTGAAATCAGTAACAGTGGTTCTTACAAAAAACAGACAACCAGAAACCAGCAGCAGAAGAAGGAAGATGCCTTGAATAAATGAACACCATTTTCACATTGATCACTATTGCTGTTTACCATTAACAGTCCCACACGCCTTCAAACCTTACAGTAAATTTTTATATTTCTGTTACCTCTAAACATGGCAGCAAAAACTCACTGGCGAACTAAGATGACAGCTCCTAAGACGATCAGCCGTTTCAGGGTTATGGTTGGTGCCAACCAAAATTTAAATGGTTCACATGACCTAACCACGTCCCTTTCAGGGATGGTTTGCTATCCGTGGGCTAGCACTTGCTACCGTGAACCTACCTAACAAATTTGAAGTTTCTTACTCCACTCATTACGAAGATATAAAAGGCGATACAAAATGTCGAAAATGGGGTGGTTTGGGGTAGTTTGGGTCACTCAAAGTCACAGAAAATAGCACCAATAGATAGAGGACATACGAGTTCCTATTAGCGTTCCATAGTAACTATGTCCCTCTCTTGGACCATTTCTGAGACATAGCGAGATATTGGTCGAAAATCGCTGATCCGAACCTACCCGTCGGAATTTCGCCAATATTTTTGGCATCAGAAAACTAGTCCCGGGGCTATCGTGTGGCATTACCCTATCTGTGTGACCTTACGTTTAGCCGTGTGGGTACCATACCAGCGTGTGACAGACTGACACGTGACAACAGCATATACTAGCATAGTGTCGCATGTAAAAATGAAATCCCCTTAAGCAGCAAAAAGAGATAAAACAAACAAACCCAAACAGACAGACGTGCAAAGTAAACTACTCAGCATTGCTGAAACCGAGCTGTAGTTGTACTTAGCAATTCAACTAAAGGCACCAGCAGCACTAGTACATTTGTGTTATGCATATAAGTAAGTGTCAAACACACACTAAACAAACCGGAGTTTGAGGCGAAGAAAGCTTCTGTCATAATCGGTGCCAAATTCTGGTGGTGAAGGAGACCGCGACCCATCAGCGGAACCGTTGCGGCAGCCTAGAGGACGTCGACGACTCTCAGCCGATCTCTTCAGCTGGACCAGTGTGTTGGCTACGTCTATGTCACTGCATTCTGTACACACAACCGCATGCATATCACTACTATCTAGTAAGTAAGTAAAGTAAGTAAAAAGTACACTTATATAGCCCATAATACAATTACAAATTGTCTCTAATGCGCTAGATGCGTTTTGCTACTTGAACAAGTATGTCTTCAGAG